>Ga0068857_100000548_pt1 | contig 27383 bp, 28 predicted proteins | sample KBSCornC72_FD_66591 | JGI IMG/M metagenome (GOLD analysis project Ga0068857, IMG submission 66591) | Corn rhizosphere microbial communities from Kellogg Biological Station, Michigan, USA - KBS Corn C7-2 | ecosystem: Host-associated > Plants > Roots > Rhizosphere > Soil ...
AAAGGGCGGACAATCCAACAGCCAGTAGCACGAGGCCAACAAGTCCCAGAAGAGTTCCATTGATCAGATGGCGTTTCCGTTCCAGCCACGCTCGCATCTCTCTCATGGCCGTGATGCGCCGTTGTTCGCCTAGAGTAAGGAAGATGCCCATAGGGATGAGCATGGGCCAGATCATGAAGAGAGCGAGGAGCAGCAAGGCCAGGACAACTTCAAGGCCTGGCAGAGCTGCCTCTGCAATGCCAGCCGCGCCTACATAGAGCAGAGCGATAAAACGGAAGTGGAGCAGCGACCAGAGGAAACTAGCTCCAAACACCATGCCAGGCCCTAATTTGTCGAGGAGAGCCATAATCTTGGGAGGAGGCGCATCGGGATCATATGCGCTTAAAAACGCACGGAGTGACAGAATGACCAAAAGTCCACCAAGCAACACGGCGATGATGGATACGGCTGGCCCGCTCGCTCTGGGGTATTTGTGGGTAAGGTAGCCGGTAAAAGCCAGGAAGAAGAATCCCCAGAGGAGAGAAGCGGTGTATTTGCCCAGAATAAATGCCCCTGCTTTGGCATATCCTCTCTCTGAACTCAGCAAAATCACGACCAAACTGACCAGCGTTGGCGCAATCGCCCCGGCTGCAAGTGGCAGTAATTGTAGAACGACCTGACCCATATGTTCAATTCTCTCCGCTCCCATGTCAGGGGATGTGCGTGTGTGTGTCTTTCTTCGGGAATTGTTCCTCCTAGTATAGCTTCTCTCTCCAAGCGAAGCAGTTCCAAATGAAAACACATCTTTGCCGCTCCGAAGAAGTGCAATCGTGATGCATGCTGAAGAGAGCAAATAGGGCCACGTATCCATCACGAAACGAGGGGATCACAACAGGCTTCTCAGGGTAATCTCCCCTGTTCGCGGCCCAATGGGAAGAGCACTGGCCGCTCCGCCTGTTCAGGAGGCCACACCACTCGCCGCTGCCCCTGCTGCCATTGAATAATAGCTATCTTGTGGCCTATTTGCAGGCCACTGACCGGATCGAGTTGAAATCTTCCAAAGAGCGTGGTACAGGCGAGTTGTTGGGCCGCCGCCAGGATCGCAGCGTCACGCGGGTCTTGTGCCTCGCGCAAACAACGCGCATAGAGCAGCCCCGCTGCAAATGCCTGCGCGGCTGCATAGGGAGGATCGCCCCCTGTTTCTTGGCGGTACCGCGTGAGAAACCACTCGGTATCCGGCCCCTCATCTGGGACAATCCTCGCACTCGATACCCATTGGGCTGGTCCCAGCAACCCTTCTCGCTGCTGACCCAATGGTGCCAGTACCTCTTCGACGCCCGCTCCGACAAAAGCGGCCAAACGCCAGGGGCGAGTCAAGAGGGGAGAAGCGATCGCCAATTCATCAGCGAAGTTCCCTACCACCAGCAGAATGTCAGCGTCGGGAACCAGCGAAATGCATGAGGCAGCCTGTGATGGCTCAAACGCGACAGCGTGCAGGGTTAATTGTAAGCGAGAAGCTGCCGTGGTTGCCCCAGCTGCGACATCTTTGCCAAAACCAGTCGTGCTATGGACCAGGGAAACGGTTGTCACCGTTGGATCGCTGGCCAGGATCGCCTGGAGTACGTCGCCAAAATAGGTGGATGCAGGCGAAAGCACATTGATGACCTGGGGAAAAGCTGGTTTGGCCAGACGCGAGCTGGCACCCCCATGATTCCAGATCACCCGGTCACAGGCACGCGCAACGCGAAGCATTGGGCCACTCCCATAGGGACCAAAGAGAACATCTGGCTGTTTGGCGAACACGGCTCGTATGGCAGCGTTCGGGTCACTCTCGCTATCCAGGATGTCCAGATCTATCCCCGTCCAGGGAAGTGGAAGTTGGGTTTCTCGTCTGGCCCAGAGGGTCAAGGCCGTTGCACAGGTTGTGCCCAAAAGGCTCAAAGAGCCGGTCAAGGGAGTAAGCAATATTGCATGAAGACGAGCCACAGATTACCTCTTTGCCTTACTTACAAACAGTGAGAGAATTTCCAGAGTTCAGGGGTATCGCTGAGCAATAGATTATCGCCTGATCCAGAGAAATCATACACCAGAAATTTTTTTGACGTGGAGAGTGAAAAGAGTACAGACTGGAGCAAACCTCGCATTTCATCGAAGGTGTACGCAATCTGGTCGCCTATGGTGCCTGTATGGAGCGAGAACAACGTCGTTCTTTTGAGCAACCGTTTAAGGAATACCGAGCCGCTAGCTATGCCCATCTTTCCAATCAATTGGTCAGGGTCACAGGCAAGTTGAACAGAACAGGCAGGCGTGGACCTTTGACGCTCACCAATCCTCGCGATTTTCAGGTGAGGGAGTGATTGCCCGGTATTCGGCGCAGGTAAATCTGATATATTCCTAACGAGATACTGCCACTCATCCTTTACCGATTTTGGCAAGAGGCGCGGCAAGGCTCTTCACAAGTATTTTCTTAGATCGCTTCATCAATGGCGGCATATTGCTTCTTCGTGCCCGCGATTTTATACTCATAGACCAACATGGCGTGGTGCCTTTTCTCCTCCCCGCGGAATGCTTCAGCATGATGCAATGGGATAGTGCGAGTATACCGCACTCTCATAGTATATGTCAATGGATACCTCTTCATCATCTGAAATAGATAAGTATCTATATATTAGTCTTGCAGCTTCAAAAAGAGCATAAGTGGAGCAAGCACAGTTCATAGAGGTGTCGATCTTTATATCGAAATACCCTTTATTCCGCTATTGCTTTCCATCTTTTTCACACATTTTCTCATAAAATGGCGAGAGAAGCTAGTCGTATCAGGCGGCTTCCCACTTGCTTTCTTGAACGTTATCTCATCAGTATTCCTGACAGGGAAGTTGACAGGAAAACCGAAAGACAACCAGAGATTTTCAGCGAAACCAGTGGAGATCAAAGCGGAAAATCGAGCGTAGAAAGATGACTGTAGACATTAATGGATGGATCATGCCGGTGGAACGTTTCGGTGCCCGGCAAACCAAAAGCTGACTCCGCATGAGCAACGCAGAGAAACTGACGGGAGTCTGCGTATCGTGTATGGAGCCAGCATCCGCAGTTGTCGTCCTTGTCCGAAACGGGAACAGTGCCAGTGGCAGGTAACACGACCAAGAAGCCGCGCCAGGTCAGCGCGCTCTTACATCCGCTCACCATCGGCCCTGCCCCACTCCTCTGGCGAGATTGGAGTCGCAGAGAACACCGGCGTGCTTGTCTGCAACTGGTACGTCACCAACGGATTGAGGTGGGTCTGCCGCCCACGACACCATCTGCGGCCACCATGGGCGAAATCCTTTCACGCGCACAGCGGGATCACACGCGTCTCTGCCGGCAGGGGCGCGTGGCTCGCAATGCGCGCAGCACAGAAGCAGGGAAACTCACCATCAAGCTGTTCGGAGTTCCGCAAGGGTTTGCCACCTTCCTGGGCCTGCCGAGCTGTTGAAAAGGCAAGATCACCGATGGCTGAGTGTCCCTGTCACGCGTTGCCTAGAGGCGGGCGTGTGTGATCGGCGAGGACTTCAGCGATGGTGTGTCGAGCAATGCTGGCAAGCACCGGATTGGTGTGCTGGTAGTAGGGTAGGGCGATCAGTCCAATGGACAGGGCCCAACCGCGGCCTCGCTCCCACGTCGCGTCATCGACCTCCAGAGCTGCGCGGAAGACATCTCGCGTTTGGGCGGTGAGAAGATTCCATGCAACGATCAAGTCGCAGGCAGGATCGCCCACGCCCAACCCCCCAAAGTCGATGACGGCGCTCAACTGGCCCCGAAAGACGAGCAGGTTCAGAGGTTGCAGGTCGCCGTGGATCCAGACGGGCGGGCCGTGCCACACTGGTGCCTGGAGAGCTCTTTCCCACGCCTCAGTCGCTGCGCGGATATCGAGCAGGTCGGAAAGTTCGGCGATGGCGTCGCGAGTCGGATCATCTCGCATGGAGAGCGGCACACCACGGAAAAAGTTGTGTGTTCCAGGAGGTGGCCCATCTGTGGGATCAATCCTTTGCAGGGCAGCGACGAAGTGGGCCAGAGCACGTGCTGCCTGGGCAGGATCAGCAATGTGTTCAATGGTCGCATTTTCGCCCTCGAGCCACTGGTAGACCGACCAACGCCAGGGATAGCCCTCACCTGGCCTCCCTAAAGCCAGTGGGACTGGGATGGAAAGCGAGAGGTGCGGGGCAAGCTTCGGCAGGAAGGTGTGTTCTTTGTCTACCTGCCCGGTGGCCTCTTCGAGACGGGGGAGCCGCACGGCCAGGACGTCCCCAAGCCGGTAGAGCGCGTTGTCGGTCCCAGCGGAGGGAACCGGCGCAAGGGGAAGCGTTGCCCACTGGGGAAACTGCGCGGTGAGCAATCGACGGATGAGCACGGCGTCAATATCGGCCTCGTTCTCATGCATTTTCCCTGTGGAGGTGTCCTCTTCCGTCAAGTCGCTGCTCTTCTTCATGAGTGCATTCCTTATCTGTCTGTTACAAGACACGTGTGAACCTGCGCGTCACCTGGAGCGAGCAACACGGAGAACATACCTGAGGAAAATGAGGAGATGCAAGAGAGGAGGCCATATCACCGGAGAGCTAGACGAGGAACTCCTGGTGGGCCCGATCCCTTTCGCTGTCTCGCAACACACTCCTGGAGGCTGCGCAGAATGAAACAAGAATCAACTGAGATTGCATCAAATACACCACCTCCTTTCCTGAGTGTCTCCGCTACGAGAGCAAGGACAGTATAGCAGAGGAACGCTGAGAAAAGCAAAGATGCATTCGCCACTTCCTCAAAAACAGAGGTCCAGATTCTTCTTCTGGACCCCCGCTTTTTGCTCTCACTGAAGTCGTCAGTGAGCCTCTCAGGGGATGATCTCGCTTGCGTTTTGACGACTTCGTTGACGACTTCAGCTATCAATTTCGATCAAGTCTGGTAGCGTTCTGTAGAAATCTCTGCCGTGGGTATTGGCTTAAAAAGCGGCCCCATAGACCTCTACAGAAGTCTATGGGGCAAATGGTAGCGCATACGGGAACCGATACAGCTTATTTTTAGCTGTATGCTCATGCATGCCAATGAGCCTGGGAAGCCGCTTCAGGCTTCTCAGCGGTTGTCCTTATCCGAGTTTGCTTGCGGAGGTTGTTGTACCCGTTGCTGGACCAAATAAGAATCAAGGAGAGGGCAGGGGACCAGTTTAACCAGCTTCCTGCCCAGTTTTTTGTCTGCCTGGGCGAGAGGGCCCAAAATTCTACAACAAACGAGGTTCAACTGCTGAGCATTCTCATACTTGGAAACGTGCTTAAATGACGCAATCCCAGACGACAGGATCATGGAGAGCATCCTCATGATGGTTTTCTCCAACTGCCACGCGGAGCAAGTTGGATAGGTTGTTCACGCTATTCAGTTGAACCACAGCAGCCTTCGTTCCCACACCCACAAGACGCTTTTGACATATGCCCTTCTGCGCTTCCTACGGGAGATACGCTGACCAGCTTCGGAAACTTCTGGCGGAGCAAACGCGAGGAATTGGCAAGAATCCCCAGGTCAGGTAACGATTGGGCTGCTGCTGCCAGGATGGGTGGCAAGATGCCAAAGGCCGCAAGAGACAACCCAACGAGATTGTAAAGAATGGTGAAGGAGAGGTTCATCTTTACCACACGCATGGTCCGCTGCGCAATCGCGAAGAGGTCCGGCACCAGATGCCAGTCTTCTCGCAAAAGGGCCGCGTGCGCGGCTTCCAGCGCAATATCGGTTCCCATGACGCCCATCGCAATACCCACGTCTGCCTGGGCCAGTGCTGGTGCATCATTGACGCCATCTCCGACCATGACCACGGTTCGTCCTTGAGATTGGTATTCTTTGACCACACGAATTTTATCTTCCGGTAAAAGGTGAGCCTGGTAGGTGATGCCAATGGCTTCGGCCTGCGCGGCAGCTGATCTCTCCGTGTCGCCCGTCAGCAACTCAATGTGCTTGATGCCGAGCTGACGGAGCCGCGCAAGCGCAGCAGGCACCTCTGGGCGCAGCGTGTCGGAGGCTGCCAGTAGACCAATGAGCTTGCCATCTCGCTCGACATACAGCAGCGTTTTGCCACTGTACTCAAGGGATTGTTGCAACTGAATGGGGGCCTGCTCCTGCACGAGGCTGGCATTGCCAACGGTAATGGTCGTCCCCTCAATCCATGCCCGTATACCACGACCTGGAAGGGCCTCAAACTGCTGTAGCTCGAAGAGCGTCAATTCGCGCTCCTTCGCCAGTTGTCGCACCGCCTCTGCTAATGGGTGTTCCGAGTCCCGTTCGGCGCTTGCTACATACGTGAGTACCTCTTCTTCCAAAATCCCATCAAGTGGCATCACATCAGTAATCTTGGGGTGTCCTATCGTAATCGTTCCGGTCTTGTCAATGAGCAACACATCGGCACGCGAGAGAGCCTCCAGGTACTTGCCGCCTTTCACCAGCAGGCCCCGAGAGGCTGCCGCACCGATGGAGGCCAGCATCGCTATAGGCGTCGCCAGCGCAAAGGAACACGAGCAGGCAACGACCAGGACGGCTGCGGCAGCCAAAGGATTGCGACTGATGAGGAAAGTGAGCGCTGCAATGGTGGCGACGACCGGCAGAAAGTACGCCGAGAAGCGATCCGCAATCCGCTGCATGGGCGCACGATGGGCCTCAGCTTCCTCGACCATTGCGATCACCCGTCCAAAGGTCGTCTCCGCTCCAACGTGTGTTGCTCGCACACGAAGACTGCCAAGTTGGGCAATGGTGGCCGCAAACACGCGACTGCCAGACGTCACTTCGGCAGGCATGGCCTCTCCAGTAATGGTCGCCTGATTGATGGTCGCTTGTCCGCTGAGCACCTCACCATCAACAGGGATGGTTTCTCCTGGTCGAACCAGGACGATCTCTCCCGCTTGTACAGACTGGATCGGAAGGACCGTTTCCACTCCATCTCGTTCTACTCGTGCCGTCTGTGGAGCAAGTGCGGTCAAACGTTTGACAGCCTGGCGTGAGCGTTCAGTAGTGAAATGCTCTGCATAATCCCCCACTCGCATGAAAAAGACGACCACCACGGCTGTCGGCCACTGTCCCACGGCAAGCGCAGCCACGACACCCAGACTCATCAAGGTATGGGAGAGGACCTGGCGGCGCAGTGTAGCTTTGATGACATTCCAAAAGATGGGGTACCCCGTCAGCAGCACCAGCCCCCACCCCAGATACCAGGGAATCAGATCCGTGACTCGTTCAAGGAGACCAAGCCACTCACCTGCGATGACCACCAGGAGCACCACGCCAAAGACCAACCCAAAGAGGGTGAGTACGGGACGGGTAAAACTGCGAAGACGTGGATAAGCCTTTGCCTCTTGCGAAGCCGGTAGTGCCTGGATCACATGGTAGCCTGAGTCTTCAACCGCTCGATGAAGCTGTGCCACAGTAACCAGGGCAGGATCAATCTGCATAATGGCTCTTTCCGAGGAGAGCAACACCCGTACCTCGTGAACACCAGGAAGCACCGAGAGCGCGTGTTGCACATGCTGTGTGCATTCCGCACAATCCATGCCCGAAATCTGCAATACTAGCAGCTGGTATGCCAGCCGATATCCAGCTCCTTCAATCGCTTTGCGGAACGCGGAGAAGGAAGCAGTTGCCGGATCATAGCGGACAACCGCCTTCTCCGAGGAGAGATGCACTTGAGCCTCAACTACGCCAGGAAGCGAGGCAAGCGCGTGTTGGACGTGGCGTGTGCACTCCGCGCAATCCATGCCCTCTACCGGCAGTTCGAGCGTGTGTAGCTCGTCAGGATGGGCAACACTCATCATCGACTCCTTTCGCTTCAAACCCGGGATGCTGCTCGGTGTAATTGGTACATTCATACATGCCGCGTGCAATATCGCGGACGATCTCTTCGGTGATCCGAAAGAGGTCCGCAATTTTCGGATGGCTCAACTGGTAAAAGGTGTAGCGACCAACAGACTCAGAAATCACCAGATCACAGTCAGATAAACAGCGAAGATGGTTGGAGACATTCGTGCGCGACAAGCCAGTCTTTTCCACAATAGCATGTACGGGAAGCGGCCCTTCTCTCAGCGTCTCCAGAATGGAAAGACGAGAAGGATCGGCAAAACCACGATAGAGCTTGGCGCGCAAAGCAATTGCTTGGGCTTGTAAGGTTGGCATAGTGGCTTTCCTCATCCGTTAATATGTCATTACGTAATGACATATTAACGGATGGAAACAGGGCATGTCAAGGGGCGCTACTGACATCCTTTCATAAATCGATGGGTCAGAACCCTCCCTTGACATGTGCTCTTTATTCAATTATTCTATTGAATAATAAACAAAAGGAGAGCCTTTCCATGCAATCCGAAGAGAAACGCCTCTTTAAGAATCGGCTCTACGAGCAGTTCGCGAGCATTGGCAAGGCGCTTGCGAACCCGCACCGTCTCGAACTGCTCGATGTGCTGGCTCAGGGAGAACGAACGGTGGAAACGCTGGCGCAAGAAACTGGCCAGCCCATCGCCAACACTTCCCAACACCTGCACATTCTCCGTGCCGCCCGGTTGGTCGACACGCGACGGGCAGGCGTGTCGATTTACTATCGCCTCGCTTCCCAGGAGGTTTCTACCCTCTGGCTCACGCTGCGGAGCGTGGGCGAAACCCACCTGGCTGAGGTTCAGCAGGTCGTCGACGCCTTTTTGCATGATCGCAGCCAACTCACCCCGATCACCGCGCAGGCCCTGTTGAGCGCATTACACCAGGAACAGGTTCTCCTGCTTGATGTGCGACCGGTCGAGGAATACCAGGCTGGACACTTACCCCAGGCGACTTCTCTCCCTCTGGACGAGCTTGAAAATCGACTGGCTGAACTGCCACGCGAGCAGGAAATCATCGCTTATTGTCGTGGTCCGTATTGCGTCTTTGCCGATGAAGCCGTGGCGCTGCTGCACGCCCAGGGCTATCGCGCCCGACGTTTGCAGGAAGGCGTTCCCGAATGGCGTGCCCTGGGACTTCCTGTCGTTCTCTGAAAGGAAACACGCATGCAAACTATTCCGATTGAAACCCTGCGCGTCTGGCTGGAACGGGGAGACCCGGTGACGGTCGTGGATGTTCGTCCCCAGGCCGAACGCGCTGAGTGGTCCATCCCTGGCAGTGTGCATATTGATGCCTATGATGCGCTTAAAGCACACGATCCTAACGCACTTGCTGCGCTTGATCTGCCCACTGATCGTCCGGTGGTCACGGTTTGTGCTGCGGGCAAAACCAGCCAGCTTGCCGCAGAACAACTCGCGGGCCGTGGCTTCCAGGTTTTCTCGCTGAAGGGAGGGATGAAAGCGTGGAGCCTGGCGTGGAATACCGCCGAGATTCCCCTGGAAGGGCAGGCTGTGCGCGTGCTGCAGATCCGGCGCACCGGCAAAGGGTGCCTCTCCTATCTGCTCGGCGCTGGCTCAGAAGCATCGGTGATTGATGCCTCCCTTGATCCGCAGGTGTACCTCGATCTGGCGCAGAGTCGAGGATGGCGGATCACCCACGTCTTCGAGACGCATATCCACGCAGACCATCTCTCACGTGCGCGTCAGCTCGCGCAGAGAAGCAGGGCCACTCTGTTTTTGCCTGACCAGCAGCGTGTCTCGTTCCCCGCGACGCTTTTGTACGATAGAGACACCGTGACCACTGCACAGATGAGGCTCACCGCCCTGCATACACCGGGACATACGCCGGAGAGCACCTGTTACTTGCTCAACGACGCGGTCCTCTTTACCGGTGATACGCTCTTTCCCCAGAGTGTTGGCCGTCCCGACCTGCATGCGAATGCCCAGGAGGCTCGTGCGCGATCCTTGCAGCTCTATCAGAGCCTGCACATGCTCAAAACGCTCCCGCCTGAGGTCCTTGTTCTGCCTGGACATGCCAGTCAGCCTGTCCCATTCGACCAGCAGCCGATTAGAGCGCGCCTGGCTGAGATCGAGGCGCAGGTTGACCTGCTCCACACGCCGCAGGATGTGTTTGTCGAGACCCTGTTGCAGCGGCTTCCTCCTACGCCACCCAACTATGAACGGATCGTTGCACTCAACGAAGCGGGCCTGTTTCCCGCTCAGGAGGTGACCGAGTTAGAAGCAGGAGCGAACCGCTGTGCCATTGCGTAACCTTTCATTCTCACCGCAAACATCATCGACCAGCCAGCTTGGCTTACGTCCTAACCTGCTCCAATTTAGTTTCCTGGCGGCGATTACCCTCGGTGTCGGATTGGTGGTCGGGGCAGAGCGTGTGGTCGTCCCTGTGCTGGCAAAACAGGACTTTGGCATTGCCTCATTCCTGGCCACGCTGGCGTTTATCGTCAGTTTTGGCTTTGTAAAAGCCGCGCTCAATCTGATCGCCGGTCGGCTGGCCGACCGCTTTGGTCGCAAACCATTGCTGATTGTGGGCTGGGTTCTGGCGCTGCCCGTGCCATTCTTGATTATCTTTGCGCCATCCTGGAGTTGGGTCGTCGCGGCCAATGTGCTGCTGGGCATGAATCAGGGACTGGCCTGGACAATGACCGTCACCAGCAAAATCGATCTGGTTGGTCCGAAGCAGCGTGGCTTCGCTCTGGGCATCAACGAGTTCTCTGGGTACGCGGGGGTCTCGCTGGGCGGGTTTGTCGGAGGCTATCTAGGTGGTACCTTTGGCCTCCGTGTCGCGCCATTCCTCTTCGTACTGGTGGTGATCCTGGTCATGCTCATCGCTTCGGGCCTCTTTGTGCGAGAGACGCGCCACTTCACCCACCTGGAAATGCAGCAACATACACCGAACAACAGGCTGGAGATGCAAACAACTCAACCACAAGCACGTCCCAGCCTGGCAGCCATTTTCGCGCTAACCACCTGGGGGGACCGCACGTTGGCAGCGTGTTCACAAGCAGGGCTCATCGAAAAATTCACCGATGCGCTCGCCTGGGGCCTCTTCCCACTCTACTTCGCCAGTCGCGGTCTGGCTCCCGTTGCCATTGGCGCGGTCGTCGCGGTGTACACGGGGACCTGGGCCGTCTTGCAAATCTACACGGGCCATCTGACCGACTATCTGGGACGCAAATGGCCGATTGCTGGTGGCATGTGGCTGGCGGCTGGTGGCATCGTGCTGGTGGCACTCACAACGACGCTGGGAGGGTGGGTCGTCGGCGCGATGCTCATGGGAGTGGGCATGGCGCTTTTGTATCCAACGTTGCTTGCAGCCGTCAGCGATGTCGCCGCGCCGAGTTGGCGGGCCACGTCGCTGGGCGTCTATCGGCTCTGGCGTGATAGCGGCTATGCCTTCGGGGCGCTTGCGATCGGGATCGTCGCCGATACCTTTGGCTTGCAAGCTGGTTTCTGGTTTGCTGCCGCCATCATGGCAGTGAGTGGACTCGTGGTCGCGCTGCTGATGTACGAAACCCTCCCATCACGGCGCGTGGTCCATCCAGCATGGGAGCAGGAACCACGCTTTGGCATCTCGCAGCCTGCGGGGCAGCAAGATGCTGCGCGCAGCGACGACTAATGGAGCCTCTGACTCTCCTTGAAATTGAAGGGACAAAAACCGTCCATCGATGTTTTATGCTTCTGCCAGATGCACTTGTAGGGGTATCAGGGGAGAAGCGCTATACCGCATTCGAGGAGATTGACCGCCAGTTGATGATCCGTGTCTGTCATTTTCTGCTGATCGCGGCTGAACAGGCACCGCAAACCAGAACCACTGAATGTTTCTGCGGTCAGAGCACCTTGGCGGAAAAGAGCAAATAAAAATCTTTAACCAGTTAGCATTGCTTGTGTACTCACCCTCCTTGCGGTGTGCCGCTCTCCTCTTCAGGAATGCTTTCTCCAAAAATCAGGATATTGCGAAAAGGATCGCAGAGCCAGAAGCCCTTCGTTCCCCAGGATGTTGCCTGGATTGGAGACCGAAGCGCGCCAGTTGGCACATACTGCTGATACAACGCTTCGATATTGGTGACGCTAATATAGCACACCCGGCAACCCCCTTCTGGCGGTTCGTGTGCTGGATCGGAGACATTGAACTGCAACGAGATTCTGTCACGTTCGATAATCGCAAATCCCTCGTCGTGGTAGGGGGACGTAAAACCGAGCTGTCCATAAAAAGCCAGCGCTTGCTCCATATCTCCGACCAGAAAACGAGGTGCAACCGCATCGAGGGTAGGTTGACGTTCGTGGGATGCTGACATTGATTCCTGTTCCTTTCTGCTGTATACACAGGGAATTCATGTGAAGGCATTCTTCCGCACGCACCGAGAAGCGGCAATGCAGCGCTTCTTTCATCTCCTTGTTGCCAACGCCACGACGAAAAGCTCACCGTGAGCTTTTACGTCGTGGCGTCAGTCAGAACCAGGGTCAGACGGAAGCCGAGGCCAGGTTTCGTCGAAACCACTCGAAGAACGCTGCTATCGGGTAAATCCGCCCTCCGGGGTGCGCAGCCAGCCAGTTCACTGCCGTCTCAGCCGAGGCAAAGAAGGGCTGCTGTGAGCATGCATTGGCATCAGCATCGTCCACAGAGCACGGCCATCCACCCAGAAGTGGTGTGGCGTCGGAACCAGGGTAATTCCCCAGCCGACAATATTCCCCTTGTGGTCAAACTCGGTGTCTAGAATATGGTTGAGATGGGCAACCAACTGCTCCAGGCTGATCTGTAAACGATTTGCGATGGCCACGGGAGCAAGGGGCTGGCCCGTTTCAGCGAGCACCTGGAGAATCTGCTGACAGGCCACGTCTTGTGTACAATCAAGATGCGCGGCCAACTGTGCTGCCAGCAGATCAAGGGAAGAGTGTTTCTTCATGGGCATCCAATCCCTTTCTCCTCATTGTAAAGAGGAGATCTCTTGAGCGGAAAGACCTGGAGAGCCGCATCGTCGCGCTTCTTGCATAGAAGGACACGGTTTATCCGCATAGGAGCAGAAGACGCAGCAGTCTCCATTTTTGTGGACATAGGTCAGAGAGCATGCTTCACAGGTGTACAATAATTGACAAAAGGTGGTTGGCATCATGACGCTTTGCTGGTGACGACACATCGGGTTGGGACAGGTCAGGGTGGCCAAAAGGACATTGTCTTTCATGTTTCCTCGTTTCTCACTTGTGCTCAAGCGCGTCAAGCATGGGACAGCGGCTGCGCGGGCCTTCTCCTTCGCACAGGGAGGCGACCTGGAGCAGAGCCTGCCGCATGCGTTGGAGTTCGACCATTTTCCGCTCGACTTCTGCCAGCTTCGCGGCGGCACGTTCTTTCACCTGTTCACAGGACGTTTGCCCGTCCACGCGCAGCGCGAGCAGCTCGGCAATTTCTTTGAGGGAGAACCCAAGCTGTTGTGCCCGTTTGATAAAGCGAATCTGGGTCACGGCTTCCTGGGAGTATTGCCGATAGCCAGAGGCACGGCGCGCAGGCTCCTCCAGCAGCCCCTCACGCTCATAGAAACGAACGGTTTCCACCCCGACGCCAGCCTGGCGGGCCACTTGTCCAATGGAGAGCATGTTCATCGCAGTTCCTCCTTCACGAAAAGTATACACCCCGTAGTATGGTACAGAGTCAAGAGGAGAGAAAGAGACGGTTGCTTTTTCGCTGCCTCGTCTGTTATATTCTTTACAAAATGAATTGCTTCAAAATAGATTGGAGGAATAATGGAAGCATCTGCTTCTCCGCTTTCCTGGCCAGCGTTTCTCAAACTGCTGGCACACGAGTTGCGCTGGAAGATTCTGGCGCTGCTGGCACGCAGTGATTATTGCGGCCTGGAAATCGTCGAGCGACTTCATCAACCGCAAAACCTGGTTTCGTATCATCTGCGGCTGTTAGCGACCCACCAACTGGTCACTGAGCGGCGCAGCACGGCGGATGGACGCGATATTTATTACAGCCTGAACCTTGATATACTCCGTGAGCGCTATGCAGCAGCCGCAACCGCCCTTCACCCGGCTCTCGCGACTGTTGGCAATGCGGTTTCTCTTCCACAGGGGGAGCTTCCCGGCCCGTCTCATCAGCCGCTACGGGTGCTGTTTCTCTGCACGGAGAATAGCGCACGTTCGCAGATGGCAGAAGGAATCCTGCGGTATCTGGCAGGCAACACGCTCGACGTGTACAGTGCTGGCTCTCAACCAGCGGAGGTGCATCCCTATGCGACGCAGGTTCTGGCAGAGATGGGCATTGATATTAACCAGCAGACGGCGAAGCACCTGGATATCTTTCGGGGCCAGTCCTTCGATATCGTCATCACCGTCTGCGATCGTATGAAGGAAAGTTGTCCGACCTGGCCTGCCGATCCCGAACAGATCCACTGGAGTTTGCCTGATCCTGTTGCCCTTGAGGAGGTGTCAGAGCAGGAACGATACGCCGCCTTTGAGGAGATTGCCCGGCAGTTGCTGACACGATCGCGGCATTTTTTGCTCCTGGTCGTCGCTGAGCACGCGCAGCAGACCAGAACCGCTGAGAAAGAATGGAGAAAATATGAAAAGCCATCCCCTGGTATCTAGTGCTGAACAGACGACCACCCTGGAACCTCGTGCCAGAGCATCCGTCCGGCCCGGAGGGCAACTTGCCCTCTATGTGGCTGAGGGGATCGGCACCTTTGGGCTGGTGTTTGCTGGCTGCGGCGCGATCATGATCGATACGCTCTCCAAAGGCCAGATCACTCATGTCGGGGTCGGCCTGGTCTTTGGGCTGATTATCACGGTGATGATTTACGCCCTGGGCCATATCAGCGGCGCGCATTTTAATCCCGCAGTGACGCTGGGCTTTGTCCTGGCACGTCACTTTCCCGTCAAGCGCCTCTTTGGGTACTGGCTCGCGCAGTGTGGTGGGGCGATCCTGGCCGCAGGGTGTTTGCGACTCTTGTTGGGCAACGTGGCGAGCCTGGGAATAACCGTGCCGATGGGCAGCGGTGGCGCGTGGCAGTCCTTTGGACTCGAAGCCCTGCTCACCTTTTTCTTGATGTTCGTGATTATGGCAATGGCCACCGATACGCGCGCCGTGGGTCAGGCTGCTGCCCTGGCGATTGGCTCGACCGTTGGCTTAGAGGCACTGTTTGCCGGACCGATTAGCGGAGCGTCAATGAATCCCGCCCGTTCGCTGGCTCCTGCGCTGGTGAGTTTCACCTGGACCGCCCAGTGGGTCTATCTCGTAGCTCCACTGCTGGGTGCGGTTGTTGGAGCGCTCGTCTATCGTTGGTTGCGTCAGGCAGGACAGCCGGTCGCAGAGATATCATCCGAGGAGAAAGAATCGTGACTCACCGTACTCATCCCCAAACCTCGCCTATGCGCGTGCTTTTTCTCTGCACCCATAATTCTTCGCGTTCGCAAATGGCTGAAGGGTTACTCCAGGCACGCGGAGGATCAGCCTACGCCGTTTTCAGTGCAGGGACCCAGCCTCGCACGGTCCATCCGCTGGCGATCAAGGCCATGCGCGAACTGGGCATCGACATCAGCGACCATCGTGCCAAAGGAATTGAGGAGTTTCGCGCACAGCCGCCAATGGACCTCGTGATCACGGTCTGTGACGACGCTGCCGAAAGCTGTCCGTTTTTTCCCCACGCGCGGCGTCAGGAACATTGGGGCTTCCCTGATCCCAGTCAGGTTGAGGGCAGTGAAGAGGAGCGCCTGGCGGCCTTTCGCCATATTCGCGATCAGATCGCGACGCGCATCACCCAGTTTCTGGCTCTTTCTCCAGCCGCGTCAGACGGATGAGGAACTGGCATCCTTTCGCGGCTCCGACGTGCTCGCCTGATGCACAAAAACGGGTCGCTATAACCAGCCTTTCTGCTCAGCTAACCGCGCGGCCTCGATCCGATTCTGGGCACCGAGTTTCTGCATGGCCGTGGAGAGATGATTGCGGACGGTCCCCTCCGCAAGAACCAGTTGTGCGGCAATCTCGGTTAGACTGGCCCCAAACAGAGAGGCGGAAAGTACCTCACGCTCACGTGGAGTCAGGGGATTGTACCCTTCTGAGAGCGCGGCCAGCGCCAGGTCAGGATCAACCACCCGCTCACCCGCCATCACCCGCCGGAGTGCCAATGCCAGATCTGCGGCGGGGGCATCTTTGAGGAGAAAGCCCACCGCGCCACTTTCCATTGCCCGGTGCAGGTAGCCACTGCGCCCAAAGGTCGTGAGGATCACAATGTGGCATGAGGGCAGCGCGCGGTGCAACGCTTGCGCCGCATCCAGTCCACTCCCACCAGGCATCTCAATATCGAGCAGGGCCACGTCAGGGTGGTGGGAACGCGCGACCTCCACGACCGCGTCGCCGCGTGCAACTTCCGCGACCACCTCAATATCCGCTTCCCGGCTGAGCAGCGCCGCAAGCGCGCCCCGCACCATCGCCTGATCCTCGGCCAAGAGCACGCGAATCATGAGCGTTCCCCCGATAATAGCGTGGTGACCCAGCGAGCAGAGGAAAGAGGGAGCGCCACCTGTAAGCGAAAGTGGGCTTTGCCCGCGACGAGGAACGGGCCTGCTTCCATCTGGCCACCCTGCTCTCGCACTCGTTCCCGCAGCCCAACCAATCCGATACCGGGACGTCCGGCTGCGCTTTTTGGTGGCTCCTCTTGTCCTTGATCATTGAGCACTTCCAGCCGAATGCCTTCTCCCTGCTGCGTCAGCGCCAGCGTACAGTGATGCGCCCGGCTATGTCGGATGATATTCGTCGCGCCTTCGCGCACCGTCCAGGCCAGCACTGCTGCTGTGTCGGCAGGGAGCGTCTTGAGGAGATCGGCCTGGACCTGCCACCTCACGTCGATCCCTGCCGCCGCCAAGAGTTGGCGTGCTCCTACCAGTTCGCTTGCTAGACGCGGCTGCCTGTAGCCTGCGACCGCCTCCCGCACGTCACGCAAGCTTGTACGTGCGACCCCTTCGATCTCGGAGAGTTCCTGCGTACAGCGCGCCGGATCTTCCTCGATCAGCAGCCTTGCCAGTTCGCTCTTGAGGGTAATCGTCGCCAGGGAGTGTCCGAGAACATCGTGCAGATCGCGCGAGAAGCGCTGGCGTTCCTCTTCGATCTTCACGTGCGCCAGTTCCTGGCGGGTGGCATGGAGGAATCCCATAGCGCTACTCAACCGCATTACTCCAAGCATATCCAGGCCGAGCGCGCGGACCAGGAGCATGAGGGCAATGGTCAACGGCCAATCCACTCCCTGAATGCCGCCCTGCACGATCACACTGATGACCGGCGGAAAAAACAGGAGCAAGGAGATCACCACAAAGGCACGACGCCAGGGAAGCAGCACGCCGACACTGGCACTCACTCCCAGAAAGAGCCAGAGAAAACTAAGGTCGCTGTACAAACTCAAGACTGAGGCCAGGACAACCAGCAGGACCAGGAGCGCGAATTGGACGCGGTGGCGAAGAAGATCGTTCTGCCGCTGGAAACCACGCGCAAGGGGATGACGCCACATCAGCCAGGTATAGCTGCCCGCAAAGAAAGCCAGCGCACTCAGACCCACAAGCAATCGAGGCGGTGGCGTCGGCTGTCTCACCAGCTGGACGAAAGGGAAGAGGAGGCAAACCAGCCAGAAATGCTGGTAGAGCCGCCAGAGCTGAAACGAGATACCGCTTTCAGCAATGAGTTCCTCCGCTGGTGGCCTTTGGCGTGAAAAGGAGCGCCACCAGTTCGTTCTTCCCATCTGTTCTTCTGCTTTTTCCGATTCCGTCTTCATGCTCTTGCTCTGCCTCTCTGAAATACGTCTCGCATACCCGTCTTCATTCTAGCATGTCCGCTCTCTCTTTCGACTGAACGAAACACTGCTGTTCATGCTTCGTCCTCCGGTTCCAGGGTAATCGCTCCCGTGGTCCCATTGATGGTCAGACGGCTCCCGGTCATGATGCGTGTGGTTGCGCCAGTCACGCCCACCACGGCGGGAAGGCCATACTCACGGGCCACAATCGCGCCGTGGGCCATCGCTCCTCCCACCTCCATGACCAGGCCCGCCGCATTGAGAAATAAGGGCGTCCAACCAGGGTCCGTTGAGGGCGCGACCAGAATCTCACCGGGTTCCAGGTGCGCATCGTATGGATCAAGGATCACCCGCGCCACCGCCGTCACCGTCCCAGGCGATGCTGCAACGCCCTGGAGCGTGCCTGCTGCTTCCTGAACGAGGCGCTGGACGATTTCTTGCTGGGCAGTCGATTCGGTGCCATCGGAGAGCAGCACGAGAGGGACATGCCGCCGCTTCAGTTCATTCGTGAAGCTGGCGCGTCGCTCTGTTATCTGTTCGCGTAGATCAGCTCCGGCCAGGGCGCGCTGCACTTCGGGCAGGGTGAGAAAGAAGAGATCCTCTGCCTGGGCGAGCCTGTTAGCTTGCACCAGTGCTTCTCCCACGCGCAAAAGCAGGGCGCGGGCCTGATCCAGCACTAATCCGACGACAAAGCGCGTCATCTCGCGGAAGCCTGCCAGGGCATGGGCGCGCCGCAGCAACAAGCCAACCACCTGTCCTTTCAACCAGTGCTTCTGCCTGGCACGCTGCGTCAGCGTAGCGATCATGGCCTCGGCTGCATGTTCGGCTCGTGCAAGTTGCTCACCTGGTGCGGATATCCTCTCTCTCGTTTGCTCCATGACCACATAGTCCGTGAGGAGCGCCAGCACATACGCGGGATCTTCCGACCAGCGCGACACACCCAGATCGAGTTCACACACGCTTTGCTGGCCGTACTCCTGGAGAAAACGGGCGAGTCCCTGTTGCAAAGGAGCAGGCAGGTGTTGCTGCTGATATTCCTCGGTCAATTGCGTGGCTGAAAGGCTGCGCAGGCGATGAACGCTGGCCGGATCTGTCTGGATCGTTTGCGCGAGTCTCCACAGCGCCAGGTTCATCTGCGTGGTCGGATTCATGGGCGAGCCACCCAAAACGACCTGACATTCACTTTCTGAGGCCAACGAACCCAGCATTCGTTTCGCGAGCGCAAAGCTCTGCATCCCCGCAACCATCACCGGCGAAACCCGAAACGCCACACGCACACAACGCCGAAGCAAAGCCATGGCGGCGGCAAGATGGGTAGCCGCGTCTGCGGATGGATCGATGCCAGGTGTCGCGCGAAGTTGCTCTATCACGCGCTGCACCCGTTTGCTGGCCACACGTGGCGCGAGGAGCGCTTGCCCCAGATACCAGGGCAAGCGGGTGCGGGCCATCAGGAGAAGGAACGCGCGTCCCAGCGTGCGCCGCGACGTTTTGCGCAGCGAGAGGCGGGGATCAGCCAGCAGGTGCTCAAAGCTCATGGCCGCGTGAATTTCCGCTTCACGCATGGCTTCCAGGAGTATGCTGCGTCCCAACGCACTGCGCAGCGCCCCGGTAACATCAAAGAACGGGCGTCCTGCCGCTTCCGTGACAAAGTCAGGACCAGCCAGGGGATCAATTGGCGGCTGGCCAATCAAGGTCAGAAAACTGGACGTGAGAAGTCGGAGGGCCGATAGACCCATAGGTGTGAATGGTCGATAGGTACCTTGCTGTACGCCAAACGCCAGGTAGACGCGCAACTCCTCCTCGGCCTGCGGAGCACGCTCCGGGAGAGGAAACAAGGTGGTAATCGGGCGAGCCTGGAGCAGAAAGATCCGGCCAGAGGCATCAAGCGCCCACTCGATATCCTGGGGAGCCTTGTACCACGCTTCGACACGCTTGCCCAGGGCAGCTAAAGCACGAATCTGCGCGTCCGCAAGGCAAGCACGCAGAGAAGATGGACTCGCTTCTCTCTTCGTGGTCCCTCCTCCAGGTACCGCCTGGATCACCACCTGCTTGTCGCCAAGCCGACGTTCAACAATCACCCCGCTGACGCTTTGCACCACGAAGTGGTCAGGGTTGGTCATCCCGGAAACCACTGCTTCTCCTAGCCCCGGGCTGGCGTCGATCACGGCCTGGTGACGTTTCCCGGTCAGCGGATTGGCGGTGAAGAGGACGCCCGCCACCTCTGCCTGGACCATGCGTTGCACCACAACAGCCAGCCGCACATGCTCTGGAGGAATGCCCAGACTGTGTCGATACCGAATGGCTCGTTCCGTCCACAACGAGGCAAAACACCGCTGGATGGCGATGAGCACTGCCTCAATGCCTATGACATTGAGCGAGGTTTCCTGTTGACCAGCAAAAGAAGCATCAGGCAAATCTTCGGCGGTGGCTGAGGAACGCACTGAGACGGGTACAGCCTCTCCAGCAGAGAGGGCCTGGTACGCCGTGGTCACCGCCTCAACGATCTCCGGCGGCAGTGGTGCCTGGAGCAGGGCGGTACGGAGAGCGGCACCCAGTTCGCTCTGGCGCGTCTGATCAGTATCGTCGGTGCACTCTAATTCTGAGAGAGAGGCAACAAGTCCAGCCTGAGCCGAGACACGCTCATAGGCAGCCGTGGTCACACAAAAGCCTGCTGGAACGGCAAAGCCTGCGTGGATCAATTCACCCAGGTTCGCGGCCTTGCCTCCGGCGAGCGGGAGTGATGTGCGGTCAAGAGCTTCGAGAGGGAGAACCAGGGCCATGTGTGCAAGCGCGTTCTCGCGCGCTGCGGAGCATTCTTGATAAGGCATCGTTTGTGTCCTTCTTTCTTCTATCTTTCCTGCGATTCAGGGGAAGACGCCATTGCTTGAGGAGCGAAACGGATAATGGACAGAATTAGGAACGGGAGGCCAATCAACGTGGGAAGCACCCAGAAGGTGAGCGGGAGGCCAAAAATCAACACGATGTTTTCCTTTCACGCAAAACGACGCAGGCCATGCCCCATATGGCTTCCTTCTCTGCCTCCGTCTTCTCTGACCTCCTTACCACCACCGCCATGAGCGAACAGGCGAAGCTCCCCATATCAAGGGCAGAAAACGCAGCGGAGAGGAACGCTCCCTCCGTTGCTTGATCCCTCTGGGAAGAGTATAGCAACGAAAAGGAGTGGCGAGAAGTGAATTTGCTCGTGTTGTCGACATGACAAATGTCATGGGTGAACAGTATGATCCAGTGAAAACGGAGGAGCAAAATGACTACGCTGATCGTCCCCCTTGACATCAGCGTGTTCATCCGTTAGACTATATATATCGTCAATTAACGATATGATGAAATGAGGACGTGATGAGTGAGCTTTCTCCTCAACTCCAGGACTTCTTCTACGGCCTGGCCAGCGAGAATCGGCAAAAAATTTTCTTTCAGGTGTTTCTCGATGGGCAAGAGCATAGTGTCGGACAGGTCGTGCGGCAAACCGGACTGGGGCAATCGACCGTTTCGGAGCATCTGGCGCTGCTCAAACGCGCCGGGATTCTGCGCTCGCGACGCGCGGGCAAAGAGGTCTATTATCAGCCAGATGGCGAACGCCTCCTGGCTGTCCTCGCGCAATTGACGGAGATGCTGACGCACTGTTGTCAAGACTAACGGCAGAGCCTCGCTGGCTGCTGGCCGTTTTTTCTAGTGCTACATATCGTCATTTCTAGAAGTGGCGATATGTAGAGGAGGTTTTTTCGATGGATGATACGCTGGTGATTGGAGCCGGACAGGCTGGCCTGGCTGCCGGGTATGTTCTCAAGCAGGCTGGTCTGACGTTTACGCTCCTGGATGCAACCGCCACGCCAACTGGCTCCTGGCCGCACTATTACGAGAGTCTCCGCTTGTTCTCGCCTGCCCGTTTTTCGTCGCTGCCGGGATATCCGTTCCCTGGAGATCCTTATCGCTATCCCTGCCGTGATGAGGTGAGCGCGTATCTGCAGGCGTACGCGGAGCATTTCTCCCTGCCCATCCTCTTCCACCAGGAGGTGGATCAGGTGAAGCAGGTCGGATCACATTTTCAGGTCATGGCGGCCACGGGAACGTCCTACCAGGCCCGCACCGTGATCGCCGCCACCGGGCCATTCCGTCAACCGCATCTGCCCGTTTTTCCTGGGCAGGAGCACTTCCAGGGACAGATCCTTCACGCCGCAGCGTACCGCTTCCCGGACCCCTTTCGCGGCCAGCGGGTGCTGGTGGTTGGCGCGGGAAACTCGGCGGTACAAATTGCCGTTGAACTGGCAAAGGTGGCGCAGGTGACGCTCACCAGTCGCCGCTCCGTGCGCTTTTTACCCCAGCGTCCTTGGGGACGGGATGTCCATTTCTGGATGGGACTCCTGGGCGTGGATCGCCTCGCCTGGCCCTCGTTGTGGCAACGGATGACAAGCAATCCCGTGCTGGATGCCGGACCCTATCAGGCGGCAATTGCGGCATCACGCCCTGACTGGCGACCGCTGTTTGAGCGCCTGACGCCGCAGGGCGTGATGTGGACAAACGGGCAAGCCGAAGCCGTCGACACCATCATCCTGGCAACCGGCTACCAGTTCCAACCAGCATACCTGTCTGACCTCCCGGTTTGTGATGAACAAGGCCGGGTCCAGCATCGCAGGGGAAGCAGTGTCAGCGTTCCCGGCTTGTTTTTCCTGGGACTCTCCTATCAGCGGACCTATGCCTCGGCCACGCTGCGGGGCGCTGGCCCCGATGCCGCTGTGGTGGTCCGTCAGATCCAGCGGCACCTGCACACCGCGCGGCAGTAGACCAGAGGATCATGTTTGTTGCTGGCAGCAACGTTGCTATTGACAACAAAATGAAAGACATGTATACTCAGGGCAATCCCGTTGCGAAGAGCAACGAAGAGAAGAAAAGGAGGAGCGAAATGACTGAACAGCTCTCGACTGGTGCGTTGTTACGCGAGGTGGCCCGCCTGCATGTCGCGTTACAGCGCACCTGCGTGGCCTATTGCGGCGGCACGACAACCACTCAGTGTACAGTGTTGACCGAATTGGGACGCAGCGGCCCCGTGACCTTAGCCGCGTTAAGTCGTCGGATTGGCTTTGATAAGAGTTGGACCAGCCGGGCCGTGGAAAACCTGGTCCAGGAAGGGTTGGTCGAGAAAGTTCCGAGCAAAGAGGATCGGCGTACCGTGCGCCTCTCGCTGACTGCTGCTGGAGCAGAGCGCCTGACTGACCTCAATCAGACGCTCAATACGCTGGCCGAGCGCGCGTTTGACCATATTCCTGCCGCCCAACATGCGTCGGTCCATGAGGCGTTGGAGCTGCTGCAACAAGCGCTCCTGACTATCACCAACGAGGATTGGTACACCGGAAGCAACGAAGGAGGCTCGACATGCGGGTGCGACTAGCAACTCCGGCGGATGCTGCGCCGATCGCGGAGATTTATAACCAGGGAATTGAAGACCGCGTGGGAACCTTTGAAACGGCGTTACGGACAAAGGACATGGTCGCATCCTGGTTCGACGGGACGCATCCCATCGTCGTTGTGGAGGAAGAGGGCACACTGGTTGCCTTTGCCTCGACCTCAACGTATCGCGAGCGCCCCTGTTACGCGGGCATCGCTGAATTCTCGGTGTATGTGCGCCGCGACTGGCGCGGCAAGGGCGCGGGACGTCTGGCCATGCAACAGCTACTGCGCGAGAGTGAAACAGCGGGCTTCTGGAAACTGGTCTCGCGGGTCTTTGTGGAGAATGCGGCCAGTCGGGGCCTCTTGCGTCTGCTTGGCTTTCGCGAGGTGGGCGTGTATGAAAAACATGGGCAACTCGATGGCATCTGGCGCGATGTGGTGATTGTCGAATATGTCTTCAACAGTAATCTTCTCGCACCCAGATAAGGGAAAGACAAAAGAGGGGCTGCGTCCTTTGGCGCACTGCTCCGTCAATCAAAAGAGAAACCACCGGTCATGCTTTGAAACCATTCCTTTGAAAGGATACATGCAGAATGGACACGCAAAATCTTCCGATTGTGATTATTGGGGCTGGCCCGGTAGGGCTGGCGACCGCCGCGCATCTGATACGCAAAGGCGAGCAGCCGCTGCTCTTTGAGTCCGGGGCAACCGTGGGCGCATCGATGCTCCAGTGGGGTCACGTGCGCCTCTTCTCGCCCTGGCGCTATGTGATCGACCAGCAAGCGCAAACATTGCTGGAGGAGCAGAGCTGGCAGGCTCCCGATCCTGAAGGCTATCCCACCGGACGCGAGGTCGTGGAACAGTATCTCTTGCCGCTCGCTCAGGTGCCGCAGATCCAGCAGGCGCTTCGCCTCCAGACGCGCGTCACGGGAGTCAGTCGCGTGAGCATGGATAAGGTGAAGACGCCCACCCGTGAGGAGACACCATTTGTCGTGCGCATCCAGACGGCAGATGGCGAGGAACAGGATGTGCCGGCCCGCGCGGTCATCGATGCGTCGGGGACCTACCAGATGCCCAACCCTCTCGGCGCACATGGCCTCTTTGCTCTTGGAGAGCGTACGCTGCATGACCACATCTTTTATGGTATTCCTGATGTGCTGGGCGCTGAGCGTGCGCGGTATGCAGGCAAACGGGTGCTGGTCGTGGGCAGTGGCCATTCTGCGCAACAAACGCTGCTCGCGCTGGCCGAGCTCGCGGAACAGGAACCAGCGACGCAGCTCGTCTGGGCCATTCGTCGTGCCAGCGTGCAACTGATGTTTGGCGGAGGCGCAAACGACGGTTTGCCTGAGCGCGGACAAATTGGCTCACGCAGTCAAAGCCTGGTGGAGAGCGGTCAGGTTCGGTTGGTGGCAGGCGTGAAGATCGAGGCACTCACACGGACAGCAGAGGGAATCGTGATTGTGGGCGAAGAAGCGCGCATTGGCCCAGTGGACGAAATCATTGCGACCACTGGCTTCCGCCCGGACCTCTCATTCTTACGCGAGGTCCGGCTCTCGCTTGATCCCAGCCTGGAAAGTCCGGTGGCGCTGGCTCCGCTGATTGATCCCAATGTGCATAGTTGCGGCACGGTGTACCCGCATGGGGTGGATGAACTCTCCCACCCTGAACTCAATTTCTTCCTGGTCGGGATGAAGAGCTATGGGCGCGCGCCAACGTTCCTGGCGTTGACTGGCTACGAACAGGTGCGTTCGATTGTGGCTGCCCTTACCGGCGATTGGGAGAGTGCTCGCCGCGTCGAACTGGTGCTGCCTGAAACCGGTGTCTGTTCCACGGATCTCGGCGGCAGTTGTGGGGTTCCTTCCAAAGATGGAACCGTTTCCTGTTGCGCTCCTGCTTCCTCCGCGCCGGAGTTGGTGCAGGTGCTGCCCACGAGGAGCAGACGAGGACAGGAAAAGTGTTGTGGAGCCTAACGTGCGAGGGACGGAGGTCACTGCCTTTTCTGTTCAATTATCATCGAGATGACCGCTTGCAGATTCATGCCAAAAAATCGTTGACTACCTGCATGAACACGTCAAACTTGCTCCGATGCACATTATGCGTGGCTCCGTCGATCTGGACAGCGCGGCTGTGCGCCGGCAAATACTGCTTCGCGTGTTCCCAATCGGCATCAGTGAGCGTGGTGCCGAGTGCTGCATCGGCGCGGATCAGAAGCGTTGGCGCGGCCATGTGGGCAAGGTGGGGAAGGAGTTCACCTGCCTGACCAGCCTCGGCGAGGACACTTACCACTGCTTCGCGGGTCACGTGTTGTAGCGCGTCGATCTTCCCTTCGATGTCGGCTGCGGTCCAGCCAGGATTGTCGGCGGTGATTTCTGGCCGCAAGACTTCTGCTGGACGACCGATATCTTTGGTATAAAAGGCGATTTTTTCCGCAAGGTTGCCGCGACCAAGAGTATGAGCCGGGTCTTCCAGGATGATCTGTGCCAATGGGGGAACGGGCTGCTGCGATCCTGCGCCACTTGCCAGGACCAGCGCCGTTGCTCCACCCCAGGAATGTCCGATCAACGCTGGACGTTTCAACGCCAGTACTTCGATGAACGCGGCGGCATCATCGGCGGTATGACGTAAGCTATAGGCTCCTGCTGCTGGCTTGATACTTTCCCCATGCCCGCGCATATCGAGCGCGTAGACACGATAGCGATCTGCCAGGGCTGGTCCCACGCGTACCCAGCTTTGAGCCGAACTGGTAATGCCATGTAGCAGGACCAGTGCGGGCAGTTCAGTCCGTTCGGCTCCCCAACTGAGGTAGTGAAAGCGGCCCGCAGGTAATTCAATGGTCTGGGATTGTGCCATTATTTCAAAATTCTCGGTCATATTCTCCTCCTTGCTGTCCCATGTGCTTTTTCCTGGCCTTCATTATGTCACAATGTTCTCTCAGCAGTTGAACAACTGGCTACCGAGAGAGCCTGGCCTGGGATGGCTCTGGCCTAGAAAAGAACCTGTGTTGCATTCACGAAGGCGGGTGAAGGTCAACCTTTCCGTTTTCTTTGAACGTACCAAGAACAGTGTGGTAACGGACCAAAAATGCTGGTAGGCACCGCTTATGGAGAGGACGGCTATCACGGCCATCGCTTGGCACACCCGGTTGTCTGGACCGTCCCCTATGCAGAAGTTGTGCTCCCGCGCCAACGGGCGGACCATGAGAAAGGTGAGTTATGACGACAACCTGCACACGCTCGATTGAGGAGATGCTGGCGGACACACCATACGTGGGCTATACCTATTCGTATCCGCACAAAACGGCCTACCGACGCTTTCTCAGGCCGTTGCCCCTGGCCGAGCTATGGGCCGGAGAGAGACGCGACGCCCTCGCGTTGTACATGCATATCCCATTTTGTGAAATGCGTTACGGCTTCTGCAATCTCTTTACCACGGTCAATCCCGGCCAGAGTCTGGAAAACGGCTACCTTGAGGCGCTGAGCCAGGAGGCCGAACAGACGCGGAAGGCGCTGGGTACTTGCCGCGTTACCCGTTTTGCCCTCGGCGGTGGCACGCCAACCTATCTCTCAGCCGAAGAGTTGGAGCGGCTTTTTGAGATAGCTGAGGGGCTTTTCGACCTGCGCCCTGGCTCAATCCCGCTTTCGGTTGAAACTTCGCCTATGGCGGCCCAACGTGACAAGCTGGAACTGCTCAAAGCCCACGGCGCGGATCGTCTCAGCATCGGTGTACAGAGCTTCGTGGACGCAGAAGCCAGAGCCGCTGGCCGTCCCCAGCGAACGCAGAACGTCGAATTGGCGTTGGAGACCATTTGCCAGATCGACTTTCCAGTGCTGAATATCGACCTGATCTACGGCCTGCCTGGGCAAACGGTGACAAGCTGGTTGCAATCGCTAGAAGCGGCGCTGCGCTATCAGCCCGAAGAACTCTACCTCTATCCGCTCTACGTGCATCCACTCACCGGCCTGGGACGCAGAAAACACACTCAGGATCAATGCGGCGCAACACCTTGCTGTAGGTTGCTGCGCACGGAAACTGCGCTCGTGTTCCTGGCAGAATCTGTTGCAGCCAGCCACTGCGCAGCCGCATCCATTCGCTGATCGCTTGCAGCGTCGTTTCTCCTGCCATCTTGGCCAGCAGCACACAGGTGAGGACCAACGCCAGCGAATATCGTTTCCCCTGTGCTCTTCGCCCATCGGTCAGCTTCTCCAGCGCTTGATACACTGAGAGCGCTTCGCTTTCCGCGCTCCATCCCTCCAGTTCCCTTGCCTCGCAGATCATGCTATAGTTCATTTTGAGATCGGCCCTCGTTTCATGATGGATTTTGTGTATCATCACTCTAACAGAG
>Ga0068857_100000553_pt1 | contig 27284 bp, 27 predicted proteins | sample KBSCornC72_FD_66591 | JGI IMG/M metagenome (GOLD analysis project Ga0068857, IMG submission 66591) | Corn rhizosphere microbial communities from Kellogg Biological Station, Michigan, USA - KBS Corn C7-2 | ecosystem: Host-associated > Plants > Roots > Rhizosphere > Soil ...
GGCTTACCTGAGTAAATTACCCAGATAACAATAATCTGATCACTTAGGGGGCCTCAAGAAGAAATTCTCTTTTCTCGCCCACTACTTATAAGCATTCTTAGGTTTACTTATATAATTCTTTGGTCGTAATCCATTCTTTGGTCGTACCCTCAGGGTCCCGGCGTAACTGGTAGGAAATCATGGAACCAGCATCCATCCGGTATAACAACCCCGGAGCAATGTGGGGCGGATCAGCCCTAGCCAAGAAGTGGGGGGCCACCAAGACGGTAGGCCTGAACGACGGCCTAGGCCAAGGGAACAACATCGCTGTCTTCCCGAGCAAGGTCCGGGGTGCTGCCGCCCAGTTCGACCTCTGGCACACCAGCCCGAAGTACCATAACAAGCCTCTCCGGCAGGCCATCGCCACTTGGTCAGGTGGGAACTACGTCCGATCCTATTTGGACTTCCTCACCAAGAGGACCCCCGGCCTTACCGACGATACTCCCATCACCGATACCTTCTTGTCGTCCCCCACGGGGATCGCCTTCGTCAAAGCGCAGGCATGGCACGAGGCAGGTAAACCCTACCCGATGGCAGACGACGAGTGGAAAGCCGCTCAGAGCCTCGTCTATGGCCCTTCCGCAGTCAAGCTACCTACCCCCTCTAATCATCTCCCAGCGCCCTCTGGGGCCGTTATAGCGGCTACAAGCGCCGGTCTATCCGCCGGGGCTGTTATCGGGGTAGCCGTGGCTGCTGCCGCCATAGCCGCAATCATCTATTTCATCATGAAGAACCGGGCTCAGAAGGCCCTAGATACCCAGATCGCCTTCGCTGAGGCGGCACTAGCCCGAGCCAAAAACACAGATGTCAAAGTTTAAGAATGCCTCCGGGGCGTATCTCCTAGCCGGGCTGTTCTTTGAGACGACCTCTGCGGATAAGTCCTCTGTCGTCTACACCCTGAAGAACGAAGACCACCTAGGCTACCCCTCCCTGTACCGGCTTTACATGGAAGCCAACGACCCTACCGAGTATGACTTCGCTGTCGCGAACCTCGGGGGTTGGGACCACTGGGAGCGGCTCTCGAAGTGCTCTTGGTTCAAACCTTACCTCGAAGCATGGCGTCGGGAACTTGAAGTCCGCTTTCGCGCCCAAGCCTTAAGGAACCTTCGAGAGCTTTCCAATAATGCCTCCGGCAAAGACTACTTCCAAGTAAATAAGTTCTTGGTCGGTCAGGGGTGGAAAGAAAGCGGGCCGAAGCGACGCGCAGGCCAGCCCTCAAAAGAGGACATTAAAGCGGAAGCCCACAGACTAGCCACTATCGCCAATAACCTAGATGAAGATTACCAGCGGATCACGGGGGTCAACTAGTGGGTCTTTATAACGCTGACGGGAATATCAATCTAACATCCGTCACAGGGGCAACCAGAACAGGGCTTTTCGCAGCTAATGGTAGTTGGAACATCGTCATCAACGATGGCACCCAACGGACTGGACTGTACCACGCTTGTGGTGCTTTCAACGCAGTTGTAACGACTAATATCTCCTCCGGGTACTACGCCCCCAATGGCAGTATGTACGTCATGTCAGACGGTGCTGGTGGATACATTCTCAACGTCCGAGGAACTCTACCTTCAGCTTTCGTATGGCTCTACGGATCGGATGGGCAATATCTCTTGGGTAACGACGGACAACAACTTTACGGAAGGGCACCATAAATGGCTCGCGAGATCAACTATACCGATATGCGCGGAGCGCCGTTTGTAGCTCCGACCTTTACAGCTAACGCTTACACGACCGTCCTTGCTGACCTACAGACTATCTTAGGTGTCGACGCAAGTGGTGCTGAAAAGACCGTCACGCTGATATCAGCGGCAACAGCCGGTGTCGACGCAGTACAGACTATCGTCAAGACGGATACCAGCACGCTCCGAGTGATCATCAAGAATGCCTCGGCGGTTATTATCGGTGTCCTCACGGCGAAGGGTCAATCCATGTCCTTCCGAAGTGATGGCGCGAACTGGATGCGGCTCGGCATAGACGGCTACAAAGCCCCATACTACGAAGTCGGGCGCGACTACCCGCCAGTTCCGTTCCCCTCGACATATGCCACGTTCAACACCCCGGTGCAGGATAAGCTATACTTCTGCCTCATCACGCTTCGCGATCAGGCCAAGATCGACGCACTGCTGTTCAACCGCGTAAATGCGGCGACTGGTACTATCAAATGTAAACTGGCGCTGTATGGGTTAAGCTCGGCCAACTGGTACAAGCCTGACGGCGGCGCTTTGCTGGCGCAGTCTGCGGCTGAAATCACCCAAGGTACGGGCGGTGGCGGTGTTGACACTTCAGCCCTCGACAGTACGGTTCTAATCGATCAGGGCGCGGTATGGGCCGCTGTGATGTTCGGTGGTGGTGGCGCTACGGTTGCCCAAACGCTTTCGATGAACCAGCCGATGTCCGGACTTTTTGGTGGTGCTACAGTAGCCGAAGCTGTCGGTTCATCCACCGCTACTGGCAAAGGCTGGTCGGCTGCGAATACTTATGTAAGTGGTTTTCCTTCGACTGCTCCGGCCTGCACTATTGTCACCGGCACGACTGCTGATCCTGCAATTCCAGCGATTGGTTGGAGAGCGGCGTAATGGTTTTAGGGGTACGATCCGGTCCCTCTCGTTCTCCGAGGGATGTCAACCTTCATACATGGCCCGCTAGCCTAGCCCCGCTAGCGATTTATCATGGCTATGGTAGCGTCAATGCTGAAGATACGCTCAGCATGGACCGGATGATAAATAAGAAAGTGCCGTGGGGTCATGGTTTTCTAGACCAAGCTTCTTTTGCAAACTTGGCGAATTCGGTTGGCTTGTTGGGAAGTGGGTCTGGTGGTGCTATCGCCAGCCATGCCAGAATGGGACGATCCAATGTGGTCGTGTCTGTGCCACTGGCAACCAATACCGCAGGACAAGCCTTATCGGATGTCGCCGCCGGAACTTGGGACGCCTCATTTACCGCGATGGCGAACGCTGTTCTAGCGTTAGGTTATACTGCACCCGTCTTTCGACTCGGCTGGGAATTCCAGATTTCGTGGGCTTGGCAGGTCACTGATGCAACGTCATCGACTAACTACAAAGCGGCTTTCCAGCGGGTGTACGGTCTGCTAAAGGCGGTTATCCCGGGTTGCAAAGTCTGTTGGTGTATCAATCCCGGCGTCGGCGCCTACGATCCAGTATTGAGCTACCCCGGTGATGCGTACGTCGACTACATCGGTATCGACGCGTACGACAGTTCACAGCACGCCGCTACCGCTGGCGCAGATGGAGTTAACGCTTCGATCCGCTGGACGCGGGATGTGGTCGGAAGTCTCGCGAGTACCGATGACGGAACGACAGCTCCTTACGGTCTAGCATGGTTAGCTTCGTTCGGTACGGCTCACAACAAGGGTATCTGTATCCCTGAGTGGGGCTGTATTTATCAACCGGGAAATGCCAACCATAACTGCGCTGACGATGCCACGTATATTACAAATATGTTGAACTGGATCGTCGCCAACAACGTCGTCTTTCACGGGTACTTCGAAAGCAATTCTACCCCGACGACCCAGAACTATTCTCTGTCGCGGTCAACCAACATCGTAGGTGTTGCGCCGCTCTATCCACTGGACAACAAACCGTTGTCGGCTGCGGCATTCAAAGCTTTTTACGATCAGTATTGATATGACTGACAAAGAGCAAAAGGACCTCATCAAAGAAGCGATCAAAGAATGGATGAATGAGCGCTACGCCGAAGTCGGTCGTTGGACGATACGCATTATCTTCACCACCGCCCTCTTCGGTCTTCTTTGGGCCTACATTCAAACAAGAGGATTTAAATTCCCATGAGTATCGATGCATTCAATAATGTTCTGACTGGAGCCCTAGACAAGGTGATCCCGAATTCTACGATGGATGTTCATTCTCGGTCGCAGAACGGTGGTGATGCTCAACAGGCCCTCCAGACTACGTGGCGCGATCCCGGTTCTTACATGGCCGGCTCTCCACCCGATAAAGCTGAACGTCCAGCGCGACGAGGTGGCATCGGGGTATTCTAATGTCATCGCGAAAGGACAAGAAGGCGGAGATTAGAGAACTAGCCGAAGCCGATCTTGAGACTTTCGCTAGGTTAGTTCTTCCCAATAGAGTCTATGGTGCAGTCCACGTAGAACTCTTCAAATGGTGGACTAGAGAAGATGCTAAATCTCATCAGCTCGTGCTACTCCCCCGAGATCATGGCAAGTCTGCAATGGTGGCTATTCGAGCCGCATGGAGAATTGTACGTGATCCAGCAGTCCGCATCCTCTATATTTCATCGACTGCAAACCTTGCCTACAAGCAACTCGGCGCTATCAAAGATATTCTTACATCCGATATTGTAAGATTTTACTGGCCGGAGTTGGTCCACCCTGACGAGGGGAAACGTACGAAGTGGACAGAAGCAGAAATAGCGGTGGATCATCCAATCCGAAAAGCTGAGAACGTCCGCGATCCTACTGTTTTCACCGCAGGGTTGACTACTTCGATCACCGGCCTCCATGCTGACGTTATCATCCTCGACGACGTAGTGGTTAAGGAGAACGCCTACACGCAGGAAAGTAGGCAGAAGGTCGCAGAGCAATACTCCCTTCTAGCTTCTATTGGCGACGCTGGTGTGGAAGAATGGGCAGTAGGCACTCGGTATCATCCTAAGGACCTCTACCACGATCTCATTAACATCGGCGTAGAACAGTTCGACGATAACGCTGAGATTACCGCAATCGAGTCGTTGTATGAAGTCTTCGAGAGACAGGTCGAAAGTAGAGGCGACGGTACGGGTGAGTTTCTCTGGCCCGTACAGTTCCGGAAGGATGGCAAACCTTTTGGCTTTAATCGAGAAATACTCGCGAGAAAACGAGCAGCCTATCTCGATAAAGTTCAATATAGAGCCCAATACTACAACGATCCGAATGATCCAGACGGAGGCGGAATTTCGAAAGAGTGCTTCCAGTATTACGACAGAGCACATCTTAGCCGAAACGCTGGGTACTGGTATTATAAACAAAACAAGCTGAACGTCGTAGCGGCTATCGACTTCGCCTACTCCAGTAAGGAGCGGGCTGACTACACAGCAATCGCTGTCGTAGGTATCGATGCCAATAGGAATTACTACGTTCTTGAGATCGACCGGTTCAAAGTAGGTGATACGAATAAAATCGCGACTTACTTCAGCCACCTTCTCACCCTCCATCAGAAATGGGACTTCCGGAAGGTCCACGCTGAAATCACAGCAGCCCAACAGGTAATCGTCGATGATCTTAAACAAAATTATATTCGTATTCATGGTCTTGCTTTGTCTATCATCGACCATCGACCTACGGGTAAGCAGGGGTCAAAGGAGGAACGTCTTGAAGCCATCCTTGGTCCGCGCTACGACAATCGGCAAATCTGGCATTACCTTGGCGGAAATTGTCAAACACTCGAAGAAGAACTCATCTTGAACAATCCTCCGCACGACGACTGCAAAGACGCTCTCGCCTCAGCTATTGAGATCGCGATGGCCCCGGCTCAAACAGCCGCTACAAGTCTTCCGCAAATTCCTTACAAAAGTAATCCTAGATTTGGAGGCGTATTCTAATGGCAGGTAAAGTTCTTAACCTGACCGACTTCATGTCTCCTGATCAACTTGGCAATCACGTTGCTAAGTTCTGGACTACGAATAATACTCTCCGTCAGGATTGGCTGAACGAGAAGATCGAATTGCGGAAGTACGTCTTCGCTACGAGTACGCAGAAGACTAACAACGCCACTCAGATGTGGAAGAATACCACTACCATTCCAAAGATTTGTCAGATCAGAGATAATCTCACAGCGAACTACTATCTAAATAGTTTTCCTCGAAGGATGTGGTTCGATTGGGAAGCTGACAACGACGACAGTAACCAACAGGATAAACGCGAAGCGATTAAAACGATCACTCGGTATTGGGTCAACTATGGCCAGTTCAAAGCCGAGATGAAGAAGTGTATCGACGACTTCGTTGATTACGGGAATTGCTTCGGTACGGTAGACTGGGTAGACCAGCGGATTAAACTCAAGGACGGAAAGGAACAAGTCGGCTATGTCGGTCCCTGCCTCCGGAGGATTTCTCCGCTTGATATCGTCTTCAATCCGACCGCTCCGTCGTTTCGTGAGACGCCTAAGGTTGTACGCAGCATTATCTCGTTTGGAGAACTCAAGAAACTTCTTATCAACCAGAGCACTCCAGAGAACAAAAAGGAATACGAAGAACTCTTCGCCTATCTAAGAGATATCCGAAGGACGGCCCAGACCTACACAGGTGACATGGCAGGCTTCGATGAGCAGTACGCGATGGATGGTTTCACGTCCTTCCGTAGTTATCTCGTCTCGGATATGGTGGAAATTCTGACTTTCTACGGTGACGTATACGATTGGGACAAAGATGAATTCCTTGAGAACTATGTCATTACCGTCGTTGACCGTCATAAGGTCATCGGCAAGAAACCAAATCCGAGTTATTTCGGCTACGCTCCCATTTTCCATTGTGGGTGGCGGCCTCGCCAAGACAACCTCTGGGCGATGGGTCCACTGGACAACCTTGTCGGGATGCAGTTCCGCGTCGATTATGTAGAGAACCAAAAGGCCGACTATCTAACCATTTCTATGGCCCCGCCCCTGAAGATCAAAGGTACTGTCCAAGATTTTACTTGGGGGCCGATGGCGAGAATTTACTGCGGTGACGATGGGGACGTAGAAGTCCTCATGCCGAACCTGAACATTCTTCAGTTGAATACCGAGCTTGCCTTCTTGTTCCAGACTATGGAAGTAATCGCTGGGGCTCCCGGTGAGCAAATGGGGATCAGGTCTCCGGGCGAGAAAACGGCATACGAAGTTCAGAAATTAGACAATGCTGCCAGCCGTATCTACGGCGCTCGCATCCAGATGTACGAAGAACAGTTCACTGAGAATGTCCTCAACGCCCTTCTGGAAATGGGCCGCCGGAATATCTCCGGTACGCAATCAATCCCGGTGTTTGATGATGATTTTAACTTCCAGTCCTTTCTCGATCTCTCAGCAGCGGATATCACAGGGGCAGGCAGGCTCAAGCCCGTAGCCGCTAGGAACTTCGCTGAAAAGGCCGAACTCCTACAAAATCTGAATACCTTCTTCAACTCACCGATGGGCCAAGACCCGACGGTGGCAGTCCACTTCTCTGGCATCCAGATGGCTAAGTTTCTAGCAGATGAGTTCCAGATCAAGGATTACAATATCGTTCAGCCCTTTGTTCGACTAGCTGAACAGGCCGACGCACAGAGACTTGCTCAGGCGTATCAACAGCAGGTCGGCATGGAAGCAATGACACCCACAGGTCTGACACCGGATGACCATGATCCGAGTGTTGCTCCCGTACCGCAAGTCCCTCAGCCTCAAGAACCGCCTAAATGAAACCTCTCCAGACAGACTGGCTGAAACACCTTTCTGAGCCTGATAGGCGAGAGAGTTTCGAAAAGACCCTTCGTAATAACACTCTCGTCTTTGCTCGATTGCAGGACATTATTACGGAGTGGGAAGAAACTATCCTCCGTCAGGAAACTAAACCAGATCAATATTCTGTAGCCAATTGGGCCGAACTTCAAGCCCACAGAAACGGCAACAGAGAAATCATTCAAAAGCTGAAAGACCTAATCAGCTTCTTTTAAAAAGGAATGTTATGACCGATAACATCTTCGAAACTCCTGCTACCATGAAACTCGATGATCTCATGGGTGATGGTAAAAAGTATTCCGATCAAGACGCCGTGGCTAAAGCCCTCGTTGAAAAGGATACCTTCATCCAGAGATTAATCGATGAGAAACGACAACTCGAAGAGACCTTTCGAGAAAGAGAAAATGCCAGAGCCTTTGATGACCGTATTAAGGCTCTGGAACAGGCACAGTTGACCGAACGGACGGAACCTCCCGCTCGTGAAGTAACACCGCCTCAGCCATCAGTCGATCCCGCAAAGATCGAGGAAATGGTACAGCGTTCAATCGCTGAACGTGAAGCCCAGAACATCCGTTCTAGGAACCTCATCACAGTGAAAGACACGCTAACCGAGAAGATCGGTGAAGACTACACGAAATACGTTAAACAGCGTGCTGCTGAATTAAACATCGGCATGGATCAGTTGAACCAAATGGCGGCTAATACTCCACAGGCGTTTCTTGCCTTGGTATTGCCTAGCGACCGTACCCCCGAAAGCGTTGCCCCTCCGGCAAGTCGGGTTAACCCTGCGGCCTTCACGCCTCAGACAAACAGTCGCGGTAATAAGTATTACTCCGAGATGCGGAAGAGTGATCCCACCCGATACTTTACTCCAGCAGTGCAAATGGAGGAATTCCAAGAACTGAAACGGCAAGGTCCGGAGCGGTTCTACTCTTCATAAAGGAGACATTAGATGTCTTTTTCAACCGCAACTAACGAGCATCTCATCCGCTCGAACCTGTGGTCGACCCGTCTCAAAGAGGTCCTTTTGGACGAACTCTTTGCGACTAAGTTCGTCGACATTATCACGGACTTCCCGGATGGCGATACTCTGAATATCCCGTCTATCGGTCAGGCTGAAGTACAGGACTACGTGGAAAACGCCGCTGTGCGTTACACCGCGATGGATACCGGTAACTTCACGTTCACCATTGACCAGTACAAGTCCACCGCGACGTACATCACCGAGAAGATGAAACAGGACAGCTATGTCATGGGTCGTCTGATGGCTTCGTTCGTTCCCAAGCAGCATCGTGCTATTGCGAAGGAAATGGAAGTCAAGGTGCTGGACGTTGGTCCGACTGCTCAGACTGCCTCGAACTTGAACACGATCAACGGTGGCGATCACCGCTTCGTGGCCTCGGGTACGAACGCTGTCGTTCAGCCGAAGGACTTCGCGCGTGCGAACTACGCACTGACTATGGCGAACGTCCCGAATACCAACCGTATCGCGATTGTTCACCCGTCGGTGGCGTTTGCGCTGGAGACCAGCACGAACATCACGAACGTCTCGAACAACCCGCGTTGGGAAGGCATTATCGCTTCCGGTATCTCCACCGGTATGCGGTTCATTCGTAACGTCTACGGCTTTGACGTTTACGAGAGCCAGAACCTCAAACTGGTTGGCTCGGAAACCATTAACTCGGTCTCCGTCGGTGCTACCGGCGTTGCCAACCTGTTCTTCTCGGCGACGCAGGACGTTCTCCCCTTCGTGGGATCGATCCGGCAGCCTCCGAAGGTTGACAGCGACTACAACAAGGACCTTCAGCGTGAAGAGTACGTGACGACTTGTCGTTACGGTTATAAACTCTTCCGTCCGGAGAACCTTGTGGTTGTCTTGTCCGCCACCGATCAGGTCTCGTAATAGGAGGGTCATATGACTATTTGGCAGAACTCTGACGGTCTTGGTGTCAAGTTTGGTCGCGATGAAGCGGCTTCTCAGGACACTACCAAGAACCCCTCTGGTGAGGTAAAGGCATTCGGCGGTGTCCGCATCGCTGAATTTACCCTTGACCTTACCGATCTGACTACTTCCGGTCAGACCATTCTCTGGGATACGGCGACGTTCCCTAAGAATGCTCGGATCGAGGAGGTCGAAGTCGAAGTGGTTACCGGTGCTACCTCTGGTGGCTCGGCGACCCTTGACATCGGTCTCGTACGTTATGATCGAACCACCGAAATCGACTTCGATGGTTTGGTTGCGGCCGCTGCGAAGGCCACCATCGACACCGCTGGTAAGCGTCTGAACCTTATCAATGGGTCGACGGCGGCCGGAGCACTCATCGGCACGACTACTGCGAACCCCGGTTTCGCGGTGGCTAAGGCAGGCACGGCGGTATTTACCGCTGGTGTGCTTCGTGTCCGCGTGAAGTGGTTCGGTGTCTAATCTTGAGGGGAGCCCTTCGGGGCTCCCTTCTCCCTTGGAGGTATAATGACTGTAGCACATAAAAATCTCACGGGCACGGACCTCCATGTTATCAAGGGGGCTGACTCAGCTACCACAGGCCAAGTCCCGATTGCTAATGGCTCGGGTGATGCGCCTTTCGGTAAGTTGACCCATACAAGTCTCCAGACTACGGGTAACCCTTTCGGAGCCCAGCTTTTCCATACCCGAGAGGAGCAGAGTGCCGGTGTCTCACCGAATTCGATTGGCAGTTTAAACACTTGGTCGACGGTTACACTGAATACATCTGTAACCAATGAAATCACATCCGCCTCACTGAGTTCTAACGGAATTATCCTTCCGGCAGGAACTTATTTTATCGATGCTGTCGTACCATCGTACTATGCGGCAGGCTCAACTAGTCAAGTGAAAATCCGCCTCTATAATAATACCACTTCGGCATCTATTATCGAAGGGCGATCAATCATTATTTTTAATAGCATCGGTATGGTTTCAACCCTTAGCCTCAGAGGTCGGTTTACCCTGTCGGGCACAAGCACCTTGTATCTCCAACGATACGCTACTGGGAACGTCTCTGGCGGGCAATCTTTCAATCACGGCACGGAAGTTTACAGTGAAGCTCTTGTCTGGAAGGTCGCCTGATGGCTAAGTTAACTCTCAGTGATCTTGCCTCGCTGACCGATGAGCAATCCGCTCTCTCGACGTTAAATAACAATAATTCGTCTGTAGAGGCAGCTTTAGAGAATACACTATCGCGGGACGGAACTTCCCCGAATACGATGCTTGCGTCGTTCGATATGAACGGCTTCCGTATTCTTAATCTTCCTCAACCGTCGTACCCGCTTGATCCCGTTCGACTGCAAGACTTAACTGCTGCCGGGTTGTTCGTCACGGCTACGACTGGTACTTCAGGCCATACAGTTCCTTTTCTAGACGGGAACAACGTCTGGTCGGGCACGAACACCTATAGCGCCGCTGTTCAAATCAATGCGACATTGGGGATCGGAGCAGGGAATAAGATAGATTTTTCTAACGGGACTGAGATTAACCGTCAGGTTTCTGACGGCCATATGCAGCTCAAATCCCAGAACAATATCTTCGAGTTCCAAGGTGGCGCGACTTTCTCCGCTACGACGGACTCTACGTCCACGTCGACGGGGGCTATAACTACTCTTGGTGGGATCGGTGTTGCTAAGAACCTAACTGCGGCAAGTCTCGTTGCATCGAACACCCTCTTCATAGGCACGGGGCCGACTACAAATTCCCCTCCTTCAAACACTGTTTTAAAAGTAATCACGACTGCTGGCCCATCAACTACTGTTCCATCTGGCACGGTGTTCTTTGACGTAAATAAAGACGACAATTACGGTGCCTATTGGAAATTCTTCTGGATGAACAATGACGGCAGTTCCGCGTCGACACTCGGCAGCCGGGTAGCTGGCACTGATGGCGACATTCTGAAAATCTGGCGGAATGTTACGGCGGGCACGAGCAGCGTCACAGTTCTATCGTCAGATGCCGCTACGTCCACCGTGACCGGTGCATTCCAAGTTGTTGGTGGTGCTGGCATCGGTGGTGCAGCATGGATCGGGGGAGCGGTTGTCGGGTCCTCGACGATATCAGCGGCGGCGGCTAGTGGTTTTTATCTCGGGGCTAATAAACTTGCGGCTGTTAATACGAACTACCACAGTTTTTATGAGCCTGCTGGTGGTATCGCGATTGATCTCGGCAACGCTACCGATCCTACGAACTACTATTACAACACGACCCACTCGTTCAAGCCTCGTGGTGGTGGCAGCTCGTTCCTATCTTTCACATCCTCGGGCCTGTCGTCTTCTTCGTCATCCGCCTTTGCGCCTAACTGGAGCATCCTTAACACCGCGAACGATGCGAACTGTCCACTGTGGCAGTTCAATAAGAACAGAGCTGGTGGGCCAGTCAGCGTCAATGACTTCATGTTCTGGATACAAGTCGGGGGTTGTGACACTGGTAGTGTTATTCGTGAAGCCGCTGATTTCCGCGCAGAAGTCGATGCCGTAGCAGCCGGTTCTGTCTCCGGTCGTTGGCTCTGGCTGACGAGTAACGCTGGTTCAATCGCTGAGCGTATGCGGTTGACTTCTACTGGCGGTCTGAACCTCGGTACGTATGCTTCGGACCCCGGTGCTGGTAACCTCAAAGCAACAGGCAGCATTCTCTCCATCGGTACAGCCGGTATCGGTTATGGCACGGGTGCTGGCGGTACGGTAACTCAGGCGACTAGCCGAACGACTGGTGTCACCCTCAATAAAACCTCTGGGGCGATTACACTCGTCTCGGCTGCTGGTTCGGCGTCCTACCAGACATTCACTGTAACCAACAGCACTGTCGCAGCTACCGACACCATCCATCTTAGCCAGAAGTCCGGTACGGATTTATACATCCTTCTCGTAACAAACGTCGCAGCAGGCAGTTTCAAGATTTCCTTCGCTACAACTGGTGGCACAACCACCGAACAGCCGGTTATCAACTTCAACGTCATCAAAGGAGTAACCTCGTAATGGAAAAATTCAAGCTTATCTGGGAAAAACTCAAGCGAGAGTGGAAAACCTTCGCACTTCAGATTACTCTCTTTATCACCTCTGCATGGGAACTCGCTGTCGCTAATGGTGCGAACCTCCCCGATCTCTTCCACTTCATTCCAGACGCCTACAAACCTTGGGTGCTTTTCGGCTTCGCGGCTGTGACCCTTCTGGTCCGCAAGTACACTCCGACTAACGTCGTAGTTCAAGCGCCGGAGCCCGCACCTGCTCCCGAGGCCCCCGCCGAGCAATAACATGGAATGGTTCGCTAGTATTTTCAAGGGAGTTACGGAGGGGGTCGTAGGCCCCCTCTTTACCTATCTCAATAAGAAGGAAGACGTTTCCCTTGAGAAGTTCAAGGTCAATGGCGTAGTCGACACACAGGCGTTAGCTGCCCATGTAGAAGCCTTGAAGGTCCGGAGAGACGCTCTCCTAGAGGCTATGAAGTATCGGGGTATCCGGTTCTTCCAATATGCCTTTATGTTTCCTCTCGCCGTCTGGTTCAACGCAAGTTTATGGTTCGCTATTCTCCACCCCTATTGGGATGCTATTAAGAACCCCATGCCACTCGGCACCATCGGTGAAAATGTCCTGATGGCTGTAGTAGGCTTGTTGTTCCTTGCTAGTAAGATCGATGACTGGAAGCGGAGCACCAAATGAAATACACCCTTCTTGATCTGACCCAGAATATTCTCTCTAGCATGGACGGTGATGAAATCAATAGCATCGCCGATACGACCGAGAGTCGACAGGTTGTTGAAGTTATCAAGACGACGTATTTCAATCTCGTCGCCAATGGGGAATTGCCCAGAGATAACGATCTTTTCCAGCTAGTAGCCTCAGGTGATGCGACGAAGCCCGTTACCATGTCTCTGCCTGATGATGCGCAGGCTGTCTTCTGGGTTAAGTACGATTACCAGACTACGGACAGCCCATACCCGAGCTTCCAAGAAATCCAAGCCATGCCGTTCGCGGACTTCGTGATCATGGTCACTAATCTGGATGCCACTGATACGGCTGTTACGTCCTATTCGTATAATAACGGCGCTGCTAATTGGACGTTGTACTGTCGAAATGACGTAGCCCCGAGGTTCTATACTACTGCGAACGATGGCACGATCCTTTTCGATGCGTATGACAATACAGTAGATAGTACCCTCCAGTCGAGTAAGACAATGGTTTACGGGCAGCTTGCTATGCCTTGGACCGAGAGCAATACATTCGTTCTCCCGCTCGACGACAAACAGTTTCAGCGTTTGCTGAATGAAGCGAAGTCTTTGGCGTATGCCGAGATTAAACAGACTGCCCACGCTAAGGCCGAGAAGACCGCTCGGGACCTTAAGATCGACCAGCAGGCCAGCAAGACGAAAGCATCGCTTATGGGTGATTACGATAAAGTTTTCATTCAGGGGCGTGTGAACTACGGCCAGCTAAAACCTACAGGAAGATATAAATAATGTATACCTTGCAAGACCAACTAGGTGACAAAGACTTATCGAAGACCCGTGTCTTTGATCTTGAGAACGGGAACAAACTCATCGCGAAGCAGACGGACCCATATGGCTTCTGGCGGCTTCATCTGGAAAAGGGTGAACTTCCGAAGTGGCTCGACCAAGACTTCAACGAATGGGGTCAGGTATTGAAGGCCGTAGATCGTTATGGCCGAGAGCGCCAAATCGCTATTGCCGAGGTTAAGAACAAGAAGGGTCATTAATGCCTAGGAACGCGGCTGCTTCGATTGAGAATAACTTCCTAAAGGGCCTCATCACAGAGGCTACCGGGTTGAACTACCCGGAGAATTCCTGTATCGAAACATGGGATTGTGAATTCGATTTCTTCGGCCGCGTTCTCCGTCGCCCCGGATTTGACCGGGAATTAAATGCCTCGCTGAATACTGTGTCTGTCTCGTCGAAGGTCAAGAACAAGTACCTTTGGAAGAACGTCACCGGTGACGGTACGGTGTCTTTCGTGGTCGTTCAGCTCGGCAGCACGTTATACTTCTACGACGCTAGTAATGTCAACGCGCTGTCTGCGGGGCTATCCGGCAATACTATTAACCTTGCGACGTACTCGGTTTCTTCGGCTCCCGCGCCTGCGCAATACAACTGTCAGTTCGCCGACGGTCAAGGAAAGCTTTTTGTTTTCCATCCGTATCTCGAACATATCTACATCACGTATAATTCGGGCACTGGTGTATTCACGGCCACTCAGTATAACCTGATGGTACGGGACTTCGAAGGTGTATCCGATGGCCTAGCTGTTGACAACCGACCCACGTCGACTGTCGCGGGGTTGTCAGCAACCCATAAGTACAACCTCTTTAATCAGGGTTGGTGCAAGGCTGACCTCACTACCCCTGAGCTGACTGCTTGGGATGGTGCGCGGACGGACATGCCCTCGAACTGCGATGTCTGGTGGAACTTCAAGAATTCCTCCGATGCCTTCGATACGGCGACTATTGCGAACTCTGGTCGAGGCAATACTCCTGCGGCTAAGGGCCACTTCATTCTGAACTACTACAACCAAGACCGTACTACGGCTAGTGGCGTCTCTGTCTCCGCTACTACTTCCGGCACGGCTCGGGCTACCACTGGGGCATTCCATGCTGGACGGGTTTTCTACGCTGGTGTAAATGCCGTAGGTTACGAGAGCAAAATCCTCTTCACCCAAATCATCGAACGGAACGAGCAAGTTGGTTTTTGCTATCAAGCGAGCGACCCGACTTCCGAAGACCTTTTCGATCTGCTCCCCTCTGATGGTGGAGTGATTTCTCTCCCCGAAGCAGGGACGATCTATAAACTCTTTCCTGTCGCTGCTGGGCTTCTGGTCTTTGCGTACCGTGGCATTTGGCTGATCACTGGTTCAACTGGCATCGGGTTCACCGCGACGGACTTCACTGTCTCGCCTTTGAGCAACATCCGTACTGTCTCTGGGACGAGTTTCGTGAACGTCAACGGCTTTCCGATGTGGTGGAACACAGACGGTATCTTTACCGTACAAGGAAATCCCCTACAGGCCCAGAGCATCTCTATCAGTACCATCCAGACGTTCTTCAACCAAATTCCGAACGCAGCTAAGACTGCGGCTAAGGGCACCTTCAACCCTCTCGATCAGACGGTTACATGGCTTTTCTCGACGACTAATCCGGGTACAACTGACGAACAGCACGCCTTCAACGCTGTCCTCATCTTTAACGTATTGACCGGGGCTTTCTATCCGTGGTCGATCTCCGCAGGCGCTACCGTCCATGACGTGGTAGTGGTCGATGGCGTCGGGGGTATCGTCAGTGAGACGTTGGTGGTGAATGATGCTGCCACGCAGGTCGTAGACGATGCAGCCAACAATGTCGTCGCTTATCTGCTCAGTAATGCCGCCATCACCCCGAAGACGAAGTTCCTTATTTCGTACAACAACGGTTCCGACCGGGTGACATGGGCGGAAGCTAATGATACGGCCTATGTAGACTGGACTAGTATCCTAGGGACTGGTGTGAATTACACTAGTTATTTCATCACCGGGTTCAAGCTGCGAGGATCAGCGTTAACGAAATTCCAGCCCTTGTATATGAGAATATACCACGAAGGTGTGGGCAAGTTCTATATCCGAGGTATTTGGGACTATTCCAACGAGACCAGTACCGGGCGATATACTACAAACCAACTCTGTTCCTTCGATGATGACCGATATACGAACAATTACCGAAGATTAAAAATCAGAGGACAAGGTGTCTCTCTGCAATACTACATCCAGAGTTACCCCGGCGAGCCTTTCACTGTCATCGGCTGGGCCACTATGGATATGGGGAATGCACTACCATGAACTTGAAACTAGCTACGTTAGATGATCTCCCTGATGTTGTCCGGCTTGCCGAGGCTTTTGCTCATGAAAGCCCGTACGCCTCAGAGACGATTACTGGAGAGATCGAACAATTTGCCAAAGACCTTCTCCGTGATCCGACGAAAGGTATTGTTGTTCTGTACGTCAAGGACGGCAAACCAGTCGGGTTGATCGGCGGTATCATCACGAAGATGCTGATGTCTCAGTCGCTCATTGCCACAGAGTTGATGTGGTACGTCGAGCCGGAGCATCGGGGCAGTCGAAAGAGCCTTGCCTTGAAAGAAGCCTTTGAATTCTGGGGTCGGAAGATGGGAGCGAAATTCATCGCTATGTCTTCGCTGCTCCAAAGTAACCCCAGTATCGAACGATACTATGATCGGACTGGGTATAAGCTACAAGAGAAAGCTTATTTGAAAGTAGTAGGAGCCTAATATGCCCGCAATCTCCACGTTAATCGCTGTCGCTGGATTGGCTGTAGCCGCTGGTGGTGCAGCTATTAGCTATTCAGCAGCTAAATCACAGTCGCAGGCGAACCAATCAGCTATTGCTGCACAACAGGAAGCTGAGCGTCAGCGGCAACTCCAAATGAACTTAGACGCGGCTCGTCGGAAGCGAGAAATCATTCGGCAGAGTATCGCCGCACGAAGCCAAGCTCTAGCTGTGACTACCGCACAAGGCGCTGCGGGTGCTGGTGGTAGTTCTCTGGCCGGTGCCTACGGAAGTATCGCAGGCCGGACCGGTGCGAACTGGCTCGGTGTCGACCAGAACCAGCAGATCGGTAATGCGATCTTCTCGGCCCATCAGGATCAGCTTGGCGCGTACCAGCGGGCGGCTGCGGCTGGATCGATGGTGGCTCTCGGTCAGGGATTGGGTTCTCTGGGTGGGGCTATGGTTAACAATGCCGGGACCTTCGGCAAGGTAGGCATCTGGGCCGGTAATCAGGTCGGATCGTATCTTGCCCCACAGGGTGGTTACACCGGCTGGGCTCGTGCATAATGGCTGAGGCTATTCCTCTTGGCGATGTATCGCTCGATGATACGGACAAGGATCATAAGGTTTCTCTTGATCCAGTCACCGGGCCTCCTGTACCCCCACCGCAAGTAGCCGCTCAGCGGGCTATTAAAGCTGACTATTCTTGGCCGAACTCTCCGGGGGCTCCAACGATTTTCGGGGGCATCTCCGCAGGCAATGAAGAAAGTCTTCGTCAGGGCCGAGCTATTGATGAAAGCGTGGATTTCGTCCAGCAGCGTAACAGGCTTATCGACCAGATCGCGAAACAGAACGGAGGCGCTGTAGACCCTCAATCGTTGCAAGTCCTGTACGATATGCAAAAAGCGGACTTCCAGTCGAACCCGAAAGATGTCTTCGAAAGGAAGTTTGCAGAGAAATTCCATACCGATGCGCTGAAGGTCAACGAAGATAACCCTGAAAGTCCTGTCCGGAAGATGCAATCGGAAGACCCGAATAAGGTTCTCGATTACACAGACCTTGCTCAGACAGCTACGGCTCTCCGTGAGTACGCTAAAACCAAACTTGAAAACCTCAACACCGAATGGGAAAACACTGGTGTCGTTTCCAAGGGTTTGCAAGTCGCTGGGCAATTCGTCCCATTGCTGTCGGCGTATAATCTTCACGGCCTTCTCGCTGATAAGGACCGATGGCAGTCCGTGTTCCCCGGTAACAACCTAGGCGAAGGTGTAGACAACCTCCTGCGCCAACCGTACGCCCTCGGAACGAAGATGCTCGACGAGGCTGTCGCCAAAGCCGACAAGATGTCCACGCTAGATGCCCAGACGCTTCTTCAAGCGGTCATCAGCTATACGACCCAAGACAGTGTGATGAATAACATCGTCGGGGTAACTGATGTGGGTGGTCTAGCGGCATCCGCAGGTAAAGGTCTGCTTAAGGTTGTCGGCAAAGCCGGTTCCGTCGCTGACCAGATTTCTCTCGCCCGTGCAGCAGCACAGAGGGCGCGTAAGGCTGCGACCGTAGAAGACACAGCTACCGCCGCATTACAGGAAATGAAGAAGGACGTAGGTGTTATACAGGTCCAACCGCCTAAGACGTACTATCTGTCCGAGAGTGCCGCTAAGAATTTAGAGACAGTAACCCTAGGCAATGAAGGCCCGATTACTGGCTTCACGACCAGCAAGGGGAGCACGTATGAATTCTCCCCTCACGGTAACCAAACGGTTCGAAATCGTGTTCCTCACGAAGGCGATGCAGAAGGTACTTCCGTCGGCCCACAGCCCCGTTCAGCCACGACTTACTTCGTCGATGCGAAGAAGCTCGATGACGTTCGTGTGCCCTCGGGCTCTGAGAAACGTATCGTTGAATTCCAGAATGGCGATATCGGTATCTCATACAAGAACGACGAAGGCAAGTGGACTATTCCGTTCGGTTCTACTCGACTAGAAACGGAAACTCTCCCACGCGTCGGCGCGGCTCCCGTGGAAGTTTGGGGCAAGCAGCCCGGTCGATCTCCGGTCTATGGGCAGGTTCATTTCGGTAACCCGATCACGGAAGTGAAACGTTCTGAAGCTGAACCGATCTTCTACACCGATGTAAAGAACAATGTCACCGCTACCCCCGGCAAGGCAGGTGAAGGTATGGTTCCTGTGACTGTCCATCCCGATGGCACGGTCCAATTCGGTGCGACCCAAAAGGGTGAGATTTATCATATCCCGAATGAAGTTGCTCGGCAAATGGTTCCTACCCAGAAGTTCGGTAAGGCTCCGGAGTACCGTGCTGACTTCAACAAAGACGGCCGTCCCGTATTTTATCTCGGCCCGAAGAAGAACAAGGTCTTCTCGCATGACGTGCCGGAGGGACCGGGGACGACTGCTGTTTCCGTGTCTAAAGATGGCCGTGTCGAGTTCCTTCCTACTGGAGTAGAAAGAGACTTTCAGAAGGTCGTCAAAGACGCCAGTAAAGCCGTGGCTGATCCTGAGTTGAAGGTCGGGGATGTTATGTCCCAGATCGGAGACCACGACAAAGCAGCTACGATTAATGCTGTAGCCAAGGCCACTAATCCGACTGTTGATAACGTCATCAAGGATGTGCCTTCCGCTATGAACCCGAATAACTTCTTCGGGAAGGGATCAGCGTTATCGGCTACTTGGGCCAACCGTATGATCGAGCGTTTCGGCAAAGATACCAATGAACTCTTCAAGACGCTCGGCCAGCTCTGGGTTACACGGCTTACTCCTGAGGCACTTCATATCGGCATTCAGGAAGCCAAGGGCGCTTTGAAGCGTATCTATGGTGGCCGTGTCAATGATGGGATCATCGATTTCCTCCACATCCCGCCGGAGTTGAACCCGAATAGGGCTAACCTCGATACGGTTGTGATGCGGTTGGGCGATCTCAACGCACGTCCTTTCGAAAGCCGGAAGGCCGCTGAGTTGTACCGAGCTGAGATATATAAACTCACCGATAAAGAAGCGACGATTGGTCAGCAGGGCAGTTCCTACTACATCCAGTTGCAGCGGTTCGTGGATGAAGAAAGTGATGCGGTCCGGCAGGCAATGGTCACTCCGACCAACAGCACGCCTGTATCCATGTGGAATATGATGCTGAACCGTGTCCGTACTTCGGAAGACCTTCTGAATGATCTGAACCGGAATAACCGGCACGTCGCTACTCATGCGCCGCAGATCATGAATAAGCTTCTCCGAGAACAGATCGACAGCACCAGCCGGGCACTGACGAAGCAGCAGCGGAAGAACGTCGAAGAACTTCTCCGGATAAACCGGGATACCATCGACCCGAATAATCCCACCATCCGTGGTACGTGGTATCAGACTGATGCTGACTTCCAGAAAGCGTACTACGACAAATTCGGAAAGGTGCCGACCGATAAGGAAGTAGAACATTACTTCAATTACACTCGGGTCTCTGACTATGACTACGCCATTAGAAATCTCGCCCTCTACCGAGACAAGGGCCGTATCGGTATCGAGCAATTCTCTTTCAGGTATCCCGATGGTTCTGGTAAGGCCCAGCACTTGCCGTATTTCGAAGGGAAAGATATCGAGAAGTTCCCTTGGGGTGGCCAGAACGCCGGTATCCTCATTGTCGACAGCCGAGGGGAGACAAGATTTCTATACAAGCACGGCACGGATAATCTTCTAGATACGTCTGTCAGGAAGACAGTAGACGACCTCATCAACAACGATGGGTTCAAGGTCGTGCAAGTCTTCGATCCGACTAAGCGCCCCTTCTCGAAGGTGGAATTCTCATCGGGTAAGATCGACGAACAAATCCACTTCGTTGTCACAGACACGCTTAATCGTCAGCCTTTGTCGTTCCAGCAGCTTGAATATCGTCCGGGTGGCCACAGTATCTATCTCGATGATTGGTACGTCAAACAGCCGCAGGTCCGTGTGGGCCAGCGGGGCCGTATGACTTACTACGGCGACAATGCTGTTATGAACTTCGCGACAGAAGCAGAGGCGAAGAAGTACGCCGAACGTATGGATATCGCCCGGGTGATGCTCAAGAACAACGATCCTCGGCTGGATAGTTTTCTTGCGAGCAACCTCCCGTATCATCTTGACGTATTCAAAGGCATGTTCAATAAAGAACATCTCTCGTTGGATACACCTATCGTCCATGCACGGTCAGGAACTAGTACCTTCGATACGGTGACCTCGCTCAAGAGCCATAACTATCGGGATATGGTAGATGCGACCAAGAGTGAGTATAACCTCGCAGGCAGCATCGACACGAGCTTCACCGCTGATCGAAACCTCGTACTCGATACAGTCATCGAGAAGAACGGGTTCTTCGGTATTGCCCCATCGCGCCAGCTCGACCCGTATCAGGCGATGAACCGTGCGCTTGGTCAGGGCATCCGAAATCTCTGGATGAACGACTATAAAATCTCGGCTGTCCAGAACTGGCTTCAGGAGTTCGGTGACGTTATGAAGCCCGACTTCAAACAGCTTTCCAACAACCCGATGTACTTCCTCTATAACCCTCAGTGGAATGAAGCTACCGTCGACAAAGCTCGACTGGCTGCTGCTAAAGCTGCCCAGAGAAGCATCGTGAATTTCGTAGGTGCAAGATCGGAACTTGGCGGGCAGATTGAGTTCATGGAAAACAAACTCATGGACAGTATCTACGGGAAGTTCGGGCAAGAGAAGGCTCAGTGGTTCGGGGATCATCTGCTGCCCGGTATCAAAGACCCGGCTCAATATGCTCGTGCTGTAGCTTTCCACAGTAAACTCGGGTTGTTTAACCCTGTGCAGATGTTCGTCCAGATGCAATCGCTGGCTAACGTCATGGCATTGGCTGGCCCTGTTAATGGGTTCAAGGGGGCTGGGGCGGCATTCCTGATGCGGCGACTGGCCCATACCGGAGAGCAATCGATCATCGATAGTTTCGCGGAGAAAGCCACAGCCCTTGGCTGGACGAAGGATGAATTCCTAGAAATGTACTCCGCCTTCCGGAAGACCGGGCTATACGAGGTTGCCGGTGAAGCTGCACTTCGAGATGATGTCTTCGATCCAAAGCTCTTTCGATCCACAGTGGGGGCATTCCTCGACAAGGGGACGATGTTCTTCAATGAGGGCGAGCGTACGGTACGTCTCTCCGCATTCGCAGCAGCGTACCAAGAGTGGAAGCTCGCGAACCCCGGTGTAGCCCTCTCCAACCGGGAACTCGGGAAGATCATGACTAGGAGTGACACGCTTAGTGCAAGCATGACAAGAGCAAGCGCGGCGCAATGGCAAAATGGTCTCCTTTCTATTCCTACACAGTTCCTTGCTTACAACGCTCGTATCGCAGAGCAGTTCTTCTCCAAGCGGCTAACCACCACAGAGAAGCTTCGGGCCTTCGGGCTGTACTCCGCGATGTACGGTGTCCCGAGCACTATCGGTGCTGTCGCTGGTGTGTGGCCCTTCTACGATGACATTCGTGAAGAAGCTATGAAGCGCGGCGTCGACATCCATGACAACTTCTATAAAGTCTTTTCAGAAGGCGTACTCTCAGCCGGGTTCTCGATGATTACCGGTAAGGACTATAACTTCTCGCAGCGTTGGGCTCCGGGTGGCACTACGGCCTTCCGTGATCTCGTTCGAGGCGACAAAGGCTTCTTCGAGACACTTGGCGGTCCATCAGCCAGCATCATGGGGGATATCCTCAAGACAAGCTATCCTCTCGGCCGGTCGCTGTGGGAACTCGCCCGTGGCCAATCCGAAGACTTTCCGACAAGAAAAGAGGACTTCTTCTCCATCGCGAACAACTCTTCAAGCCTTTCTCTCGTGACCCGTATCGGTGTTGCCATGACCTATGGGAAGTATATCTCCAAGAACAATGTTCAAGTCGGTGACATGGATAACATGGACGCACTGATGAGCATTCTCGGTGTGACCCCGCAGCATATCTCCGACACGTATGTCATGAGTAAGGCAAACAAGGAAGACGCCCAAGCTAAGAAAGAGTGGGAAGATGCTGCTCTCCGGGAGTATTCTCAAGGCATGTCTGCTTTGAAGCGGGGCGACTACCAAGGTTATAAAGACTACATGAGCCGGTTCAACACATATATGACTAACGATCTCTTCACGATTGAAGACCGTACTCGTATCGAGAACCGAGCTTCAGCGTATACCCCTGACCTAGACGAGAAGGTCATCACTGACTATTGGAAGAAAGCACCCCGGAAGTATCAAGACGAACGGTTCAAAACAATGCAGAATTTCTTTAAGAATGGACCTCAGTAATGGCAACTTTCTATCAAGAGCCGAACCCCACGAACGATCCGAACTACGACAAGCAGAGCCGTGAGCCAGATCGCGTACAAGCCGATCAATCTCTCGGGCAGCTTTTCGAGGGCATCGGCAATGTCACAAATCTCTCCGGGAAGGCTTTGAATAATATCTTCACCGAGAATATCAAACGCGATGCTCGCGATATGATCGATCCGATCATGCGGGAACACGGGACTGATCTCTCTGGCGAAGACATCAAAGCTATCGCAGGCACAGGGGCCAAGGGTAAGGTCCGGCTGATGCAGATGCGCAACGGCGCAGGTGGGTACACAGACCCGACCGATGACTCTGGTGCTCTGTCTTTCGCCCCGTCTGATCCTGACGTTCAACAGGCGGTGAAACTATTTGACAGTGCTACCCCGAATGACCCTGCCCGTCGTCCACTACCCGGTGCAGCTCAGAAAGAAGTAGACACCCTGTCACGCATGGATCAGGCATACCGTGCCGGAAACCTCTCTGATAGCTATTTCTACGGCCAGTTGAACGCTGTAGTAGCAAAGCTTCGTAGCCGGTATCAGGGCTTCGAGGATGAAATCGATCAGGCGGTTCAAGGGATCACTGGCGTTCAACCTGCGAATGCCCTCCGTAAATCGCTTCTGAACGATATCCAGTACAATCAAGCAGCCGCACTACAGGGGCAGACTTCCGATGACAAGTGGCGCGACCAGAACGCCCACTATATCTACGCCGCTACTGGACGTGATCCTTACAGTGTTCCTGTTGATGTCGCTAAGGCAGAGGTCGCGAAGTATCGTGGCCAGCAGGACCTTCTCCGAGGAAAAACCCTAGCTGCCGAAGCTGGCTCTCCGGATGCCGAAGCGGCTGTCTCTGATACGCTCGCCCACATGGTTCGGTCGGATTTGACCCAATTCGTAGGTGGCGTCAAGGGTGAGACGTTTGACAGTGACTTCCGCAAGAAGGCTCAGGAAATGACCCTGAACGGTGGAGGCACACAGAAGGACATCGACGAACTCGTAGCCAACTTAGAGAAGCGAAAAGGCGACCTCTCCGCCCAGATGCGTCAAACCGCTTACAGCCCTCTAGCTGACGACCCGCAGGGCCGTAGTATGGTTTCCAAGCTCGGTAAGGGTGGCGATACTCGGTTCAACGAAATCATGAACGTCCAATTGAAACAGTACGACGATATGATCGCGTTGGTTAAGAGCAAGAATTTCTCTCAACTCGAACGGACGACTAATACCATCAAAGAGCAGGACAACATTGACGTTATGAACCTCCGGAGGGCGTTCCCGATGAGCCGGGTCGCTACGTCGATCTCTACAGCCTTCCCGAACAATCCTCAGATGGTCAACCGGTTCCTAGAAGTCAGCGACGTTCTCCCGAAGTGGGCTCAGGCGGTGAAGGACGGTGTAGGTAATGCGATCCTCGGGGGCAGCAACACTACTCCCGCGCCTACGCCCTCGCAAGCGGTCGGGGCCTATGGCCCTGCTGGTACTGGCAAGCCGAGCAATGCCGATGATGCCGATAAGCAGGCTCAGATGTATCGTGAGACGGTCAAGCAGTACGATATGGTGATCTCGCCTGAGAACAAGAACATTCCTAATGCTGCCCACGTTGCGAAACAGTTCTTCAAGGACGTGGACTTCTACAACAAGATGAATGACTCTGCCCGTCTGAAACTCTTCATGACGATGGCGACCCCGGAGAAAACTGCCTTCGTGAACCAGATCGCAAGCAAAGACCCTGAAGTCCGTGATCTCTACAGGTCATGGGTTCTCCGGGCAGCAGGTGATATCTGGCGTCGTTCGGCTGATGATCTTCAGAGCTATCTGAAAGACAAGTCCGTGGACGTTCAGTTCAACCAGACCGGCGGGTACTTCTACAATAATACGAAGTACGAAGCTGGTGCCGGTGCAGCCCGCGCTGTGACCCCACTGGGCATGAAGCCCATCCAAGACAATATCAACGCGGTGAACAACGTCATCACGATGCTTAAACCCATCGTGGGCAACGAACCGGAGAAGTACCTCCCAGCCCTTGGCATCGACCCGAAGGCCCAGAAGAACGATACCTTCTTCGAGGCTATCCGGCAGAAGCTTAAAGACAAGTATGAAGATTGGATGACCGAGACTGAGCGTGAAGCGATCATCAGAGGCGAGAAGAAGCTAAACCCTCGGTAGGCGGCGGCCGGATAAGCGCGCCCCGTTTGTCAGCGGGGGATACGATCACCGACGTTCTAGAGAACGATATACCGGGGTTCTCTCCGTATCCGAACTTTAGGAAGTCGGAGAACATCGAAGACAGGCGGCATGACCCTGCTGTGCCTGTCGGTAAAGATGAGGAAAGTGGTTTCGATCTCAGTGACTACGGTCCAATCCCTGCGGAGACTGATCTCTCCAGAGCAGCGGGGACAGGAGCCCTGAAACCTAGGCCACCAATTCCCGATCTTCGGCGTAGATTTGAGTAATAAAAAACCCCCTTGGCCAAAGCCTTGGGGGTTTCTTTTTGTTTAGTCCTTAAGACCCTTTTTCTTATCGATTTTCAGGTCTTTCTTGGAGCCTTCTTTAATGCCCTTCTTCTTATCGAGGGCCTTGTCTTTAGTGCTCTTTGAGGCTTTTGCCATTATCCTAATACTCCCATGATTTTCTTCTGCATTTCGTCGACCCACCGTTCCTTGATCATAAGCCGCATCTGGATATCATCTAGATACTTCTTAGGGACTTGGAAAGGCAGGCTTCGGCTGGTGCTGTCGAAGAATAAATCGAGGATGTACTCCTCACGGCTCTTGAAGACGTTGTACTTGTGGTATATCTTAAGCCGCGCTCGACGAGTCGTTCCGTACAGGCGGTGGAACCAATCCTGTAGTTGTTCCATTTCCCGTTCCAGCAGGGGTTTGTGGTCGCTTAGGTCTGTCATCGTTCCCTCTGTTCCAAGCCGTGTAGGCAATCAAGAAGAAGATATTGGTCGCGGCGTGCCATAAGTGATGTTCGCCCGTGTCTTGGTCCTTGTCCTCACCCCCCCACCAAGCATTGATATGACGTATAGCCGCGTCAGTTGGGCGTGACCAATCCATGCCCTGTTCCCAGTTCCTCGGGGCATACTTCCTAGCGCCAATTCCAAGGATCGTAGCAACTGCTTTAACGCCTTCAACTGGGACGAGGTGAAAGCTGTCGATCCCGAGCCACTCACTCCACTTGAACTTGCCATGATCGAATTTGACTCCTTGCTTGTTGATGTCGTCTCCGGGACGTAACTGCTCAGCCATAGATGATTTGATACTCCGGGTTCTGGGCCTTAGCGAACTGGGCCACAGCCCACTCAGCTCTAGCGCCTGTGCTCTTTTCCCATCCGGGCAGGAGGTAAATCGCATCGCTGTTGATAACCTTGTCACAATCCCACGTGAAAGCGGATTTCCAATCCCATCCTTCATCGACCAGTGAGCGATTATCTCCCGTAGAGAAGGAACTGTGGGTCTGTACATCTTTCTCTGTTTCCTTCGCAGCGGGGTTCCAGACCTTCCAACCTTGACGTTCCAACGTGTACTGAGCCGTAAAGAAAGCCGGGAAGTTGAACTCCGGGTAGCCGCTCATCGGCCCTGCGATATAAATCTGCTTAGGCATCTTGAGTTTCCTCCGGGGCTTCGGTTTCCTTAGGTTGCTGCTCTTGAAGCTGGACGTTAAGCTTCTCGATCAGGAACTTGACATCAGCGTACGGGAGTTTACCGAGAGCAGCGCCGATGATCTGGACTTCTTCAACCGTGACATTCAAATTGAAATTCATCTGTAGTTCTCCAATCCTTGGATTAAGTCTTCTTTGTTCGTAAAAATATCCGTAGCGAAATTCCACATTACATCATAGCGATCAGGAACCCCATCAAGAAGGATGAAGCCGGGCTTAGCGGGTCCGCCCCCACAGCCACCAGTAAACCATCCAAGCTCAAGATGGCCACTCCTGCCCGCAGGCATAATAAGAACAGCCAGATCACACCGTCGAAGATGTGTCGTATCGAACTCGAAGGTGTGTCTAGCAGCGTAACCATAGACTGAGGTCTTAAGGTCGCGACCCCGAATATGCTCGTAGTCACGCCACTTGTCGTCGGCCTCATGCCCCGCTCCATACCAATCATCGAATGCGTCCCAGCCTGCGGCTCGAAGACTGTTCCCGATAATGGGAATGTTTTCATTCCGCAGGCTTCCGATTATGTACACGGATTTCATTATTGAGC
>Ga0068857_100000561_pt1 | contig 27093 bp, 28 predicted proteins | sample KBSCornC72_FD_66591 | JGI IMG/M metagenome (GOLD analysis project Ga0068857, IMG submission 66591) | Corn rhizosphere microbial communities from Kellogg Biological Station, Michigan, USA - KBS Corn C7-2 | ecosystem: Host-associated > Plants > Roots > Rhizosphere > Soil ...
CGAGGGCGGTGATCACCGCGATGACGCCGAGCAGGCCCGCGACGAGGGGAATCCGACGGGGCGTTGTTGGTGCTGGTGTGTTGTGGGTCATGCCTCCATTCAAGGCAGAGCGGTGTTGCCGGCACGTCTCTGGTTTTGGATATGCGGACGAGATGCGCCAGCTCCTATCCTCCGAGCATGCGTGTCCTGGTCGTCGAGGACGAGCCCTACTTGGCGGAAGCAATCCGCGATGGCCTACGCCTGGAAGCGATCGCGGCAGACATCGCCGGTGACGGCGACGCTGCCCTGGAACTGCTGGGCCTGAACGCCTACGACATCGCCGTGCTCGACCGCGATATTCCCGGCCCATCCGGCGACGAGATCGCCAAACGCATCGTCGCCTCCGGCAGCGGGATGCCGATCCTGATGCTCACCGCTGCCGACCGGCTTGACGACAAGGCCTCCGGGTTCGAGCTCGGCGCCGACGACTACCTCACCAAGCCGTTCGACCTTCGGGAACTCGTGCTCAGGCTTCGAGCGCTCGACCGCAGGCGCGGCCACCACAGGCCGCCCGTGCGAGAGATCGCAGGTCTGCGGCTGGATGCGTTCCGCCGCGAGGTGTACCGCGACGGCCGCTACGTCGCGCTGACCAGGAAGCAGTTCGCGGTGCTCGAAGTCCTCGTCGCAGCCGAAGGCGGAGTCGTCAGCGCGGAAGACCTCCTAACGCGAGCATGGGATGAGAACGCGGACCCGTTCACCAACGCTGTACGGATCACCGTCTCCGGACTGCGCAAACGCCTCGGTGAACCCTGGATCATCGGCACCGTGCCCGGCGTCGGCTACCGCATCGACACCCAGGCGGACGCTGGACGCGAGGGAGGAGACGATGAATAGACCGCCTGGGCTGAGCGTTCGCCTCAAACTCACCCTCAGCTACACCGGCTTCCTCATGCTGGCGGGCGTCTTGATGCTCGCGGCCGTCTGGGTGGTCGTTCTGCGCTACATACCCGACGGTGTGCTCTACGACATGCATCCGTCATGGTGGTTCTTACTCAACCGCTCCGACCCCCTGCAAGGATTCGGCTCGGTCGCGGCCATCGTGCTGGCGTCCCTGCTGGTATTCGGTCTCGTGGGAGGCTGGCTGCTCTCGGGCCGCATGCTCGCTCCCCTGACTCGCATCACCGACGCCACCCGCGTGGCCGCGAACGGATCGCTCTCCCACCGGATCCAGTTGGAGGGCCGCGCAGACGAGTTCCGGGAGCTCGCCGACAGCTTCGACACCATGCTGGCGCGCCTCGAGGCGCACGTCGCCGAACAGCAGAGATTCGCCGCCAACGCTTCCCACGAGCTGCGCACCCCGCTGGCGATCACGCAGACGCTGCTGGATGTCGCCCGTAACGATCAGAACCATGACCCCGGCGAGCTCATCGACCGACTCCGCGCCGTCAACACTCGAGCAATCGACCTCACCCAAGCACTGCTCCTGCTCAGCCGCGCCGACCAACGGTCATTCGCCCGCGAACACGTCGACCTCTCTCTCATAGCGGAACAAGCCACCGAAACGCTTCTACCGCTCGCGGAAAAGCGCGGTCTCACGATCGAGACCTCCGGCGACGCGACGCCCACCATCGGCTCGCACGCTCTCCTGCTCCAGTTGACGACGAACCTCATGCACAACGCGATCGTCCACAATCTGCCCCAGGGCACCGTGTGGATCACGACCGAGGTGCATCCCAGGAATGCGATCGTCACCGTGGAGAACACCGGCGAGAAGCTCACCCCACAGCTGGTCTCCACACTTTCGGAGCCGTTTCAGCGCGGCACGAGACGCATACGCACCGACCACGCAGGCATCGGCCTCGGCCTCGCAATCGTCAAGAGCATCACCCAGGCCCACGACGGCAGGCTCACCGTCAGCCCACGGGCCGACGGCGGACTTCACGTCACCGTGCAGCTACCGGCCGCGCCGTCACATGACCAGACCGGCCGCTGACGAACCACCTCGCGACGGCATTTTGCGCCGGCGATACCGACGTAGCCCATCGGTGGTGGGTTCGACTCCTGCGCCGCTCCGCTAGCGCCACATGAGCCGTTCCTGCCAGAGCCGAGGTCGTCGCCGAGCGGCCGGAGCCAGCCAGCTACGATCGACCTGGCCAGCATGAACGACCAACCCGCCGATCGACTGTCACAGCTTCACGACCGAATCGCCCGCGGCGAGATCGTCATCCTGGACGGGGGAACCGGCACGGGGCTCCAGGAGATGGGCGTCCCGATGGATGGTGAGGCCTGGAGCGGCGTCGCGAATCTGACCCGTGCCGGGACGGTGCGCGAACTCCACGCCGCCTACCTGGCAGCCGGTGCCGACGTCCTGATCACGAACACCTTCGCCGCCGGCCCGGGCCCACTCACCGCTGCCGGCTACGGCCCGCGCTTCGAGGAGGCAAACCGCAATGCGGTGGCGGCGGCCGTCGAGGCCCGCTCGCAGGCCGGCCGTGACGACGTCGTGATCGCGGGCTCGATGTCGCGCATGGTCGCCGAGGGCTTGATCACGGAGAACCCTGACGCCGACGCAGGACTGCGCGATGCCTACGGCCGCCAGGCGGCGGTGCTGGCGGAAGCGGGCGTCGACCTGATCGTCCTCGAGATGATGGGTGCGCACGCTCACGCCGAGCCGGCGGTTGCTGCCGGAGCGGACAACGGGGTGCCGGTCTGGGTGGGCATCTCGATCGCCGAGGCAACCGACGAGACGGCGAGCACGATCGACGGTGAGGACGTCGCCGGGCTGATCGAGTCGCTGCCGGCGGAGGCGATCGACGCGGTGTTCGTGATGCACACCGACATCGACCTGGTCTCCCCCTCGCTGCGGGTGATCAGGAACGCCTGGCCCGGCACCATCGGCGCCTACCCGCATGTCGGGGACTGGACGCCGCCGAACTGGGTCTTTCACGAGATCTCCCCGTCCGCGTTCGCCGGAAGCGCCGCGGAGTGGGTTGCAAACGGCGCGACGATCGTGGGCGGATGCTGTGGCATCGGCCCTCGGCACATAGCCGAGCTGACGAGCAAGGTCAGGGCGCTCGGGTGATCCTGATGCGGCCGCCTCGCCGCCCGCGGTCACTCGGAAGGCATCTGAAGCAGGAACTGGTTGTCGTCGAGCGATACCACGGTGGCGCCACCTGATGCGACGAACTCGTCGACGGCTCGGGTGACGCCGTCCTCCCACCAGCCGCGGACGCCGTAGTCGTCCCCGGCGAGGAACCCCCCGGGCCGCAGCTTTGGCGCGTAGCACTCCAGATCCGCCTTGACGAACTCGTACGTGTGGTTGCCGTCGATGTAGACGAAATCGAGCTGACGGTCCGTGAACTGCGCCGCCGCCTCCACCGACGGCAGGCGGTGGACGGTGACGATCCCCTTGGCGCGCTGCCGGGCGAACCGTTTCAGCACGGTCTCGTAGATCGCATCCATGTCCGCCTGCCCGCTCTGCAGCTGGCCACCGTAGCGGCTGCTCTCGTACTCCTCCGCTTCATAGGCAATCCACGGGTCGACGAGATGCAGGTGGCGCGGTCGGACGACCTCGAGCAGCTTGGACGAGAAATCGCCTTTCCACACCCCGATCTCGGCACCCACGGCGTGGCGTGGGAGCCGATCGAGCAGACTCTGCCGCCGGGGCCCGGGGTGCGAGGGATGGAGCATGCGGTAGACACGCTGCTTGAGACGCTTGATCATCGACATGATCCTGGAACGGAGAATGCCAGGACGGCGCCTCCGGTGCATCCGCGCGGGCTCAGATCGTGCTCCGGCGTCGACGCAGGCCGTCAGGTGCTCTCACGGGTCCTGGAGCAACCCGAGGACGTTGCCATCGAGGTCGGTGACCGTGGCCACCAGGCGGCCGCCGCCGACGTCGTGCGCCGACTCCTTCACGGCCGCGCCGGCAGCGATCATCTCGGCCAGCTTCGCCTCGATGTCCGCCACCTGCCAGTAGGCCACCGGCGACGTCATGCCCTGTGGTCCACCGCCTGGCACCAGCCCGATGTGCTGACCCCCGGCCTCGAAGCCCACGTAGTAGGAGCTGTCGTGCTGCGGGGGGAAGCCGAGCAGGGCGGTGTACACCGCCTTGGCCGCCGCCAGGTCGGATACCGGATGCAGCACGGTCTTGATTCCCTGGGTGGAAGAGCCCGTCATGGTCACTCCTCGCGTCGCGGGTCGCGTCGACCCGGTCTGTCCTGTCGAGAGCTAAGACAAACGGGAAGCCTGGAAATCGAGGTCCAGGGCCCGCCGTATCTCACTCTAGTGGGCGGCATGCGGGCGCACGCCAAGCTCTACACCTCCGCGCCTTCCTTGCGTGCACCTGGCTAAGTTTGGCGGGTGTCGTCTGCCGTAGAGCGTGAGATCGAGCACGGGGACGAGCATCAGGTCACCCCGCTCGAGCTGTTCTTCGACCTGGTCTTCGTGTTCGCGATCACGCAGGTCACCAGCTTGCTCACCCTTGACCCGACGTGGGGCGGCGTGCTCCGGGGGATGCTCGTCCTGGCGGCGATCTGGTGGGCGTGGACGGGCTATGCCTGGCTGACCAGCACGCTTGACGTCGATGAGGGCGGCGTCCGTCTGGGCATGCTCGCCGCAATGGGGACGATGCTCGGCGTCGCCCTGGCGGTGCCCGGGGCGTTCGGAGACGACGCGGTTCTGTTCGGGTTCGCGTTCCTGGTCGTCCACATTCTTCACCTTGTCCTCTACGCCACCGTTGCGCGCGACGACCCCGACCTGCTGGCAGCCCTCCTGCGGGTCGTGCCGACCGAGCTGCTCGGAGCCGTGCTACTCGTGCTGGCCGCCTTGATCGGCGGCAACGCGCGGATCCCGATCTGGATGCTGGCCCTGGCGATCAGCTACGTCGGCCCGGCGATGGTCGCCCCACGTGGTTGGCGGATCGCCCCCGAGCACTTTGCCGAGCGGCACGGGCTAATCGTGCTGATCGCCCTCGGCGAGTCGATCATCGCGATCGGCGTCGGCGCCGGCCTCGACCTCGGAGCCGGCGTGATTTCGGCCGCGGCACTCGGGATCGTGGTCGTCTCGGCCCTCTGGTGGCTCTACTTCGACGTGGCGGCGATCTTCGCCCGACGGCGGCTGACGCAGGCTGTCGGCGTCGAGCAGGCGCTGCTCGCGAGAGACTCGTACAGCTACCTTCACCTGCCGATGGTCGCGGGCATTGCCCTGTTCGCCTTTGGTCTGGAAACGACGCTCCACAACGTCGGCGACGCGCTCCACACGGTGCCCGGCGTGGCGCTGTGTGGTGGCGCGGCGCTGTATCTGCTCGGGCACGTGGCGTTTCTGTTCCGGGCCACCGGCCGGGTGTTCCGCCGCCGCACCCTCGGAGCGGTTGTCCTGATCGCTCTGACGCCGGCCGCGCTCGCCATCCCGGCGCTCGCCGCGCTGGCCCTCGTGGCCGCCGTCTGCTCGCTGGTGGTGGCATACGAGGCGATCGGCCGCCGCGAATCCCGCTACCGCGTCCGCCACCCTGAGCGCTCCGGCTGAGCAGGCGACCACGTCGAAGAGCTACCCGAGTGTCAGCACAGGTTCATCGCGTCGATCGCCGGCGGGGGAGGGATACCGGGCCCTTGCCAGAACCCATTCCAGCCACACCGGTCGACCACCGAACCTGATTTCGTCTGCAGGGTGGCGAGATCCCCGTTGTCCACCCGGGCCGGCTTCGTCCTGCCCCAGTAGAGCGCAGCCTTCGTGTGGGATCCGATTCCGGTCTTGACGTTCACGGCGCAGCCGGCGCACAGATAGCGCCCCGGGATCGTGTATCTCGCACCGGCGTGGTTGGTCAGCGTCCAACCCCCGATCACACCCGCTTGATGCCGGTGTTGCGGATCCGCGCATACTCGGCCGTCGACGGCATGAAGCTCAGCGGCTAGGCGTACACGCCGCGGATGACGATCGCGGCGTCGGCCTGCGCAGCCGGAAGGGCCAGCAGACAGGGCAGAGCAATGAGCAGGAGCCGTCGGCACACGCACCTCAACCTATGGGCACCGACCCACCGCGTTAACGGACCGCGGATCGACCGACCCACGCCTCGCCACCATGGGATGATCGCCACGCAATGGTCAGATGCTCCGACTGCGGCGCGCAGAACCGGATGACGTTCGCGTGAGCGATCGCGGAGCGCTCGAGATCCGGGCCGCCGTCTGCGCCGCCTTCGGCCGGCCGCTGGAGGTCACCTCGGTACTGCTCGACCGCCCGGCCGAGGGCGAGGTGCGGATCCGGCTCGAGGCGTTCGCGATCTGCCACAGCGACGTCGCATATGCCGCCGGCGCGTGGGGCGGAGCGCTGCCGGCGGTGTACGGCCATGAGGCCTGCGGTACCGTCGAGGAGGTGGGCGCCGGGGTGAGCTCGCCGGCCACCGGCGAGAGGGTGGTGGTCTGCCTGGCCAGGTACTGCGGCAGCTGCGCACCCTGCCGCGCCGGCGAGCCGGCGCTGTGCGCAGGCAGCTTCCGGCTCGACCGCGAGTCGCCGATCACCTCTCTGGCCGGCGACGTGATCGCGCAGGGCTTGCGCTGCGGCGCGTTTGCCGAGCAGGTGACGGTGCACGCGTCGCAGGCGGTGCCGCTGCCCGACGGGATCGTCCCCGCCAGCGCGTGCCTGATCGCATGCGCGGTGATGACCGGGCTGGGAGCGGTGGCGAACACCGCCCAGGTGGCGGCCGGCTGCTCTGTTGTCGTGATCGGCGTCGGCGGGGTCGGGCTGAACGCGCTCCAGGGGGCCGTGATCGCGGGCGCGGATCCGGTGGTGGCGATCGACGTCTCGGAGGCCAAGCTGGCCGCCGCCCGTACCTTTGGCGCCACCCACACCCTCGATGCCACAGTGAGCGATCCGGTGGCAGAGGTGCTGGCGCTGACCGGCGCCGGCGCGGACATGGTGATCTCGACCGCCGGCAGCTCATCGGCGGTGGAACAGGGGCTCGCCTGCGCTCGCCGCGGCGGGTCGCTGGTGCTCGTCGGCATGCCTCCCGGCGGACACCTCGCGAGCTTCGATCCGGGAGCGCTCGCACACGACGGGAAACGGATCCTGGGCAGCAAGCTGGGGTCGTCGCGGCCGCGCGAGTCGGTGCCGCGGATCGCCGCCCTCTACTCGGCGGGCAAACTCCGGCTGGACGAGCTGGTCACCGCCACCTATCCGCTGGATGGGATCAACGACGCGATCGCCGCCATGAACGGTGGCACCGCGATCCGAAACGTCGTGGTGCTCTGACCGGTGCGGATCTCGGCCATCGACAGCTGGGCAAACGAGTGGGTCGCGTTCGTGCGCGTCCGCACCGACGACGGCGATGAGGGATGGGGCCAGATCGCTCCCTACAACGCCGACATCGCCGCCCGGGTGCTGCACCGTCAGGTCGCTCCGCATCTGACCGGCACCACCGTCGAGCATTTCGACGGCCTGGGCACAACCGTGCTGGAGGCCGAGCACAAGTTCCCCGGCTCGTACCTGTGCCGCGCGTTCGGCGGGGTCGACACGGCGATCTGGGATCTGCGCGCCAGGCGGGCCGGCGTGCCGGTCTGCGAGCTGGCCGGCGGGACGAGCCGGGCGATGCGCGTCTACGCGTCCAGCATGCGTCGCGACATCGACCCCGCCGACGAGGCGGTCCGGCTGACGGATCTGCGCAACGGGTACGGCTTCGATGCCTTCAAGGTGCGCGTGGGGCGCGAGGTCGGCCACGACCACGACGAGTGGCCGGGACGCACCGAGGCGCTGATCCCCGAGATCCGACGGGCGCTCGGCGACGACGTGGATCTGCTCGCCGACGGCAACAGCTGCTACTCGCCGGCCAGGGCGATCGAGGTCGGCCGGCTGCTGGAGGAGCACGGCTACCGGCATTTTGAGGAACCCTGCCCGTACTGGCAGATCGAGCAGACTGCGGAGGTGCGCGCCGAGCTCGACATCGACGTGGCGGGCGGCGAGCAGGACTGCTTCCTGTGGCAGTGGCGGCGGATCGTCGGCCTGCCGGCGGTCGACATCGTGCAACCCGACGTCTGCTACGTGGGCGGCTTCACGCGCGCGCTCGAGGTCGCCGGGATGGCGGCCGCGGCCGGCCTTCCCTGCTTGCCCCATTCGGCGAACCTGTCCCTGGTCACCCAGTTCGCCCAGCACCTCATGTGCGCCATCCCCAACCCCGGCTCCTACATCGAGCTGTCGATCGAAGGGCCCGAGTACTACCCCTGGCAGAGCGGCCTCTACGATCCTCCACTGGCCGTGACGGGCGGGTTGCTGGCAGCGCCCTCACGCCCCGGCTGGGGAGTCGACGTCAACCCCCGCTGGCTGGCCGCCGCGGAGCGCTTGACCACCACGGCTGGTTGAGCCGGCTCAGCCGTCCCGGATCCCGTGCTCGTCGAGCCAGGCCTTGGCGACCCGCTTCTGTGCCCGGGTCAGCCACGCCTCGACGACCATGTCGCGCAGCTCCTCGCGGTCGAGCCGGGCCAGGTCGGGGATCCGCATCAGCACCGCCGGATAGCCGTTGAAGTGCGGGGTGGTGAAGTACACGCCGCGGCTGTCCGACAGCAGCAGCTCCTTCACCTCCAGGTCTGCGACCCGGAACATCAGCACGTCTCCGAGCCGCTCCCCGGCGGCGTCGACGGCGTCGGGCCGGCGGCCGCGGTGGAAGCAGAACAGCTTGCCGTGGACATGGTAGGACGGCCGGCCGTCGTCGGACACCTCCTTCGTGGCCTGGGGCATCGCCAGCGCCAGCGTGTCGAGGTCGGCCATCGTCGCCATCGACCTACTCTGCCACGGCCGCCAGCGTCACGACCGGCTTCAGAACGGATAGGCGGCCAGCTCCAACGCTCCCATCACGTACCAGCAGCCGAACAGCAGGCTGCCGACACCGATCGCCGGCGCCATCCGTTCGAACGCCTCTCGAGCCCAGCGGCCGGTGGTCACGACTCCCAGCCCGGTGGACAGGATCGTCATCGAGACCGCCGTCAGGCCGGCGAACAGGGCCAGTGCCAGGACGGCGACCCTCCGATCCGTGATCGATGCCAGCAGCAGGACGCCGACCCCGGCTGAGCCCCCAGCGCCGTGCACCAGCCCGATGGCGAAGGCCTGCCAGGGGCTGCGGGCCACCCGGTGGCGGTGCACCGCCCGGGTGGTGTGGCCGTGGGTGTGCACGACCTGCTCGCCGTCGACCACGTGTGCGTGGTCGTGTGCGTGGAATGCCCCCTTCTGCGCCCGCCATAGCAGGCGCAGCGCGAGGCCGATGATCGTCACCCCGACCAGGGCTTCGGCAGCCCGCTGCACCCCGTCGGGCAGGTAGCCGTGGAACAGCACGATCGGCAGGCCGAACACCAGCAGCGTCAGGGCGTGCCCGATCCCCCAGGCCGCGCCCAGCCGTGCGCAGGCGGTGCGGCCACGCGTCTCCCCGGCGACGGCCAGGGTGGCGATCGCGGCCAGGTGGTCGGGATCGGTGGCGTGACGGAGTCCCAGCAGCATCGCGACGGCCGCCACCAGCACGATGCTGTGATTGCCGCCGAATCCTGCCAGCGACCCATCGAGCCGGCCGAAGATGTCGGTCGCGCCTGGGAAGGAGTCGAGCGCGCGGACGGTGAGGACGCCGCCCAGCACGCTGATCAGGAATGCGCTCACAACCGGCAGCACGACCAGCAGCGGCCCGGTGGCCCCCACGCGCTCCACCAGCCGGCGGGCGTGGATCACCAGCAGGCCCACGCCGGTCAACGTGATCGCCAGCCCGAGGCTGAACGCGACCACCAGCAGAAGCCCGAACGCGACCCGCCCGAGCGCGATAGACCCCAGCATCACGACCAGTGCCGACGGGCAGGGCAGGATGCCCCCCGAGACGCCCAGCGCCAGCAGCCCGCGGGCGGTGATCGGCCCCCCGTCCGACCCCGGCGGAAGGTGGCTGTGACCACCCGGGCCGTGGCTGTGCCCGTCATGGTGATGATGGTGGTGGCCGTGGCTCCCGGCCGCCGCGCCCAGCCTCCGGGTCAGCATCGCCGCCCCCAGTGAGAGCACCATCACGCCGGACACCAGCGAGAGCCACGGATAGAGCGTCTCCGGGACGATGTACCGAGACAGGTAGAGGGTGGCGATGCCCAGAGCGAGAACGCCGGCGGTGTGGGTGACGGTGACGGTGGCGCCCAGGAATGCGGCGTGCCGCGCGGTGGCGCGCGATCCCAGCAGGTAGGCCGCCACGATCGTCTTGCCGTGACCGGGGCTGAGCGCGTGAAGGGCACCCCAGAACATCGCGATCGCGATCGCCAGCAGGACGAAACCTGGCGTCAGCTGCCGCCGCTCGACCAGCGAGGTGAAGCCCCGGCCCCAGGTGCCCGCGTCCACCCCACCTGTGGTGGGAGCGCGGGAAGCGACATCGATCGACGCCCCGTCGCCGTAGCGGAACGAGACGCTCGCTCGACGGACGTCGAGCGGCGTGGCGAGCAGGCCGCTGGGATAGCTGCGCAGCATGTGCGAGACATCGTGCGTCGGCACGGTCGAGCCGGACAGCACCACGCCGGGCCCGGCACGAACGACGATCTCCTTCCAGCCGGCACGACTTCCGAAGCTGTCGTCCCGGTACTCGAGCCTGTAGGGACCCGCCGCCGGCAGGCGGCCGCTCAGCACCAGCTCAATGCGAGTCACGGGAAGGCCTCCCTGTCCGGGGCGCAGACCGACCCTGGCACCGGACAGGTCGGGCACCAGCGGCACCACTGACTCGTTCACGGTGAGCCGCAGACGGCGGGCGAGGTCCGGCCCCTGGCGGAGGATGTACGTTCGTGCCGAGGCGGCGTCGGCGCTGCCGCCGAACGTCTGAAACGTGGGGATCTCGGCCATGTCGAGCACGAACGTGACCCGCACGCTGCCCCGGTCGACCTGAAGCAGCGAGTAGCGGTTGATCGTGAAGTTGCCCAGCGGGTGGGCGGTGGCGCCGGCCGGTGACAGGAGCGGCACGATCAGCACGATCAGGAGCAGGCACAGACGTCTCATCGGGTTACCTCCTCGAGCAGGCGACGAGCCTGCGCCTCGTGCAGGATGGAGAAGTGCGGGTTGAGGGCCAGCGCCGCCCCCAGGTCGCGGGCGGCATCCGAGCGGCGGCCGAGCGCCGCTTCGATGGCGCCGCGGTGGAACAGGAACGTCGCATCGCGGGTGCCCAGCCGCAGCGCCCGCTGGGCGAAGCTCAGAGCCTGGCGCGGCGCACCGGCCCGCAGCAGCGCCCAGCCGAGGGCGTCGTCGACGACCACGCTTCGCTGGGTGCGGCGCAGCTGGCGCAGGCGGACCACGGCCGCGCGGGCATCGCCACCGTGATCGACCTCGAAGGTCGCCAGCTCGACGTCGACGTTGACGCCGTTGGCGATGTAGAGCTGCTCCTGGAGGCGTGCCAGCGAGTATTGCTTCTGAGCCTCGGCGCGCCGTCCGGCGGCGGACAGCATGTCGCCCAGCGCGATCACATAGGCGGGCAGCGGGATCTGGGCCACCACCGGCCGCAGCAGCCGAATGCCCGCCTCGACGTCTCCACGAGCGGCGGCCAACCTGGCCATCGCCGCGCGGGCGTGGACGAACCCGGGATCGACCCGCTCGGCCATCCGGTAGGCGCGGCCCGCCGCCGCGTACCGGCCGCGGCCGAACTCCAGATTACCGAGGTAGAGGTAGGCCCAGGCGGTGTTCTCCGCAACAGGCGCGCCCGACAGGATGGCCTGCTGGAGCGCCTGCCGCGCCAGGGCTGTGCGACCGTCGAGCTCGAGGATGTAGGAGGCCCGCGAGTACGAGCTGAGGTCGGGCCGGCGATCGAGCATCCGCTGCAGAGCCGCCCGCGCTTGCGGGTAACGGCCCAGCTCCACCAGCGCGTCGACCGCGACGCCGCCGGCGTAGGCGTTGCCAGGGGCCATCCGCAGCGACCGCCGGGCCAGGCCGAGCGCACGCACGAAGTCGTGCCGGGCGGCGGCGATCGACCCCAGCGCCGCAACCGCAGTGGGATTTCCCGGGTCGAGCGACCGGGCCTTGCGGAGCAGCGCTTCCGCCCTCGTGTACCAGGACGGGTCGGCGTCCTCGCGAGCCATCTGCAGCTCGGCCAGCGCCAGCTTGACGTAGGTGTCGGCGCTCGGATGCGCCCTGGCCTCGGCGGCGTAATGCTTCACCTGGTCGGCCGTGGAGGCGGAGGGATCGATCGGCCGCAACACGGCGGCCGGCGCCTTGGCATGGCGGACCGCCTTGCGGGCACTTCCGCCGCCCATCGCAACTGTAACGGCCAGCAGCAGGGCGGCGGCCACGGCGGCGGCCGCGATGATGATTGACCGGGTGGGGTGCGCTGTCATCTGAGGAAGACATTTTCCGGGGGGCCCGCCGCGGCGGGCCCCCCGGGGACGGGTGCTACATGACGATCCTGCTCGCTGAGGCGGGCAGATGGTGGGTGTGCTCGAAGCCCTGATGAGCCAGAGCCAGGTAGGGGAAGGCCGCCATGAACGGGCGGTCGTTCCGCTGGACGTTGTCGCTGACGTCGTTCGGGCTGCCGATCAGCTCCCCCGCGACGACCTGGAGCTCGATGTCCACGACGTCGTCCGCCAGCCGCCTCCCGTTGGGAAAACCGGCCAGGTCACCGTCGAGCACGCCGAGGTGCTTCTCTGTCCCCGCGGCGGGGATGCCCGTGTTCAGCCGCAGCAGGTCGGCATGCGGCCCGCCGGTCTGGTTCAGCCCCTTGATGCCCGTATGGAACGCCGCCAGGATGTCCGTGCGGTTGTGATCCGGGGCACCGAGGACGGTGGCCAGCACCGGGTTCAGCAGGTAGTGGTCGAACACGGCGTCGCCGCGCGGACCACGCTGTGCCCAGCGGTCCTTGTCGTCGAGGCCGATCAGCACCTCGTTCGTCAGCGGCATGCCCAGGCGCTCGATCTGGGTCAGGGCACCGCTGCCCTTGCCGGTGAGCACGTTGACGTTGGTCTGCCGCTCGGTGTCCGACCAGATGCCGACGATCGGATGGCCAGGACGGACGATCGCCGTCTTGGGCACCTGCAGTGCGATCGCCTGGACGTTGAAGCCGCCCAGCGTGTCGGTAGCCGTGCCCTTGGGCTGGACGTTGACCAGGTCTCCGATCTGTGACAGGCCCATGAAGAACGGGTCGTCCGACTGGCCGGCCCATGACCGCGAGCCGGAGCCCACACTCCGCACGCCCTGGGTGACCAGGCCGTGGAAGTTCGGGGTCGACCGGGGACCGATGTTGTTCGGCACCACCGGCAGGTCGTTGCCGATCCGGGTCGACTTCCGCATCGACCCGCTCGCGGTCCAGCTGATCCGCCACACGTCATAGGTCTGGCGGACGTTCAGGTCGGCGTCGTTCAGCGACGTCACCGGACCGGTGTTGTAGAGGAAGATGTCGCCGTTGCGCACATGCGTCCGGAATCGGAACCGGTACGTCACGTCCGGGCGGGCGTCCCCGTTGTTGTCGATGTTGATGTCATAGGCGACGTTGTCGCCGAACCGGTAGTAGTTGGGTGCGTCCCCCGGCTCCTCCAGCGGCACCGCCGCGGTGATCAGGTTGACCTTCCCAGGGCTGGCACGGTCGACGAAGGCGTACAGATCGGTCAGGTCCGCCTCCGGGTCTCCCGAGATCAGCGGGGCTTCGCGGTGACTCGACCCGAATGCCGGGCCCGCCGCCAACGCCCCCACCGTGAGTGCCGCCGCCAGCAGCGACAACGTTCGCTTGACCATCAGAGCACTCCATTCGCGCGGGTTACAGGGCTGGGATGTCCCGGCATCGGCCGGTGGCGTGGGCCTGCTCCTCCTCCAAAGGCAGGCGGTCCGGGGACGGGGTCGCACAGGTCAGATGCGGTTCGTGGCTTCGGGAACATCCGCGCGCTATTCGTCGCGACAGGTCCCGCCGGTTCCCCGCCATCCGGTGACGCCGGTCACATCCCGGCCGCCCGGGCACCGCCCGCGCGCGGCACTATCGTCCCCGCGATGCGCCGCAGGATTCCCGAGCCGGTGTGGGCGGACGTCGTCCGCTTCCTCGACAGCTACGCCAGCCTGCTCGCCCTGCTCTTGATCAACTTCTTCCTGCTCGAGCTGGTGCACGACCGCCGCTGGGGCGCGTTCGGGAGCACCCTGCTCTCCGCCGCCGCCCTGATGGTGGCCATCTCCGATCCCCAGGCGGGCCACCGGATCAAGCTCCGCCACTGGATCTTGATCGGCGCCTGCGTGGCGCTGGCGCCGGTCGTCCTCTTCGTCACCTCGGACTCGGTGGTCGGCCTGGTCTACCTGCTACCGGTGGCGCTCCTGGTCACGGCCACGCTGCCGGTGACGATCGCGCGCGTGCTCCAGCACCGCCAGGTGAACCACGAGACGGTGCTCGGCGCCCTCTGCGCCTACGTGCTGGTGGGGCTGCTGTTCGCGTTCCTCTACCTGGCGGTGAACGAGCTGCGAGACGCGCCGTTCTTCGCCCAGCCGGGCGATCACTCGCAATCGGAGTACGTCTACTTCAGCTTCGTGGCGCTGACAACGCTGGGCTTCGGCGACCTGTCGCCCTCGGTGGGGCTGCCGCAGGCCCTGACCGCGCTCGAGGCGCTGTTCGGGCAGGTGTTCCTGGTCACCCTGGTCGCCCGGCTGGTGACGCTGTGGGTGCGCGCGGACGCGGAGACCGGCAGATAGCACGGTCGGCAGCGGACTCACACCGCTCTCACAGCAAACTCCCAGGATCTGCACCTACAGTCGGGGACATGTCCGCCCCCACAACCGAACCCGTGGAGGCCGCTCGCATCCTGGTGGTCGACGACGAAGAGGCGATCGTCCAGCTGCTGACGACGGTGCTTCGTTACGAAGGGTTCGAGGTCGAGTCGGCAGCCGACGGCCGGGCCGCGCTGCGAGCCGCCGAGCGGTTCCGGCCCGACCTGATCATGCTCGACGTGATGCTGCCCGACCTGGACGGGTTCGAGGTGTACCGCCGGATCGCGGCCGGCCCGCACCCCATCCCGGTGCTGTTCCTGACCGCCAAGGACGAGGCCGCCGACCGCGTCCGCGGCCTGACGCTGGGCGCCGACGACTACGTGGGCAAGCCTTTCAGCCTGGAGGAGGTGGTGGCCCGGGCGCGGGCGATCCTGCGCCGCACGCAGGCCCGCCCGGAGGCCACCGCGACGCTCCGCTACCACGACCTGACGATGGACGAGGACGCCCATGAGGTGCGGCGCGGCGACCGCCTCGTGCACCTCACCCCGACCGAGTACAACCTGCTGCACTACCTGCTGCTGAACGCGGGGAAGGTGGTCAGCAAGGCCCAGATCCTCGACCACGTGTGGCGCTACGACTTCGGCGGCGACTCGAGCGTGGTGGAAACGTACGTCAGCTATCTGCGAAAGAAGATCGACAACGGCACCGAGCCCGCGCTGATCCGCACCGTGCGCGGCTTCGGCTACGCCATCCGCCTGCAGGAGCGCTGAGCATGCGGCGGCTGACGCTCCGCGCCCGGCTCTCGATCATCGCCGTAGCGCTGGTCGCGGTCGGGCTGCTGGCGACCGGCGTGGCCACCCGGTACGCGCTACGGTCGTTCCTGGTCGACCGGCTCGACCAGCAGTTCCAGCCGGCGGTCGATCCGGTGGTGCACTACTTCGCCCGCGGCGACAGCGACGACGGGGCCAGGCGGCAGGTGTACGGCGCGCTTCCGCCGGACAGCTACGCCGCCGTGGTGTCAGCGGACGGCCAGATCATGCAGCAGCAGTTCTTCGGCCGTGGCAACCCGCCCGACCACCTCGACGCGATCGCCGGCGAGGCGCCGATCGGGATCTCGAGCGACGACGGCTACCGGATCGATGTGATGTCGGCCGCCGCCGCCGGCGGCGGCGGCCCCGGGCCGTCGATCGACCCCACGGCGCGGCTGGTGATGGCCATCCCACTGGCCGATGTCGACTCGACGCTCAACCGGCTGACCGCGCTCGAGCTGTTGATCGGCCTGGCGGTGGCGGCCGTGGTCGCCCTGCTGGCCTATGTCATCGTCCGCAGGGAGTTCCAGCCACTGGAGCGGATGGAGATGACCGCCGACGCGATCGCCGCCGGCGACCTGTCACGGCGCGTGGAGGACGACGACCCGGCGACCGAGGTCGGCAGGCTGGGCGCCGCGCTGAACTCGATGCTCGGCCAGATCGAGCAGGCATTCGCGGAGCGCCAGGCGTCGGAGGACCGGCTGCGCCGGTTCGTCGCCGACGCATCCCACGAGCTGAAGACCCCGCTCACCTCCGTGCGCGGGTTCGCCGAGCTGTTTCGCCGCGGCGCGGCCGGCCGGCCGGAGGACCTGGCGCTGGCCATGCGGCGGATCGAGTCCGAAGCTCTGCGGATGGGAGTGCTGGTCGACGACCTGCTCGATCTGGCGAGGCTGGATCAGGGCCGCCCATTCGAACACGAGCAGGTCGACCTGGGAAGGCTGCTGAGCGAGCTGGTGGACGACCATCAGCTGCTGCATCCCGACCACCCGATCTCGCTGCATACCAACGGCGCCGTGTCCGTCCCCGGCGACGAGTTGCGGCTGCGGCAGGCGGTTTCCAATCTGCTCTCAAACGCCCGCCTGCATACGCCGGCCGGGACGGCCGTCGAGGTCAGGCTGCGCACCGCGGACGGGCGAGCGCTGATCGAGGTGGCAGATCAGGGCCCCGGCATCCCGGCGGCCGAGGCCGGACGGGTCTTCGAGCGCTTCTTCCGGGCCGATCCCTCGCGGGCCCGGGCCAGCGGCGGCACCGGCCTCGGCCTGTCGATCGTGGCCGCGATCGTCGAGGCGCACGGCGGCACCGTCGAGGTCGAGAGCGAGGCGGGGCAGGGCGCCACGTTCCGCATCGCCCTGCCCGGCTGAGCTCCCAGGCAACTCCCAGCCAGTCTCCCGCCTGCCCACAACCCCGACGTCCATCCTGACTCTCCAAGGCCTCGACGAGGCAGCAACGACGAGAGGAGCACGATCCATGTTCACCTCACGAGCGCGTGTGGTCATCACCACGCTCGCCATCGCCGCGGGCGCGGCGGTGGGTGCGGCCGGGATCGCCGGGGCTGCGTCAAGCGCCACATCGGCGCAGACGCAGAGCGGCGTGCAGGCCCCGGCACAAGCAGGGGCACCGGACCCGGCCAGGATGAGCCACGGCCCCGGCGAGACCCTGCTCACCGGGTCGGCCGCCGAGAAGGCCAAGGCGGCCGCGCTGGCGGCGGTGCCGGGGGCAACCGTGATCCGGGTGGAGACCGACTCGGGCGGGGCGCGGTACGAGGCCCACCTGACGAAGGCGGACGGGTCGGAGGTGACGGTGAAGCTCGATTCGAGCTTCAAGGTGACCGCAACCGAGTCCGGGTTCGGCTCAGGGCCCGGGCACTAGCGGGAGTCGAGGGGCCTGGCCCTCACCGGGCCAGGCCCCCGGCCGGGACCGCCAGCGGCGTCTCGTCGAGCGACGCGCACAGCTGTTCGAGCGACTCGTAGACGGCGATCGCGCCCGAGTCGCGCAGCTCGGCTGCCGAGAAGCCCCCGGTCAGGATGCAGATGGTGCCGACGTTCACCCTGGCCGCGGCCTCGACGTCCCAGGGGCTGTCACCCACCATCGTGGCGTCCGTCCTCCCGGCCTTGTCGAGCGCCGCCCGGACGAGATCGGGATCGGGCTTCGAGGCATCGACGTCGTCCTTGGTCGTCCAGGCATCGACCAGGTCGCCGGCCTGCAGCAGCTCCAGCGAATGGTCGAAATGCTCCTTGATCGAGGAGCTGGCCAGCACGACCGGGTTACCCCGCCGCTTCAGCTCGACGATCAGATCCCGCGCCCCCGCGAACGGCTCGATCTCGTCGATCAGCTCACCGTAGAGCTGCTCCCACCGTGCCCGCAGCCGGTCACCCAGCCTCGCCTCGACCTGGTCGCCGGCAACCGCGCCCACCAGCTTGTCGCCGCCCATGCCCATATGCCTGTGGATGCGCCAGATCGGCACCACGATGTCGCGTTCGTGGAAGGCCCGGTACCAGGCCATCGTGTGGTGGTAGTTCGAATCGACCAGGGTGCCGTCGACGTCGAGGATCGCGGCCGGCCCGCCCATCAGGCGCCGGTCGTTCGGAGAGCGGTCATGCCGGTCGGGTACCCCGCCACGCCGGGCGGAAACTAGGAGGGCTTCGTGGTCATCGCCCAGATGGCGATCGTGAAGGAGACCAGCAGCAGGGCCAGCAGGGCGGCGCCGATCCGGCCGAGCACCGTTCGCCGTTCGGGGTCACGGCCCAGCCGCCGGGAGGCGATCCCGGTCAGGATGGTGCCGATGATCAAGAGCAGCGCCCCTGAGTCGCTGGTGATGTAGCCGACCCCCACCCAGGCCGGATCGTTGTCGCCGTTGAACTCCTTGGTGTACAGCCACTCGGCACCGATTCGCATGACCAGGTACGTGGGAATCGCAGCCCACAGCAGCGTCCGGAACCCGAACCGGGTCAGCGAGGCACCCTCGGCGGGCACCGTGGTACGGGCGGCCAGCGCCAGCGCCCCGGCGGCGAGGATCAGGCACCCCACCATCGCCATCGCGCCGCCGACGTGGAGGATCAGCGGGAAGTTCCAGCTGTCTGGGCGAAGGACGAGGATGCTCATGCGCCCGGCTTGTAGATCATGTCGATCAACAGCAGCGCCACCGCGACGGCCATCGCAGCGTGGATCGCGGCCGATGCCGGCGCGCCCGTGCCGCGGCGAAGCGCCCGGTAGCCGACCCCCACCCTGCCGCCCGCCGCCGAGGCGATCACCCACAGCACGATCGCGGCGATCACCCACGCGTCCCACAGCTCGTACTGAGGCCGGTTGATGGCCAGCCAGACTCCGAAGATGATCGTCCCCAGCCCGCCGACGTTCCACAGCCCGGTGGCCAGCGGGGCCAGCCTCAACAGCGGCGCCTGCCCCGGCGCGGACGCGCCCGAACCGGTGGCTGTCAGGAAGCCGAGGTACATGACCACCCCGGCCACAGCGAGGAATGCGGCCAGCACATGGACGAACAGGAGGGCGTGGTACCAGTTCATCGAGGCGAAAACCTATTCGCGGCGCGCGCGTTTCGCAAGCTCAGCCGTCGAATCGCCGATCACAGGCGATAGAACGACCACTGGCTGCGCATCCTGGCGGCCTGGCCGGCGGTGAACTTCGTGTAGCACGAGTCGTAGGAGTAGTCCATGTAGTTGTGGATGGGATCGCTGCCGGGAGCCGGGCAGGTGTTCTTCCCGATCGGGCAGCCGTCGGTCGGGACCTTCTCCGGCGGGGTGTCCGACACACGGTCGCCGACCGACCCGCAACCGCCCTCGAAGGTGTGGTAGAGGCCAAGCCAGTGGCCGGACTCATGGGTCAACGTGTAGCCCAGCGAGTAGGCGCTGCCGTAGGGGCCGCCGGGCAGGGTGCGGAAGTCGACCACGACCCCGTCGAACAGCGGGGCGCCGGCGTAGTCCGAGGGGAACGTCGCCCATCCCAGGAAGCCGGCGCCGGTGGTGGTGTAGACGTTCAAAGCGTTGGCGCCGCCGGCGCGCAGGGCGCGCTTCATCTGCTTCTCGGCGGCGGTGCCCGGGCCGGCCCGGAACCAGCTCTTGTTCACGGTGCGGTCGACGGCGGCCAGCTGGAAGCGAAAGCCGGTGTCCACCCCGCCGAAGTCGCCGTGATAGGTCTTGCCCAGCGCGGTGATCTGGCGGGCGATCCGCAGGTCGGTGACCGCGCCGGCCTTGCCGTCGGTGATCACATGGACGTATACGGGGATGGTGGCGGTGAAGGTCGCCGCGGCCGCGGTGCTGAGGCGGAACGTCGCCGGCACCTCGCGCGGGAAGGAGCCGGTGATCGGCTCCCGGCCGGCCAGGCCACGAGCACCTGCCCCGGCGACCGAGGAGACCATGCAATCCGGGCCACGATCGGCGGTCGGCCGGGCCAGCGCGGGTCCGGCCGCCGCCGCATACGCGGCCGCGGCGATGACGGCGAGCACGAACGACGGCCGCACCCGATTGACGAAGCTCGACACCCTGACCCCCTGGCCGGTTCCGGACACTGCCGGCATACGCTAGCGCACGGGGTAGCCGGCGCACCTGCGGCCGGCCACCTCGGGGCCGGCCGCAGATGTGCGCGCCCGCTTCAGCGGGCGATCTGGTGGTTCGCGAGAAACACGCGCTGGGGATCGACGCGGCGGCGCACCTCGCACAGCCGGCGGTAGGCCTCGGGCGTGTAGAAGGTCGCCGGATCGGCGTCCCGGTCGCTGAAGTTGAGGTAGTGGCGAGGCGACGCCCAGGGGGTCAGGCTGCGCTTGACCACGTCGATGTGGCCGCGGACGGCGGCCTGCATGGCCGGGTTGAGGGCCATCCCGACGGCGAACATCGCGAACGGCGCGTCGATCGAGCTCAGCGCACCGCCGCCCGGGGCGGGTCTGCCGACGGCACCGGCCAGCTGCCTGATCTCGACAGACAGCAGCGGCGAGCCCGAGTCAGGGCCGGCCGACGACACCAAAGCATCGACGGTCTCGGCGGTCAGCTCGGCGAGCAGCATGCCGTCGGTCTCGCCGGGCACCGGATGGTCGGGGTCCATGTGCAGGCGCTGCAGCGCCGCGGCCGGGATCACCGCGAATGTGTCCATGACCGGGCCCAGCGCGCGCAGCGGCTCGACGATGCGGGCGCCGTCCGTCTCATCGCCGGCGTAGGTTGCCTCGACGATGGCGAAGGCGTTGCCGCGGAGCGGCTCGGGGATGTCGGGGATGGGCGGGAACTGCATCACGCGCACGGTGGAGGTGACATCCTCGTCCACGGTCGCCGTCCACTCGCGCCAGGCCTGCATCACCTCGCGCGTGCGCTCCATGGGATAGAACAGGGCGCCGGCGTACACCTCGGCGACCGGATACAGGCGGAACTCGAGCGCCGTGACCACGCCGAAGCTGCCTCCGCCGCCCCGGATCGCCCAGAACAGCTCGGGCTCGTGGTCGGCGTCGACGCGCAGCAGCGAGCCGTCGGCGGTGACGATCTCGGCTGCGACGATGCTGTTGGTGGCGATGCCGTGCTTGCGGGCCAGCCAGCCGACCCCGCCGCCCAGGCTGTAGCCGACCACGCCGACGTCGGGAGACGAGCCGGCGAGCGCGGCCAGGCCGAACTCGGCCGCGCGGTGGGTGACCTCCATCCACAGCACGCCAGCCTCGACCCTGGCGATCCTGGACCGGGGATCGATGTCGACGGCCCGCATACGCTCCGTCTTCAGCAGCAGCTCGTCGCCCTGCAGGGCCAGCGCGGAGGCGCCGTGACCGGTGCCCTGGGGGGCAACGCGGAGCCCGTTGTCGCCGGCAAAGCGCACCGCGGCCGCCACGTCGGCGGCGGATTGGGCAAGCACCACCAGCGCGGGGCGCTGGTCGACGGCCAGGTTCCAGGCCAGGCGGGCCTCGTCCCAGCCCGCATCCTGCGGGGTGTAGACGTCGCCCGCGATCAGGTCGCGGAGACGGTCTGCGTCGAGGCCAAAGGTCTGGTCGGCAATGATGGTCATCGGATGAACTCCTCGGGAAGGGCGGTGGGCTGTGCGCCCATGGTGGCCGCACGCCGGCCTGCCCGCCCTGGGGAGAACACCTGAGCCCCGTGCGGCCACCTCCTGAAGCACGGCTTCGGTTATCCCCACCATCGGCGTCCGTTTACGGATTGGCTTACACGGGCACGCCCTGGGCATGGATGGAACAACAGTTGCAATCATCATCGTCGTACTGATCGTGATCGGGCTGGTGGTCGTGATGGCGCGCAAGCGGTCGCGCGACCTGGAGACGCGCCGGTCGCTGGCGGCCGACTACCGTGAGCAGGCCGACGCCCGCACCCAGACGGCGGAGCAGGCCCGGGCCGAGGCCGAGGAGGCGCGTCGCGTCGCCGAGGCGAAGGCTCAGGTCGCCGACCAGCACGAGGAGACGGCCACCGCCCAGGCGGAGCGCGCCGACGAGATCGATCCCGACCGCTAGCTCGCTCGTGACCGGGACACGGGGGTCAGATCCCCTTGTCCCGGTCGAGGGCCAGGCCCTCGATGCCGTCGAGCAGCCACTCCGCCACATAGGCGGCGAACGACGGCCGGACGTAGATCGCGTACTCCTTCGGAGAGCCGTCTGCGCCTGGCTCGCCGGCCTGGATGGTTATCTGGGACCTGGCCAGCAGCGTCTGGCCGCAGCGGCCGGCCGGGAAGACGGACGGGTGCAGGTCGAGCGGGCAGCAGCCGGCGAGCACCGAGCGCGCGTCGGGCCCGGACAGGATCAGCAGGGTGCGGTTGGCGGACAGGTCGACCGCAGCGCCCTCCCCGTCCAGCGCAGCCGCCAGCATCGCCTCGGTGGCCGCCTCGCCGCCGGCCGGCTCGACGACCATCCACTCGTTGGGGCCGAGCCACATGACGTGGCGCAGGCCCGCGTGTGCGACCGTGTTCGGCGTGACGGGCAGCGGTGCCCCCAACGCCTCGGCCACCCGCTCCGCCGCGGCGGAGCCGGGGGCCACCCGCAGGCCCACCTGACCCGGGAACGGCTGCTCCGCCAGGCGCACCCGATCGTCCGCCACGGCGGACATGCGGGCCGCGTACCGAGCCAGCGCCCCGCCCTGCCGGCCGTCAGCCATCGCGGCGAGCCCCCTGCGGGTCGAACAGCACGGGGTCGGCGATGGTCGCCGGGAACGTGCCCTCGGGCAGCGGCGCGTACACCGTCTCACCGTGCCGCTCGCTCCCCCGTCGCACCATCGCCAGCGCGAACGTCCGGCCCAGCGCAGCGCTCTGGTAGGACGAGGTGACGTGGCCGATCATGGCAGCGGGTGGGGCGGAGTCGACGTCGACCAGCTGCGCCCCTTCGGGGAGGCGGACGTGGGGATCGATCGGCAGCAGGCCGACCAGCTGCTTGCGGTCGGCGCGGGTGGTGTCGGTGCGGCGGAGCGCCCGCTTGCCAACGAAGTCCTTGCCCTTCGACACGATCCAGTCCATGCCCAGATCGAGCGGCGTCACCGTGCCGTCGGTCTCCTGCCCCACGATCACGTAGCCCTTTTCGGCACGCAGGACGTGCATCGTCTCGGTGCCATATGCGGTCACGCCAAGCGGCTCGCCGGACGCCCACAGCGCCCGCCACAGCTCGTGGCCGTGGAAGCCGGGCACGGTGACCTCGAATGCCAGCTCACCCGAGAAAGAGACGCGGGCGATCCGGGCTGCCAGGCCGCCCACGGCCGCGTCGTGCGCGGCCATGAAGGGGAAGCTCTTGGCCGAAAGGTCGAGACTCGGCACGAGCGGCGCCAGCAGATCGCGCGCCCTGGGGCCGACCACAGCCACCGTGGCCAGCTGCTCGGTCACAGACGTCAGGTGAACGCGGAGGTCGGGCCACTCGGTCTGCAGCCACTCCTCCATCCAGTCGAGCACCGCGGCGGCATTGCCGGTGGTCGTCGTGGTCAGGAACCGGTCTTCAGCCAGACGCAGCGCCACGCCGTCGTCGAACACCATGCCGTCGGCGCGGCACATCAGGAAGTAGCGACCCCGGCCCACCTTGAGCGTGTCCATGGCATTGGTGTACAGGCGGTTCAGGAACTCGGCCGCATCCGCGCCCTGCACGTCGATCTTGCCCAGGGTGGAGGCGTCCATCATCGCCACCGCCTCGCGGGCGGCCCCGCACTCGCGCAGCACCGCGGCATCCATGTCCTCGCCGTCGCGAGGGTAGAACCATGGCCGCTTCCACTGGCCGACGTCCTCGAACACCGCGCCCTGCTCCACGTGCCAGTCGTGGATCGGCGTGGTGCGCACCGGGTCGAAGCGGTCGCCGCGGGCGCGGCCGGCCAGCACCGCGAACGGCACCGGCTCGACCGGCGGCCGCGTGGTGGTGGTGCCGACGCCGCCCGCCCGCTGGCCGAGCAGCTCCGCCGAGATGGCGGAGGCATTCGTCTTGGCCGTGCGGCCCTGGTCGGCGCCGGTGCCCGCCAGGGTGTAGCGCTTGACGTGCTCGATCGAGCTCAGGCCGGCGTCCACCGCGCGGCGCAGGTCGGCGACGGTGACGTCGCGGTGCAGGTCGACGTACGCCGCCGCCTCGTCGCCGGGAAGCAGCCACCCCGCTGCCACCTCGGGCAGGCCCTCGCCAGCCGCCGAACCGACCACCCGCTGGCCGGTCAACGCGCCGTCAGGGACGAAGCACGCCCGGCGGTCGTCCCAGCGCACCGGGCCGCGGCGGTGATGGTGCAGATCGAGCACCGGGTCGAAGCCGCCGGACATGCCGAGCACGTCGCATTCCACGCGCTCGGCGTCGTCAGGCGCGTCGACGGGGGCGACCAGCACCGCCGCCAGGCCGCCGGGGCCGGCCTCCGTGCCGACGACGGTGCGCCCCCGGCGGAGATCGATCACGGTCGCGTCGAGCAGCCGGGCGACGTCCAGCCCGTCATCGTTGTTGGTGAACACCGCCGGCCGCTCGGGGGCGACCGCGAACCGCTCGCGGTACGTGCGAAGGGCGCTCGCCAGCATCACGCCGGGACGGTCGTTGCCCGGGAACACCAGCGGCCGTTCGTAGGCGCCGGTGGCGATCACCAGCTCGGCGGCCCGCACGTGCCACACCCGCCGCCGCTCGGGGGACAGCCGCTGGACGAGCACCACGAAGTTGTCGTCATAGCTACCGACAGCTGTCGTCCGGATCAGCACGGTGACCTGGTCGCCGTCGACGTCCACCGGCAGGAAGTCGCGGTCGGCCACGATCACCCGCGCTCCCTTGCCGGCCGCCTCGCGGGCGGCGGCGGTGCCCGCCTGCCCGGCACCGACAACCAGCACGTCGCAGTGGGCGTGGCGGCGATCGTGCCGGGCCTCGTCGTCGCCGGTCAGCCGGCCGCGCAGGCCGGGCAGCGTCGATGCGGCGAGCCCCTGCGGCGGAATCTCGACGGCCGGCGCCGCCACCAGCGGCTCCGACCACGGCGCCTCGACCTGCACCAGGGCGCTGGCCTCCTCGGCACCCGCCGACATGATGCCGCGCGGCCGGCCGTGGACGGTGCTCGTCGTCTGCAGCCATCCGCCGGCCGCCAGCGCCGCGGACGCCAGCGTGTCACCGGGGTGGGCGGGGACGCGCACCCCGTCCACCCGCACGCTCAGCTCCTGGGAGCGATCGATCAGGCCGCCGTCCGCCAGCCGGCGCATCATGCCGGCGGCCCCTGGCCGGGAAGGTAGGAGCCGGCGATCTCATGCGTGACGGTGTCGCGCACCAGGTTGAACCAGCGCCGGCAGCCCTGCTGATGCACCCACCGCTCCTGGAAACGGCCCTTCGGGTTGCCCCGGTAGAAGATGTAGCGGGCCAGCTCCAGGTCGTCGACGGCCGGAGGGTCGGCCGGGTAGGCGACGTGCGCCTCACCGCCGTAGCGGAACTCGATCTCGTCGCGCGGCCCGCACCAGGGGCAGGGGATCAGCAGCATCAGTGCGCCACCGCCGCGGCGCCGTGCTCGTCGATCAGCGCTCCGGTCTCGAACCGCTCGAGCGCGAACGGCCGGTTCAGCTCGTGGGCCTCGCCGTGGGCCAGCGTCCAGGCGTACACCCAGCCCGATCCCGGGGTGCCCTTGAAGCCGCCGGTGCCCCAGCCGCAGTTGACGAACAGGTTCTCGACCGGGGTCGGGCCGACGATCGGGCTGGCATCCGGGCAGACGTCGACGATGCCGGCCCACGTGCGCAGGACGCGCGCACGGGCGAAGATCGGGAACAGCTCCAGCGCCGCCGCCATCTGCTCCTCGATCACGTGAAACGAGCCGCGCTGGGCGTAGGAGTTGTAGGGATCGATGCCCGCGCCCATCACCAGCTCCCCCTTGTGCGCCTGGCTGACATAGACGTGGACGGCGTTCGACATCACCACGGTGTCGAGCACCTGGTCGAGCACCTCCGAGACCAGGGCCTGGAGCGGATGGCTCTGGATCGGCAGCTCGACGCCGGCCATCGCGGCCACCACCGACGAGTGACCGGCGGCACACAACCCGATCCGGCCGGCGGCGATCCGGCCCCGCGAAGTCTCAAGCGCGACCGCACGGCCGGCCTCGACCTCGATCCCGGTCACCTCGCAGTCCTGGATCAGGTGCACGCCCAGGGCGGCCGCGGCGCGGGCCACGGCGAACACCAGCGCGTCGTGACGGGCGATGCCTCCCCGCCGCTGCAGCGTCGCCCCCATCACCGGGTAGCGGATGTGCCGGGAGGTGTTGATCAGCGGGCAGAACTCCGCCACCCCGTCGGCGTCCAGCCACTCCGCATCGACCCCGTTCAGCCGGTTGGCGTTCACCCGGCGCACGCTCTCCCGCACGTCGTGCAGGTTGTGCGCCAGGTTGAGCACGCCCCGCTGGTCGAACAGCACGTCGTAGTCGAGCTCCTCCTGGATGCCCTCCCACAGCTTCAGCGAGTGCTCGTAGATGGCAGCGCTCTCGTCCCACAGGTAGTTGGACCGGATCACCGTGGTGTTGCGGACGGCGTTGCCGCCGCCCAGCCAGCCGCGCTCGACCACGGCCACATTCGTGATGCCGTGATTCTTGGCCAGGTAGTAGGCGGTGAACAGGCCGTGGCCGCCACCGCCGACGATCACCACGTCGTACGAGGAGCGCGGCTCCGGGCTGCGCCACAAGAAGTCGGGATGCGACTCAGTGTGCGGCATCGGGCGTCTCGTTGCCGCTGTAGGCGAACCGCGGCAGGCCGTCGTCGGGGAGCTCGTAGTAGTCGCCCTTCGTGGCGGTGTAGATATGGGAGATCGTGCGGAGCCCGGTCGGCTCGTCCAGGGTGCCGGCGGCGATCGCCGTGGTTGGGCGCCCGGGCGCATCCCAGAACAGGCTTGATCCGCACCGCGAGCAGAAGCCGCGGCGGCCGTGGGCGTCGCTCTTCGGGCTGTCGATCCAGCGCAGGGCGCCCTCGCTGTCGCGGATGACGAGATCGTCCTTGGCCGAGGCAGAGGCCGAGCAGGCGTGACCGTGCCAGCGCCGGCACTCCCGGCAGTGGCAGACGATCACGTCGCGCAGCGGGCCGTGCACCTCGTAGCGCACGGCGCCGCACAGGCAGCTCCCTCGTGCCCGCGCCTCGCTCATGACAGGTCGAGCACCACCCGGGTGGCGTCGCCGGTGCGCACCGCGTCGACCGCCGATCCCACCGCGGCCAGCGGCAGCCTGTGCGTGATCAGCCGGTCCAGCGGCAGCCGGCCGCGGCGGTAGAGGTCGAG
>Ga0068857_100000574_pt1 | contig 26912 bp, 21 predicted proteins | sample KBSCornC72_FD_66591 | JGI IMG/M metagenome (GOLD analysis project Ga0068857, IMG submission 66591) | Corn rhizosphere microbial communities from Kellogg Biological Station, Michigan, USA - KBS Corn C7-2 | ecosystem: Host-associated > Plants > Roots > Rhizosphere > Soil ...
CGGATCAACGCCCTGGGCCTCCGCGAGGCGGCGGGCGGCAGGGTGGTGCCCGGCGTCGTCGAGCCCGACCTGGCGTCCCACGAGCCGGCGGTCGTGCCCGGCGGCGCGGTGCTCCGCACATGGTTTCCCGTGCAGGGAGCGCCCCAAGCCTGTGTGCAACTGCGATTTCCCAGCGGGCCGACCCAAATGTGACGATCCTGCACGGTAGTGGCACTGTTTGACCGGCCCGCTGTATAACTCAGGTGATAGCGTGACCTCATGAGACAGCCCGGATATCACGGTGGGTTCGAACATCCCGTCCGATCGTTCGTGATCGGGACGACGCTCTTGGTCTTGCTGTTCTTCGGATTCGTTGCGGGTATCGAGCTCGGCTCCCCGCCCGCCGGCTCTGCCACAACGACACGCTTGGTGGAGGGAACCGGCCAGACGATTCTTGTGCCGACGACCGAGACGAAGACCATCTCCGTGCCCAGCTCCGCGCAGGTGAAGTGGAAGGTCATCGACGGCGAAAAGTTCGTGATCATCCGCCAGCCGGGCAAGAAGCAGGTCGTCTACAAGGTCAAGTACCTCCCGAGCGAGATCACGAGCGATGGCACCACTGCGGATGCCGCGGCTGCAGTCCGATTGGTCACGGTCGAGGTTCCCACCGTCGCCACCGAGACCGTTACTTCGGAGGTGCCGGTCACCATCACCGATACCGTGACGGCGACGGTCACCGAGACGGTCACGGCGCCAGGGACGAGCACCACGCAGGGCCCGCCCGGCTCCTGACCGGTCAGGCCCGGTAGGCGAGCAACTCGTGGCCGTGGCGGCGAAGCCATGCCCGCGGCTCGCCGTTGCCCGGCAGCGCCCGCTCGACCAGCTCCCAGAACGCCGGTGAGTGGTCGGGGCGGCGCAGGTGGCACAGCTCGTGGACGACCACGTAGTCGAGCACCGGCGGCGGCGCCATCGCCAGCCGCCAGTTGAAGGACAGCGTGCCGGACGTCGAGCACGACCCCCAGCGGGTGCGCTGGTCGCGGACCGCGATCCGCCGCCACCCGTGGAGCGACAGCCGGTGACCGTGGTGCTCGACCGACCGCACCACGCGGGCCCGCGCCTCACGGCGGTAGCGGCGCTCCAGGGCGTCGCCCCGAAGGTCGGTCGGATGGGCCAGGCCGTCCAGCCAGATCACGCCCTGGCGCTGCAGGCCGAGCCCGGCGCCCTCCGCGCTTCTGGCCCGGGCCAGCCGACGTTCGATCCATCCCCGGTTGCGCTCGAGGATCGCTTGCACCTCCCGCTCGGACGTCCGCTCCGGGATGACCAGCTCGGCGCCACTGAACGGGGCGACCCGGAGGGTGGCGCGGCGGGCGCGCGCTGAGCGGCGGATCTCGACGTCCACTCCCCGGAGCCTACGGCGGGCTCCGGCCACCACGCCGCGGTCGGTGGGGGTTGCCGCACCTGTGAACGCCTGATGTCCCCACTGCGCAACCGGCCCGCGCTTGCGATGGTGCGAGACGACTCGTTCGTACATCCAGCCACGGAGACCCTTCACCATGCATGAGCCACCTCGCAAGAATCTCGCCGCCCGGATGGGCGGCTGGAGTGCGCGCCATCGCTGGGCCGCGCTCGGACTGTGGTTTGCCTTTGTGATCGCCGCGATCGCCGGCGGAACCGCAGCCGGACAGATCAACATCCCCGACGCCCGTCTCGGCGACGGCCAGTCGGGTCACGTCAACCGACTCATCGACGACGCCGGCTTCGACAAGCACGCCAACGAGATGGTGCTCGTCCAGAGCGACTCGCTGACCGTTCACGACTCTGCCTTCCGGGCCGCGATCGGGGATACGGTGCGTACGCTCGCCCAGACGGACAACGTCACCAACATCGAGGATCCGTTGAATGGCAATTCCGCCAACGTCAGCAAGGACGGGCACTCCGCGCTCGTCCGATTCGACGTGCCCGGGGACGAGACCGAGCTGGAGACGCGGATCGTTCCGATCATGGACCGGATCGAAGGCGTCCAGAAGCAGAACCCCGACGTCAGCGTTCGCCAGTTCGGTGACGCCAGCGCCTCCCACACCATGAAGGAGATGTCGGACTCCGACCTCAAGAAGGCCGGAAACCTGTCGCTCCCCCTGACCCTGATCATCCTGATCATCGCCTTCGGCGCCCTGGTGGCCGCGGGCATTCCGGTGCTGCTCGCGTTCTCGGCAGTGCTGGCGACGTTCGGCCTGAACTCGCTGGTCAGCCATCTGATCCCGAGCCAGGACATCGCCTCCGAGATGATCCTGATGATCGGAATGGCGGTCGGCGTCGACTACTCCCTGTTCTACCTGCAGCGCGGACGCCAGGAGCGGGCGGCCACCAAGCGCGTTGACGTGGCCCGCATCAAGCAGGCCAAGGAGCAGCTCCGCGACGCAAAGCGGAGCCATGACCCCGAGGCGATCGTGGCGGCCAAGAAGGCCGTGCATGACGCCAAGGCGTCGTCGCGGGCCCACCGGCTGGCGGCTCTGGACATCGCAGCCTCCACCTCTGGACAGGCCGTGCTGATCTCCGGCATCACCGTCCTGATCGCCATGGCGGGCATGCTCGTGTCGGGCAACGACACGTTCATCGCGCTCGCGATCGCCTCGATGCTGGTCGTGGCCGCGGCCATGATCGGCTCGCTGACCGGCCTGCCGGCCATCATCTCGCTGCTCGGCGACCGCGTCGAGCGTGGCCGTGTGTCACGCATCACCGCACCGCTGCGCTGGGTCACCCGGCGCGGGAACCGCGTGGCCGGCGAGTCGGCCAGGCGGCAGGGTGCGGGCTGGGGTGCGATCGTCGATCGCGTCCTCCGTCGCCCCCTGGTGTCGGTGGTGGTCGCCGGCGGTGTCCTGCTGGCGCTGGCTGTGCCGGCACTCTCGATCAAGACCGAAACCCCGACGTTCAAGTTCCTGCCACATGACTCGCAGCTCGTGCAGACCTACAACGACGTGCAGACGGCCTTCCCTGGCGACGGCGATCCCGCCATCGTCGCGATCAAGGCCGACGACGTCACGTCTCCCGAGACGCGGGCGGCGATCGCCGACTTCAAGAAGGAAGCGGTTGCCAGCGGTCAGGCCAGCATGCCCATGAACGTCGAAGTCAATCCCGACAACACGGTCGCCACCATCACGGTGCCGATCGCCGGTGACGGGTCGAACCAGGCGTCCCGCGACGCCGTGACCGCCCTGCGCGACACGATCATCCCGGCCACGCTCGACAAGGTGCCCGGGTCCGACGTCGGCGTAACCGGCTCCACGGCCGGCTCGATGGACTTCAACAGCCTGATGAAGGTGCGGACACCGCTGGTGTTCGTGTTCGTCCTCGGGCTGGCGTTCATCCTGATGCTGCTGACCTTCCGGTCGATCGTGATCCCGATCAAGGCGATCGTGCTCAACCTGCTCTCGGTGGGCGCCGCCTACGGCATCCTCGTGATGGTCTTCCAGAAGGGCTGGGGCGAGTCGCTGCTCGGCTTCCAGTCCACGGGCACCATCGCCAACTGGCTGCCGCTGTTCCTGTTCGTCGTCCTGTTCGGCCTCTCGATGGACTATCACGTGTTCATCCTGAGCCGGGTCAAGGAGCTGGTCGACAACGGCATGCGGACAGAGGACGCCGTCAGCCGTGGCATCAAGGACACGGCCGGTACGGTGACCAGCGCAGCCATCGTGATGGTCGTGGTGTTCGGCCTGTTCGCCACGCTGTCCATGCTCGACGTCAAGCAGATGGGCTTCGGCGCAGCGGTTGCCGTGCTGCTCGATGCGACCATCATCCGGGCGGTGCTGCTGCCCGCGACGATGAAGCTGCTGGGCGAGTGGAACTGGTACCTCCCGCGGTGGCTGGACTGGCTGCCGACCATCAACCACGGCTCCGACTCGAGCCTGCCCGAGACTGAGGCAGCCCGAGCCTGACCCCCCGGCTCCGCTCCTCAGCGCCCCGTCCCGGCAGACCATCGCCGGGGCGGGGCGGTTTGCGTTCTGGGGCTCGCGCTGGTCTGGACGCCGAGCTCGCGGGCCGGTGGAGGGGTCGTCCCACCCGGCGCTCCACGCCATGCGGACCGCCTGACGTCCACGGCACCGCCGGCCGGGCCGGAAACTGTGACGGGCGATCGGCCGTGCGCCGGCCGGCCATTTGGCCGACCGATGCAATGTCATTTGGTCGAGTGCCGTTCTGCCCGCATCGCCGCTGATTTCCAGCGTCACGGCCAGTCCTCTCTGTGTGCCCTCACCAGTGACAGTTCCCGTGACGCTCCGGCCCCCGTATCCGTGCCGACGGGACCCCCACGGCGGCCCTCTGGATAACCGCACCTCATCTGGCGTGCCTGCTCCATCGATCGGAACGGCCGTGGCTGGAAAGGTATGGGCATGATGGTTACGACCACATACGGAACTCGCCCGATCAGCTCGGCAGTCGCCAGCGTCGGCCGCCGGCTCCCCAACGGGTGGGCCGATCTGGGCCGCCAGCTGGCGCTGTTCCTGATCATCGACTTCCTCTACGAGGCCACGCGGATCCTGGCCACGGGCGAGCGGTCAACCGCCTTCGCCCACTCGCAGACGATCGTCGACACCGAGCGGTCGCTGGGCATGTTCCACGAGCTGGCCCTGCAGCGCTGGGCGATGGACGCCCCGTCCTTCGTCCTGTGGTTTGCGAACACGCTCTACTTCAACGCCCAGTTCACGGTCAGCTTCGGGTTCCTGCTGTGGGTCTACCTGCGGCGCAACGCGCAGTGGAAGACCGTCCGCAACCTGGTGTTCGCCGCCAACGTGCTCGGCCTGATCGGCTACGTCCTCTATCCCGCCGCCCCGCCGCGGATGATGGACGGCCTCGGCTTCATCGACACGCTGCACCAGACCAGCGTGAACCACGACTCCGGCGTCATCTCCGCGCTGTCCAACCCGTACGGCGCGATGCCGAGCCTGCACACCGCCTACGCCCTGATCGTCGGCATCTCCGGCTTCATGCTGGTGCGCAACCGCCTGCTGCGCGCCGCCTGGGCCGTCTACCCCGCGATGGTCGTGTTCTCGATCGTGACCACCGCGAACCACTTCTTCCTCGACGCGGTCGGGGGCGCCGTGGTGGCCATGGTCGCCGCCCTCGCCGTCTTCTCCGCGAGGGTCGACCGGCGCGCCGTCCTGGCACTCGCCGCCGTCCCCGCCGCGTCGTTCCTGGTCTACCGGATGGCCGGCGTCGGCGCCGACGCCGCCGACTCGCTGCACTCCGTCGCGCTGGGCGCCCTGGCCCTGGCCCTGATCGCCAACTTCGGCTCGGTCGCACTCAAGACCGCCGTCTGGAAGCGCGCGGTCGAGGCGCTGCCCGGATCGCCGCGCCCCGGCTACCGTGGGCTGCTGCCGGCCGTCTTCATCGGCTTCCTGGGGAACACCATCCTGGCCGCCCGGCTGGGTGAGGTGGCCCGGGTGGCCGTCGTCTCCCGCCGCCTGCGGGCGTCCGGCTCGCCGGTACCCGCCGCCGCGCTGGCCGGGACGCTGGTCGCCGAGCAGCTGGCGCTGGGCGCCGCGCTGCTGATCCTGGGAGCCGTCCTGACCGTCACCGTCGTCGACCTTCCCGGCTGGGCGCTGACCAGCATGATCGCCCTCGCCGCCGTCGTCATCTCGGCCGTGCTCGTGGCGGTGCTGTCCAGCCGCATCGGCGGCCGGGTACCGTTCTCCGCTCCCCGGCGGTTGCGTCGGCTGGCCGGCCCGGCGGCCGAAGCGCTGCGGGCCAGCGGCCACCTGTCTCGCGATCCGCGGGCCATGTCCGCGGCCATCGCGCTGGGTATCGCCTCCTGGGCGTTGCAGATCCTTGGCATCTACTGGACGCTGCAGGCGTTCGGGCTGCCGCACACCGCGGCCTCGGCATCGGCCGTGTTCCTGGTCTCGACCCTGGTCGGCCTGTTCCCGCTGCTGCCCGGCAACGTGGGCGTGTTCCAGGTCGCCGTGGCCGGCATCCTGGCCGCCTCGTTCGGCGTCGACGCCGCCTCGGGCGCTGCCTTCGGCATCGGCCTCCAGGCCGTCGAGGTGGTGCTCGGCGCCGGGCTGGGCGCGATCTTCCTGATCGCCGAGGGGCTCTCGCTGAGCGACCTGCGGCGGAGCGCCGACCCGGAGCCGGTCACCCAGATCGGCGCCCCCGAGTTCGCCCTGGCCCAGGCCGCTTGACGCCGCCTCAGGCGGCGCCGGCCATCGCCGGCTCGGCCCGCATCCGCGGGTCGAGCCGGGTGATGAACGCCGGCCGCTCGGAGCGCAGATACTCGACCACGGCCTCACGAGACCGGTCGCAGGGCAGCACGGTCTTCCACGACCACACGTGCTCGGCGAGATGGACGTCGCCGCCCGCGACCGCGGGCAGCCGCTCCCCGGCGATCCAGGGAAAGACGTCCGACCGGTTCAGCACCTCGTAGCGGTCGACCAGCGTCCTCATCCGGTCGGGGTCGGCCCAGAATGCGCGCGTCGTGCGCTGCGGGACGGCGTCCAGCTCGCCGGCATGCGGGTGCGCGGCGACGATGGCGGCGCCCCGAGCGCGTGCCGCCCGCATCGCGGCACGCGGCCCCTCATCGACCGGGACGAACTCGTGGAGGCCGATCGCCAACGCGTGTGCGGAGCGGTCGGGATCGGGATCGGAGTACGTCAGCTCGAGGCCGGGGATCAGGATCATGCCGTATGCGCGGTGCGCCCGTTCGGCCTCGACCTCAATCGCCGCCAGATAGCGCGGATGCGTGTGTTCGTCGACCATCGGGCCGCAGGGATCGGTGCCCCGCACCACATGGTCGGTCACGCACAGCACGTCGACGCCGTGGCGGCCATGCATGTCGACCAGCTCGGCGAGCGCCAGCTCGCCGTCCGAGAATGTGGTGTGAGAGTGAAGCTCGCAGACGAGCGGGGTGGATGTCTGATGCGCAGAGGTTCTCATGGCACCAGCGTGACAGCGGCCGCGGCCCGGATGGGTGGACATCCGGATGGCGGATGGAGAAGAAGCAGGTACCCTCCCGGCCGGGTCAGCCGGCCTTCCACTTGATGCTGCACCCGACCGGCGTCGTCTCGGCGGGGTCGGGGTCCTCGTTGGCCAGCACAGCATCAAGCGCCGCCCGCAGCCACGCCGCTTGCAGCGCGGGCTGGTCATGGTCGGCGTCCGGCGCGCCCCGGTAGCGGAGCCGCAGCTCGCCGTCGAGCACGAACACGTCGGGGGTCGTGCGGGCGTCGTAGCCGCGGGCCACCTCCTGGGTGGGGTCGTGCAGATAGGGCATCGGCCAGCGCTCGGTCTCGACCCGCGCCCGCATGGCCTCCGGCGAGTCGGCCGGGTAGCGCGAGGCGTCGTTCGAGTTGATGCACAGCACCTCCACGCCGCGCTCGGCATAGTCGCGGGCCACGGCCGCGATCCGGTCGTGCCAGGCGAGCGCGTACGGGCAGTGGTTGCAGGTGAAGACCACGACGGTGGCCGGCTCGCCGGCGCGGTCGGCGAGCCGGTGGGCGGCGCCATCGGTGTCGGTCAGGTCGAACGCGGGGACGGTGAATCCAACGGTCATTTCAGCCTCCTGTCGAGCTCCACGCGCAGCAGCACGGGGTCAGGGGTGGGTGAGACGCGGCCGTCGGCTCGGTGATAGATGCGGCAGGAGAGACCCACCGGGTCGGCGTCGCCGGGCGGGAACAGGTCGTGTCCGGCGACGCGGATGGTGGGCGAGCCGACGAACCGTTCGCGGTCGGCCTGGTCGTCGGTGGCGATCTCTCGCAGCTCGACGACGTTGGGGTCGATGCCGCGCTCCTCGAGTGCTGCGCGAAGGTCGGCCAGCGCAGCCTCGGTCGACGGGCAGCCTTCCCACCACAGCAGGCAGATCGACGGGTTGGCCTCCACGGTTGGAGCATAGATCGGTACAGTCTGCCGCTCGGATGGCTCGCGACCCGCGTCATGACATCCTGTTCGAGCCGGTGAAGATCGGCCCGAAGACGTTGCGGAACCGCTTTTACCAGGTTCCGCACTGCACCGGCTTCGGCGTCGAGAAACCGTGGTCGCAGGCACGCCACCGGGCCGTCAAGGCTGAGGGCGGGTGGGCCGCCGTCTGCACGGAGTACGCCGCGGTCAGCCCGGAGAGCGATGAGACGCCCTACGTGTCGGCGCGGATCTGGGACGACCACGACGTCCGCATGCTGGCCCTGATGTGCGACGAGGCCCACGAGCATGGCGCCCTGGCCGGCATCGAGCTGGGCCACACCGGCGTGCAGGCCGAGAACTCCGAGTCCCGCCTGCCGGCGGTGGGGCCCTCCCAGATCGCCAGCGACTTCGCGGTGGGCGTGGTTCCCAAGGCGATGACCAGGCGCGACATCCGCAAGCTGGCTGCCGACTGGGCCACCGCGGCCCGCCGCTCCCGCGACGCCGGCTTCGACATCGTCTACGCCTACGGCGCGCACACCTACCTGCTGGGCCAGTTCCTGTCACCGCATTACAACCGCCGCACCGACGAGTACGGCGGGTCGCTCGAGAATCGCGCCCGGCTGTGGCTGGAGGTGCTGGAGGCGATGCGGGAGGCGGTCGGCGACGACTGCGCGATCGCCTGCCGGGTGGCCGTCGACCGGCTGGAGGCACTCGGGGTCGACCTCGACGAGGGCCTCGAGTTCATCCGCCTGGCCGACCACCTGGTCGACCTGTGGGACGTCAACGTCGGCTCGATCTCGGAGTGGTACAAGGACTCCGGTCCGTCCCGCTTCTACGCCGAGGGGTGGCAGCTCGACTCCACCCGCCACGTGCGCCAGGCCACTGCGAAGCCGATCGTCGGCGTTGCCCGGCTGACCAATCCCGACCTGATGGCCGACATCGTCCGCAGCGGCGCCTGGGACCTGATCGGCGCCGCCCGGCCGTCGATCGCCGACCCCTTTCTCCCGGCCAAGATCGACGACGGCCGGATCGACGAGATTCGCGAGTGCATCGGCTGCAACGTCTGCATCTCGAAGGCCGACTCTCGCCGCCACATCGGCTGCACCCAGAACGCGACCGCCGGCGAGGAGTTCCGCCGCGGCTGGCATCCCGAGCGGTTCGCGCGGGCGGCCAACGCCAACGGTGACGCGCTGGTCGTGGGCGGCGGCCCGGCGGGAATGGAGTGCGCCATCGTGCTGGCCAAGCGGGGCTTCCGGCGGGTCAGGCTGGTCGACCGGGCGCCCATGATGGGCGGTCACCTGGCCCTGCTCACCCGGCTGCCGGGCCTCGGCGAGTGGGGCCGCGTCGGCGCCTGGAGGACGGTGCAGCTGAACCGGCTGCCCGCTGTCGAGCTGATCACCGCCACCCAGCTGGATGCCGCCGAGGTGCGCTCCGCCGGGGCCGCGGTCACGGTGATCGCCACCGGGTCGTCGTGGGCCCGCGACGGCCTGAACGGGTTCAGCCGGGCGCCGATCGCCGGAGCCGATGCCGAAGCGGCCCACGTGCTGGTGCCGGAGCAGGTCGTGCTCGAGGGCAAGCGCCCGCCCGGCCGGCGGGTGGTGGTGTACGACGGCGACGGGTATTTCATGGCCACGGCGATTGCCGAGCTGCTCGTCCGGGAGGGGTTCGAGGTGCGGCTGGTCACCGGCCACGAGGTGGTCGCGCCGTTCGCCGGCGAGACCCTGGAGGCGGCGCCAACCCGGGCCCGCATGCACGCGCTCGGCGTCGCCATGCACCGCGGCGTCACGCCGGCCTCGATCGAGCCCGGCCGGTTCACCGGCGAGGACGAGTTCGGCGAGCCCTTCGACGTCCAGTGTGACGGTGTCGTCCTGGTCACCCAGCGGCTTTCCGACGACGCCCTCTACCACGAGCTGGACGGCTCGCTGCCGGCCGTCTACCGGATCGGTGACTGCGTAGCCCCCCGGCTGCTGGCAGACGCGGTCTGGGACGGCCATCGGCTGGCTCGGGAAATCGACTCGGCAGACTGCGAGCTGGCGCTGGCCTACCGCCGCGAGCGCCCATCGGACGAGCTGCCGTCGCCTCCCAGCTGGCCCGAGTTGTTCAGGCTTCCCCGACCACCGGCGCCCGCCACCCGGCGAGTGGAGCTGGTGAACGGCGATGCCGTGGCCCGGATCGCCCAGCTGGCGGCCGCGGCCGCTCCGGACGTGGTGATCTGCGCCGGCCGCGGGGCGGGTGACGATCTCGCCCCATACCGGGCGCTCGCCGAGCGGCTGGGTGGTCGGTTCGCCGTCACCCGGCCCCAGGTGGAGGCGGGGCGGGCCGGCCGGCCCGAGCTGGTCGGCGCGTCATCGAGCACGGTGCAGCCCCGGCTCTACCTGGCCTTCGGCGTCTCCGGTGCCCTGCCGCATCTGGCCGGGATGCACAAGAGCGCCACCGTGGTCGCCATCAACACCGACCGCGGCGCGCGGATCTTCGACCACGCCGACATCGGCGTGGTCGCCGATGCGGGACAGATCATCCGGGAGCTCCAGGCGGCCGGCGTCAGCCGATGAAGCGGAACGAGGCGGCCACCTCGTCGCACACCCGCCTGACGTCTGCATACCGGTCCTGCGGGGCGGTGCACGAGAACTGGTAGAGGACGCCGTCGCGGGCGGTCACGTAATCGACCTCGGTCACCGGCGTGCCGTTCACCTTCAGGTCGTACTCCAGCGTGGTGGCTGGCTGGGAGCCGAGCATCGCGCCGTCCTGGCGCCGTGCCTGGCTGGTGGCGGCGCTGGTCGAGCTGACCTGTTGCTCGATCTGGGAGGCCGCCTCCGCTCGCAGCGAGTCGTCCGACCCGGTGTAGGTGGTCGGGCTGCGCACCAGCAGGACGTTGGTGGCGAAGCTGGTGTCGTGCCGGCTCTGCTTGCCCGCTTCCGTATCGTCGAGCGCGAACATGCTGCCGGGCTTGGCGATCAGGGCCGCGAAGCGTCTGATCTCCTCCTGAGTGAAGTCGGTGGTGCTGCCCGAGCGGATCAGGTCTGCGACCCTCGCCCTGTCGAGCGCCGTCCAGCCCGATGGGATGGTGAGCTCGTAGTCGCCGCCGCTGGGCCGGAACGCCTTGCCGCCGCTCGCGGTGGTGGAGACCGGCTTCTCCGATGCGGTCGGGGCGCTGGTGCTGCTGCTCCCGCCGCCGCAGCCGGCCAGCAGCGCAGCGACGAGCACGGCGATGGGCATGACTCGTCGCATTCAGGGCAGACTACCCACAGTGTCCGGCGAACCAACCAGGAGGTCGACGTGACGGATCAGGCCGTGGTGGTGATCGGTGCCGGCTCCACCGGCGAGGCGTTCGTGTCGGCGTTTCGGGAGCACGAGCCGGAAACCCCGATCACGGTGGTTGAGCGGGAGCTGGTGGGGGGCGAGTGCTCGTACTACGCATGCATGCCGACCAAGGGCCTGCTCCGCCCGCTGGAGGCGGTGCACGCCGCCCGCCGGGTGCCCGGCGCCGCCGAGGCGGTGACCGGCGACGTCGACGCCGGCCGGGTGTTCTGGCACCGCGACCAGATCACCAGCAGCCTCGACGACTCCGCGCAGGAGGACTGGCTGGCCGCGAAGGGCGCCGAGCTGGTGCGTGGGCAGGCCCGGGTGGTCGAGGCGGGGCTGGTGGAGGCCGCCGGCCGGTCTCTGGCCCACGACCGCCTGGTGGTGGCCACCGGGTCGGTGCCGGCGATTCCGCCGATCCCCGGCCTGGACGATGTCGAGTACTGGACGAATCGCGAGGCCTCCCAGGTGAGGGAGATCCCCGAGAGCATCGCCATCGTCGGCGGCGGGCCGGTGGGCTGCGAGTTCGCCCAGCTGTTCTGTCGGATGGGGGCGAAGGTTGCCCTGATCGACGCCGCGCCCCGCCTGCTCTCGCGCGACGATGCGGAGGCCGGGCAGCTGCTCGCCGAGACGCTGGAGGAGGAGGGCGTCGACCTGCACCTGGGCGGCGGTATCACCCGAATAGCCGCCGGTATCGAGGTGATGCTGGAGAGCGGCGCCACCGTGAATGCCGAGCGGCTGCTGATCGCAACCGGCAGGCGGGCCAATGTCGACGACCTGGGGCTGGAGGCGCTGGGCGTGACGGTCTCGAAGCGGGGGGTGGAGGTCGACGAGCGACTGCGCGCGGCCGGCGGCGTGTGGGCGATCGGCGACGTCACCGGAATCGCCATGTTCACCCACGTCGGCAAGTATCACGCCCGCATTGCCGCTGCGGACATGGCGGGTGTGAAGTCGGCAGCCGACCACACCGCGATCCCGGCGGTCACGTTCACCGATCCGCAGGTGGCGTCGGTGGGAAAGACCGTCGGTGACGGGCTGGTGTTCGGCTCCCGGCGGGTCGACCAGCTTCCCCGCACGTCGACCTACGAGCGGCCCAAGCGGCCGGGGCTGCTGAAGCTCGCGGCCGACCCCGACCGGGGGGTGCTGGTGGGAGCGGTGGCGGTCGGCCCGGAGGCGGGCGAGTGGCTCGGCCAGCTGACCCTTGCCATCCGCGCCGGCGTACCGATCGACGTCCTGCGCGACACCATCCAGCCATACCCGACGTTCTCCGAGGCGATCCAGTTCGCGCTTCGCGACCTGCCCCTGTGACCGCCGGGAACAACGGGCGTCAGGCGCCGGTGTTCCGCCGTCCCAGGGCCACGCGCAGGTCGGCGGCGGCCCGGATGCCGCTGCGGAGAGCGCCCTCCATGGTGGCGAACCACTCGCCGGCCGTGTGCTCGCCGGCGAACGCCAGCCGGCCCACGGGGCGGGCGAGGGTCGCGTCGTCGCTCTCCGGCCGGCCCGCCTCCTTGGTCGAATACGCGCCCTCGTCCCAGGCCGACACGATCACGCCTCGGGTGTCAACCGCGAGGTCGGGCCGCAGCGCCTCGACCGCCTCCCGATACGCCGTTCCCCGCAGCAGCGGTGCCACCGCCGGTGCCGACCCGGCGAACGCGCTGACCACGGGCGCCACCTCGCCGTCCGGCCCCCGAGCCGTCCACGTCCAGAACCGCCCGGGCACCGACAGCACGGAGCTCGGCGCAGCTGAACGCGTGAGCGGTGCGAACAGCTTGGCCGCTTCGCCGTAGACCACGCGCTCGAACGCCGCCGCCTTCCATTCGGGCAGCGGTGGATCGAACGCGATCGCCGCCAGCGCATGCGCGGGAATCGCGAGCACGCAGCCGTCCGCCTGCGTGCCGTCGACCGTGACGCCGTCGCCGTCCCAGCGCACCTCGCGGACTCGAGCCGACCGCCGCAGCTGGATCCCCTCGGCGAGCCTGGTGGCGATGGCCTGATTGCCCTCGGCTACGCGCCGGGCCTCGGCCGGTTCGAAGGCATGCAGCACGTCGCGGACGGCGGCAGCGGCGATGCGGTCGGCAGGGTGGGCGTACGACACCGACACCCGGCAGGCGATCAGCTCCCGCGCGCCCGCATCCAGCGGCAACCGGTCGAGCAGCGCCGCCAGCGAGACCCCGTCCAGCCCACCGCGGCCGACCGCCTCGGAGACGAGCCGGCACGCCTCCGCCAGCTGCCGGCGGGTGGTGCCGATGCCGCCCCGCGGGTCGCGGTCACCGAAGCTCATGCCCATCGGCGCCAGCCGCAGGCCGAGCCGCCGCACCATGGCCGGCAGCACCTCATAGCCGTCGGTGACGAACTCCGCTCCCATCTCGACGGCGGCGCCGGTCCCTGTCGCGGCCGTCCACACCCGGCCGCCCACCCGGTCGCGTGCCTCCAGCACGACCGGCTCGATCCCGGCCCACCGCAGCGCGTCCGCGGCCGCCAGCCCCGCCAGCCCGGCGCCGACCACGCAGACCCTCATCGCAGGTTGATCACGAAGAGGATGATGTAGCCGACCATCAGGAACGTCCAGCCGGCCAGGGAAACGACGTCCAGCAGCCGCCGCCACGAGATCGTCAGCCGCTCCCGCACGGTGGCGTCGATAGCCTCCAGGCTGGCCAGCTTGTCGCTCACGCTGCGCTTCCACTCGTCCAGGTAGAGGTTCTGCACCAGCAGCGAGTAGACATGCGCCGAGTACCACTCGCCGACGAACAGCAGCGACTGGGACGTCCGCTCGAACTCGAGCAGCAGCTCCAGCCGGCCGTCCACCACGCTTGCCACCACCCGCTGGGTGGACGGCCGCCAGCGCCCTCGCACCGTCGCCAGGTGCGCCCGCACGTCGCGCAGGTGCTGCTCCATCGCCTGGTCGAGCATCCGGTAGCGCAGCAACTGGTACTTGGCGATCACGCACAGGTCGACGTCCGACTGGTAGAGGCCCTGCTCGGCGATGATCACCGCGCCCAGCCAGTCGACCACGGTCATGTCCGCCTCCGACCAGCGCGCTCGGGCCCGCAGGATCTGCTCCACCTGCAGCTCGTCGGGCGCCTTCGGCAGCGACCGCACCAGCCGGGCCAGGGCGGCGCCGTGCTGCTCGATCAGGACGTCGGGACCATCTTGCGGAGTCGGCACCAGCACGATGGAGTACTGCTCCCAGACCGCCGGCGCGCCGGCCCGGTCGAGCAGGTCGGCCCGCACGGCCTCCTCGACGGCGCGCTTGCGCACGGCGGCGTCCCCGGCCAGCGGTCGGTCGATCCGAAAGCAGCACTCGTAGACCATCGCGAGGCCGTCGAACTGCTGGCAGCGGATGTCGACCGCCACCCCCTGCGCGTCGAATGTGAACCGGTCGGCGGCTCGTACCTGGATGTCGACGGCGAATGAATCGGGTGCGTCACGGGGGGCCCGCACCGGCGCCGTCACGCCGTCGGGTTGCGAGTGAAGCGGCGCCAGCAGCAGGTAGCAGAGCTCGATCTCGGCGGTGTCGGACACCGCGCAAGGCTACCGGCTGTGTCCCGGCCAGGGCTCGCGAAGCGCCGCGTCGCCGGCCACGAGCACCCCGGCCAGCCGGGCCAGCATCTCCACCGACCGCCGCCGGGCGGCCGCATCAGTCACCGGGACCGTCGCCATCAGCTCGTCCGCGCCCGTGTCGTCGATCAGTGTCCGCAGGCGCGCGCGGACGGTGGCCGGGCTGCCGACGGCCTGCGCAGCCAGGTGCTCGTCGACGAACGCCCGCTGGTCGGCGGTCCACTGGTGGGCAGCCACCTCCTCGGCGGTCGGAAAGGGGCTCGGCGGATGTCCCGACCGCAGGCGCAGGAACGACAGCGCCCAGGCCGATGCCAGCCTGCGCGCCTCCGCGTCGGAGTCCGCGCAGACCACGCTGACGGTGAGGATGGCGTGGGGGCGGGGCAGCTCGGCCGACGGCTGGAACTCGTCGCGGTAGAGGCGCATGGCGAGCGTCGAGAAGCGGGCGCTGAAGTGGTGGGCGAACGCGTAGGGCAGACCCAGTGCGGCTGCCAGCCGCGCGCCGTAGTCGCTCGAACCGAGCACCACCACCGTGGGTGAATCGACCGGCCGCGGGTAGGCGAGCAGTCCCCGCAGTGGGTCGTCGGCCGGAAACCCGCGCAGATAGCCGAACAGCTCGTAGAGCAGCTCGCCCAGGTCGTCGTCGCCGGCCCCCCGTCGCAGTGCCAGCATCGTCCGGCGATCGGTGCCCGGCGCCCGCCCGACCCCGAGGTCGATCCGGCCGGGATGAAGCGCGTCCAGCGTGGCGTAGCGCTCGGCGACCGTGAGCGGCGAGTGGTTGGGCAGCATCACGCCGCCGGAGCCGACCCTGATCCTGCGGGTGATCGCCGCGGCGTTCGCGACCAGCACTTCCGGCGCCGTGCTGGCGATGCCGGGCATGCTGTGGTGCTCCGCGTACCACAGCCGGTGGTATCCGAGCTCGTCGCCCAGGCGGGCCAGCTCGCGGGCGCGATCGAGGGCGTCTGCGGCCGACTCCCGGGCGGTCACGGGCACCACGTCCAACAGCGACACGGGGACGCCCAGCGGCTGCAGCCGGTCGCCGGCCATGCTCAGCCGTTCCGCTCCTTGCTCGTGTTCCGCATCGCCCTGTTCAGCGTCCGCCACCGCTTCCGTTCATCGGCCCGCGCGCGGGCATCCAGCTTGAGCTCCTGATGCCGCAGCTCGCGCTGCAGGTGGTCGTAGCTCTCCAGCCGGTCGGCGTTCAGCGTGCCGGACTCGATCGCGGCCAGCACCGCGCAACCCGGCTCGTGCTGGTGGGTGCAGTCGGAGAAGCGGCATACGGCCGCCAGCTCCTGGATGTCGGCGAAGGCCTGCTCCAGTGCCTCCTCGGCCTCCCACAGCCCCACCGACCGCATGCCCGGCGTGTCGATCAAAACGCCGCTGTCCGGCAGCGGCACCAGCTCCCGGTGGGTGGTGGTGTGCCGGCCCTTGCCGTCGTCGCGGACGGCGGCTGTGCGCATCCGCTCATGGCCCAGCAGCCGGTTGATGAGGGTCGACTTGCCCGCTCCCGAGAGCCCGATCAGCGCCACCGTCTGGCTGCCCATGTGATAGCGGGCGAGGCCGTCGAGCCCCTCGCCGGTGACCGAGCTGACGGCCTGGATCGGCGTGCCGAAGGCGATCGTCTCCGTCTCGGCGACGGCCGCGTCCAGCCGGTCGGCCGCGAGGTCTGCCTTGGTGAGGACGATCACCGGCCGCGCCCCGCTCTGCCAGGCGAGGGTCAGGTAGCGCTCGAGCCGGCGCAGGCTCCAGCGCTGGTCGAGCGCGGTGACCACAAACACGTTGTCAACGTTCGCGGCGACCACCTGCTCCGCGGTCTGCTCGCCGGCCGCGTGACGGACGAACTGCGTGCGCCGCGGCAGGATGGCGTTGAGCACCGCGCCCGACTGCGACGTCTCGGGGGTGTAGGCGACCCAGTCGCCGACGGCCGGCTCGAGGTCGCGGGAGCCGATCATGGTGCGCACCGCACCGGTGCCCGCCAGCACCGTGCAGAATCCGCGGTCGACCCGGCTCACCCGCGCGGGCAGGCGGCCGTGGCCGGTATGCTCGCCCAGCTCTCGCTCCCACTCGGCGTTCCAGCCGATAAGCGCGAGACGGGCATTGGGGTCGGCCGGCGCATCGTCCGGCCACCAGGTGTCACTGCTCAACTTTCCTCCAGGGAAATGGTGTGTCCCGGGCGGAACGGCAGTGCTTCAGGGCCGGCCGGCCGCGCGGGGATGGATGGAACTGGCGTTGGCTCGAGCGTCAGGCATCTGTCCACCTCCCGTGGTCGCGCGTCGTTGGCGAGCACAGTGTAGCCCACGATCGACCTGCGCGGTTTACGCATTCCCTCGCTAGGGTACGGGCCGCTCCAAGTGCGGCGCCGTAACGATGCGCCGCGAACGCTCCGAACAGCGATGCGACCGTCGAGATCACCTGGCGGCCGCATCGTCGCGCTGTGCGGCGCGTGGGTCCGTAATCTCGTGGGGAGTTCTTGCTCTGAGGAAAACACTGGTCGTCGCCTTGGCCTGTCTCTGCGCCACTCTCGGCGTGGACACGGCATCGGCAGCCGATTCGACTCCGAGTCCATCGGTCGATTCGGCGACAACGGCAACGAAGATGGATCGGGTTCGTCTGTGGCGGCACCGGGTTCGTGTCGCTCGAGCTTCAGCCGTACGCCACGCCCACCGGGTTGGCGTGAGCCCCCGCACCCTTGCTGTGGAGCGGCGGACGGTTGGCATCGGGTACCTGCGCTGGCTGCGTGACCTGTGGGTTACGCGGGACAACCGCTGGGTGCGCCGCTACAACCGGACGGCACCGAAACTACTGTGCATCCACAGCCACGAGGGCGCGTGGAATGCCTACAACCCCGCCGGGCCGTACTACGGCGGCCTCCAGATGGACAGCTCCTTCATGTGGGCCTACGGCGCCGACAAGCTGGCCAAGTACGGCGGTCGCGATGCCCGCTACTGGACGGCCCGTGACCAGCTCGCGGTCGGGTTCCGTGCCGTTCGCGCACGCGGCTTCACGCCGTGGCCGAACACCGCACGGGCCTGCGGCCTGCTCTGAGCGCCTGCGGCCGGGGCCGTGCCGTGATGGCGTGGCCCCGGCCGGCTCGCCGAACCCTCTCAATATTCGGCCCAGCTGCCGATAAGGGTCACATGGCCACCCATGATCGCCTGCGGGCGTTGGTTGACCTTGCCCGCACACTGTCGGCGAGCCTCGACCTCGACGACGTGCTTCGCCGTGTCGCCGGCCACGCGACCGCCGTCACCGGCTCGTCGGCGTGCTCGGTGTCGTTGTGGGAAAAGGAGCGGGACTCGCTGGTCACGCTGACCGGCTGGTTCGGGCAGATCGCGGGCGAGATGGAGGCCGGCCAGGAGGAGTTCTCGCTGGCGGACTTTCCGGCCTCGCGCGACGTTCTGGAGCGGCAGCAGACCCGGTTGATCCGGGTCGCCAACGAGGCTGATGATCCATCGGAGCGGACGCTGCTGGCGGCCGAGGGATACGCCTCGCTGCTGATGATCCCGCTCGTCTCCCGCGGCACCTGCCTGGGGCTGATGGAGATCGTCGACGAGTCCGATCGGCTGTGGGACGACGCCGATCTCGACTTCTTCCGCACGCTGGCCGACATCATCAGCGCCGCCGTCCACAACGCCGTGCTGCGAGACCAGAGCACGGAGGCCGAGGAGCGCTACCGCACGCTGGTCGAGAACCTGCCGGCGGTCACCTACCTCGACGTCGCGGGCACCGGCCAGCCGGTCTACGTCAGCCCTCAGGCGGACTCGCTGATGGGCGTGGCGCGCGCAGAGTGGGAGGACGGCCCGGACGGTTGGACGCACCGCATCCACCCCGACGATCGCGCGGCCGTCGAGCGGTATCAGCACACCGTGCGCACCGGGGAGCCGTTCAGCGCTGAATACCGCCTGATCAGCGATGACGGCCGGGTGCGGTGGTTCCGGGACGACGCGGTGGCCGTCCGCGATGAGCGCGGCGAGCCCCGGTTCATCCAGGGGGTGATCTTCGAGGTCACCAACCAGAAGCAGGCCGAGGCCGCATTGCTCGAGAGCGAACAGCGGTTCCGCGAACTGCTTGAGAACGTCCGCCTGGCCGCCGTCACCACCGACGCTGCCGGCCGCATCGAGTTCGTCAACGACTACCTGGCGGAGCTGACCGGCTGGCGGCCTGGAGAGCTGGTCGGCCGGACATGGCTGGAGGCGTTCACGCCGGCCGGCGAGCGGGGGGCCGAGACCGACGTGTTCACGCTGCTCGGATCGGGCACGGTGGTCGCCCACCGGGAGAGCTCGCTGCTCACCCGGGCCGGTGCCGAGCGCCTGTTCTCCTGGAACTCTACGCCGCTTCGCGACCCCGACGGCCGCGTGATCGGGGCGACGTCGCTGGGAGAGGACATCACCGAGCGCCGGCGAGCCGAGCAGGAGCTGCATCATCTCGCCTACCACGACCCGCTGACCGGGCTGCCCAACCGGATCCTGTTCCATGAGCACCTCGATGTCGCTCTGGAACGGGCCAAGCGGGCTGACCGTGGGGTGGCCGTGCTGTACGTCGACCTCGACGATTTCAAGCTTGTCAACGACAGCTTCGGGCACGGCGCCGGCGATCAGCTGCTGTGCGAGGTGGCTCGCCGGCTGCGGGCCGCCACCCGCTCCACGGACGTGGTGGCGAGGCAGGGGGGCGACGAGTTCCTGATCCTGGTCGCCGACCTGGACGTCGACGAAGGAGCCATCCTGGAGGACGTCGAGGTGATCGCCCGCCGGGTCGCCGAGCATGTGCGGCAGGCGCTGACCGGGCCCATGATCCTGGCCGACACGGAGGTCTATACGTCAGGCAGCATCGGCATCAGCCTCTACCCGCTCGACGCGGCCGACGGCGAGAGCCTGCTCAAGCACGCCGACATCGCGATGTACCGGGCGAAGGAGTCGGGCCGCGACGGATACGAGGTGTTCGCCTCGACCGGCCTCGACCCGAGGGTGCAGATCTCGATGGCCGGGCGCCTGCGGCGCGCGGTGGAGCGCCGGGAGTTGACACTGCACTACCAGCCGCTGGTCGCGCTCGACGACGGCGCCATCGTCGGCGCGGAGGCCCTGCTGCGATGGACGGACGGCGACCGCGGCCTGGTGATGCCCGGCGAGTTCATCCCGCTCGCGGAGCGCACCGGTCTGATCGGCCCGATCTCGGACTGGGTGATCGAGGAGGCCTGCCGGCAGGGGGCCGCCTGGCGGGAGGCCGGGATGGATCTGTACGTCTCGGTCAACCTGCCTGCGGTGTTCTGGCAGCCGACGGCGATGCGCCAGGTGCTCGATACCATCGAATCGTTCGGGCTGTCCGCTGACCGGATGATGATCGAGATCACGGAGTCGACGGTGATGGCGGACGCCGGCCGCTCCCAGCCGATCATCGCGGAGCTCCACGATCGCGGGCTGCGACTGGCCATCGACGATTTCGGCACCGGCCACTCCTCGCTGGCCCGGCTGAACCAGATGAAGGTGACCACCCTCAAGATCGACCGCTCCTTCATCGCCGGGCTGCCCCAGGACGCCAGCGCGTCGGTGCTGGTGGCGAGCATCATCCAGCTGGCCCGGAACCTCGGTCTGGAGCCGCTGGCGGAAGGGGTGGAGACCGAGCAGCAGCGGGCTTTCCTGGTGGAGCACGGCTGCTCCCTGGGACAGGGCTTCCTGTTCAGCAGGGCGGTGCCCGCCGCCCAGCTCGAGTTGCTCTACCGCAGCGCTGGCCGCGAAGCGGCCTAGCTACTCTTCGGGGAATGACGATCTCGATCACCGACGACGCCCGCGCCCGCGTGCTCGAGGTTCGCGGTCGTGAGCACGACCCCCAGGGCCTGACGCTCTGGGTCGAGGTGGTCGGCACCGCGGCCAATGCGTACACCTACGACATGGCGTTCCTGCGGCGGGACGAGATCGACCCCACAGACCTGGTCACGGAGGCCGGGGGGATCGCCATAGTCATCCCCCAGACCAGCGCGGCATATCTGGACGGCGCCACCATCGCGCTGGACGGGCAGCTGGGCGGGGGGCTCGTGATCGACAACCCGAACACGCCCAGCCCCGACATCCCCGGCCTGGAGGAGGCGGTGCTCGAGGGCACCGTCGAGCAGCGGGTGCGCCAGGTGGTCGATCTGTACGTCAACCCGGCGATCGCAGCCCACCGTGGCAGCTGCGAGGTGGTCGGCGTGGAGTCGGACGCCGTCCTGGTGCGCCTGGGCGGCGGGTGCACGGGGTGCGGCATGGCGGCGGTGACGCTGCGGCAGGGAATCGAGGCGGCCATCCGCTCGAGCGTCCCGGAGATCGCCCGCGTCGTCGACGTGACCGACCATGCCAGCGGCACCAACCCGTTCTACGCAGCCACCTAGGCCGGTGGGTTAAAAAGATTCGCCGCTCCGGCGTGCCTTTCGTCCACCAGCCGAACGAACTTTCGAGTCGCCTCTACGATCCGTCCGCCTGGCTTCAATCTACTCGGCTGCCCTGAGCGGCGCAGGAGGAACAGTAAGGCACGGTTCACAGGTACGCAACCAGATAATTCCCGCTACGTGCGTACTTCTTGCAGACAACGCGTTGTCTGCATAGACGCCGACGGCCCGCCGTCCTTTGGGCGGCGGGCCGTCGAACGACACAGCGGTCAGTCGCCGGCCGCCCCGGGCTGAGTGCCGAGGCCGCTCTCGATCCGCTCCAGCTCCTCCTCGGAGCCCATCCGCACCGGGCCCTTGAACCACTTGTGGGCAGACACCACCCACCATCCGCCGAACAGGAGGACGGCGGCGCCCACGGTCAGCGGTGCGTAGTTGACGTCGATCCAGTTGACGTCGACCAGGAAGTGGCTGCCGGTCACCGCCGCGTTGCCGGGGATCCCGTCTGGGAACAGCGGCATCAGGAACAGGATGCAGATGAACGCGATCCAGACGATCGCCAGCGGGTCGATCCACTTGTAGTGGTTGCCCAGGTGCCAGGCGCCCCGCTCGAAGTTCTCCTTCTGGCGGTAGCGCAGGATGATCGGCAGCACGAAGGCGATGTACAGGCCGATCACGGCGATCGATGTACCGACCGCGTAGCCGATGGTCGGGTTCTTGAGGGTGGGCAGCATCAGCGCCCAGGAGAGGACGCAGATCGCCCACACCGCGTTCACGGGGACGCGTTCGCTGGACACCTTGCGCCACATCCGATGGCCGGGGATGGCGCCGTCACGCGAGAACGCGAACATCATCCGCGATGCCGACGTGACCGATGCCAGGCCGCAGAACAGCTGGGCGACGCAGGCGATGACGAGCAGGAACTCCGCCCATTGCGTGCCCATCGACTGCTCCCAGATGTACTTCACGGCGAACACGTACTGGAGGGCGACGTCCTCGGCGGGCCCCGGGATCGCGAACGTGACCGCGACCAGCAGGATGAAGCCGAACACCACCGAGACGACCACCGACATGACCATCCCGATCGCCGCGGTGCGCGAGGCGTTGCGCGTCTCCTCGCTCATGTGCGCCGAGGCGTCGAAACCGGTGATCGTGTACTGCGCCATCAGCAGGCCGATGCCGGCCACGAACCAGAACACCGGGCTGGAGAAGTCCACGCCGGAGAACCCGGAGGTGTTGACCGTCTCGGTGAACACGAAGCTGACCGACTTGTGGTGATCGGGGACGACGATGAGGACGCCCACGACGACCAGCACGCCGGCCATGTGCCACCAGGCCGAGATGTTGTTGACGCGGGCCAGCAACCGCGACCCGAAGGTGTTGACGATGCCGTGCACGAGCAGGATCACGGAGTAGACGGCGAAGATCCATCGTGCCGTCTGGGGGAAGTCGAACCACAGACCGAGCAGCGCGGTGACGAAGATGGACGCGCCGTAGCAGATGGCCGCGGTGACCGCGATCTGGCCGACCAGGTTGAACCAGCCGGTGAACCAGCCCCAGACCGGACTGCCCAGCCGCGACGACCAGTAGTAGAGGCCGCCTGCGGTGGGGTAGGTCGAGGCGATCTCGCCCATCGCCAACGACACGATGATGCAGAACGCGCCGACCAGCAGCCAGCCCCAGGTGACGACCACCGGGCCGCCCCAGCCGATGGCGATGTAATAGGACGTCAGACAGCCGGCCAGGATGGAGATGATCGTGAACGAGATCGCGAAGTTCGAGAAGCCGCCCCAGCCGCGCATCAGCTCCTGCGCATAGCCGAGCTTGTGGAGCATCCGCTCGTCATCGCTCAGCTCGTGATGTGGCCGGGGAACCTCTGGTGACGTACTCATGCGCCCTCCTAAGTTCGACTGCGCCCACGGATCGCGGCGATCATACGCCTCCGCCGCATGTGCAGTTCGACACCTGCAGGGCCGGCCCCTGCCCCGCCGGGGATCTATCGAAGCGCCTGGTCGAGATCGGCGATCAGGTCGGCCGCCGATTCGATGCCGACCGACAGCCGGACGAGATTCGCCGGCGTGGCGAACGGGGCGTCGGCGGTCGACGCGTGGGTCATCTGGAGCGGGTGCTCGATCAGGCTCTCGACTCCGCCCAGGCTCTCGGCCAGCGACCACAGCTCCGTCTTCGCCACCAGATCCACGGCGCGGCGCTCGGACTCGACAAGGAACGAGATCATTCCGCCGAAGTCGCTCATCTGGCGGGTCGCGATGTCGTGTCCCGGATGCGATTCGAGGCCGGGCCAGAGCACGCGCTCGACGGCCGGATGGCCGCCCAGGAACGCCGCGATCTCCCGGGCGTTGGCGCAATGGCGGCTCATGCGCACTCCCAGCGTCTTCAGCCCGCGCAGCACCAGCCAGGCGTCCAGCGGCCCGGGCACCCCGCCCAGCGAGTTCTGCAGGAATGCCAGCCGTTCGGCGATCCCGTCGTCGCCGGTGGCTGCGAAGCCGCCCACGAGGTCGGAGTGGCCGCCCAGGTACTTGGTGGTCGAGTGCACGACGATGTCGGCGCCGAGCTCGACCGGCCGCTGCAGGAACGGGGAGGCGAAGGTGTTGTCGACCACGACGAACGCGCCGGCGGTGTGCGCAGCATCAGCCGCGGCCCGGATGTCGACGAGGTTCAGGAGCGGGTTGGTGGGCGACTCCAGCCACAGCATCCGGGCGCCCTCGAGGTGCGCTGCGATGCCGGCGTTGCACTGCTCGGCGGACAGGTAGCTGAACCGGTAGCCCTTCGGCTCGTAGACCCGGTTGAACAGCCGGTAGGTGCCGCCGTAGACGTCGTTCACCGACACCACCCGATCGCCCGGCTCGAGCAGGTGCATGACGGTGGTGGTCGCCGCCATCCCGGACGCGAACGCGAACCCGTGGCCGGCGCTCTCAAGCGCGGCCAGACACGTCTCGAGTGCCCGCCGGGTGGGGTTGGCGGTGCGCGAGTAGTCGTAGCCCTGCTTCAGCTCGCCGACGGCCTCCTGCACGTAGGTGGAGGTCTGGTAGATGGGCACCGTGACCGCGCCGGTGGAGGGATCGGGCTCCTGCCCGGCGTGGATGGCCAGCGTCTCGAACTCCATGTCAGCGGACAATAGTGGAGGCGCCAACGACCGCTGCCAGCCGCGTCAGCGCACCGTCGAGGGCGCGCTCGTGAGTCACGCCCCAGCGGATCCGGGGCTCGGGGTGCAGCGCCAGCAGCCGCAGGCAGCCGGCGGCGCGGTCGGTCTTGAGGTCGACCCGGGCGGCCAGCCGGTCGCCCAGCACGAAGGGCAGCACGTAGTAGCCGTAGCGCCGCTCGTGGGGTCGCTTGTAGACCTCGATCAGGTGGTCGAAACCCAGCACGCGGGCCGCGAACGGGCGATCCCAGAGCAGGTTGTCGAAGGGCGAGATCAGCACCGCGGCTGAGGGCCGGTTGTCGTCGAGGTCGGTGCCGCCGGCGACGTAGACGGGCGGCCCGCCGTCCTCCACCGCCAGCTCGCGGACCTCTCCGGCGTTCACCAGCGCCGTCACGTGCGGCCGCAGCCGGGCGACGCCGCCCCTGAGCCGGTTGTGCTCGACCATGCCCGAGACGGTCAGGGCGCCCCGCCCGCGCACGGCTCGAAGCGCCACCGCGCGCAAGAACTCCTGCTCGCTCGGCTCGGGTGCATCGAGCAGCGCTTGCGGGATCACGCGCTCCGGCAGGTCGTACAGCCGCTGGAAGCCCTGGCGGCCGCCGATCACCAGGTGGCCGGCCGTCCACAGCGCCTCCAGCATTCGCTTCGCCGGCTTCCAGTTCCACATGCCGCCGCCGCCCGAGCCCTCGAAGTCGCGGGAGCCGAGCGGCCCCCGCTCCCGGATCTCGTCCAGCACCCGGCGGGCCAGGGCAGGGTCGGAGTCGATGATCGGGCCGTACCAGTGGTGCAGGTGGCGGCCCGACATCCGCCGCCGCCAGACCGGCCAGTCCTCGACCGGAACCAGGCACGCCTCGTGTGCCCAGTACTCGAACACCACGCCCCCGGCCAGCAGCCTGGTCACGGTGCCCGGCGGATAGGCGCCGACCCGCGAGCCGAGGGTCAGCCGGTGGCTGCGCCCGACGGTCGAGATCGAGTCGAGCTGCACCGCCCCCAGCCTGCGGATCGTCTCCGCCACCTCGGCCGGCCGCCCCCGCCGCCCGCGGCCCGTGTAGCCCTGGGCGTTGATGACGTGTCGCCGGAGCGCCGTCAGCGAGATGGTGTCGCCCATACGCCGGGTCAGCGGACGCCGTTGCCGCGGTGGTGCGCCAGGTACTCGAGCAGGTCTGAGCGCGTCAGCATGCCGGCCGGCCGGCCGCCGTCGGCGACCACCAGCGCCGGGCTGCCGGCGGTCAGGTCGGCGTACACCCGGTCGATGGTCTCCGATGCGTCGACCACGCGGAGCGGCGGCTGCATCGCCTGGGCGACCTCGTCGTTGAGGGCGTCGGGGCTCGTGAACACCCGATCGAGCAGCCCCCGCTCGTGCAGCGCCCCGACCAGGTCGACGACCGACTCCGCCGGCGCCTGCCTGGCGACGGGCAGCTGCGATATGCCGTAGCGCTGCATCAGCTCCACCGCCTCGCCGATCTTGTGCGACGCCTCGATCACCACCAGATCGGGCACCTGGTGACCCTCGCCGCGCTTGGCTGCCAGCAGCTCGCCGACCGTGGGCGTGGGTTGGTCGCGCTCCACGTAGCCGTGCTCGATCATGTAGGTGTCGTCGTAGAACTTCGACAGGTAGGCGCGGCCGCCGTCGGGGATCAGCGTGACCACCGTCGCCTCGGCGCCGTACCCGCGCGCCACCTGCAGCGTCGCATGCACGGCTGTGCCCCCGGAGCCTCCGACCAGGATGCCCTCCTCGCGGGCCATCCGCCGCGCGGTCAGGAAGGAGTCGCGGTCGGAGACGGTGACGAAGTCGTCGATCAGCGACAGGTCCATCGTCTCGGGGTAGAAGTCCTCCCCGATCCCTTCGACCAGGTAGGGATGGACGTCGTCCGGCTGAGAGTAGATCGAGCCCTCGGGATCGGCGCCGACGATCCGCAGGCCAGGGTTCTGCTCCTTCAGGTAGCGGGCGACGCCGGACACCGTGCCACCGGTGCCCAGAGAGATCACCACGGCGTCGAGCCGGCCCTCGGTCTGTTCCCAGATCTCGGGGCCTGTGGTCTCGTAGTGCGCCTGCGGGTTGGCCATGTTCGCGTACTGGTTGGGCTTGAACCCGCCAGGGATCTCCTCCGCCAGCCGGTCGGACACGGAGTAGTAGCTCTCCGGCGACTCCGGCTCGACCGCCGTCGGGCAGATGATCACCTCGGCGCCGTAGGCGCGCAGCAGCGAGATCTTCTCCTGGCTCATCTTGTCGGGCATCACGAAGATGCAGCGGTATCCGCGGATGGCGGCGGCGATGGCGAGGCCGACGCCGGTGTTGCCGGAGGTCGGTTCGACGATGGTGCCGCCGGGACGTAGCTTGCCCTCGCGCTCCGCGGCCTCGATCATGCGCAGCCCGATCCGGTCCTTGACCGACCCGCCCGGGTTCAGGTACTCGAGCTTGGCCAGCACCGTCGGCGCCAGCCCCTCGGTGATCCGCTGCAGGCGTACGAGCGGCGTGTTACCGACCAGGTCGAGCACGGTGGGATAGCTGCGCGGCATCGGCGGGACTGTAATCGGATCGGGCTGGTCGGTGTCGGCCACGGGCAGTAGGCTGCCGCGGATGAACGACGCCGAGGAAGCTCCCGACCGCCGTCTACATCCGGTCGTCTACTGGTTGATCGTGCTCGCGATCGCGGTCAGCCTGGGCGTGTCCGCGCCAGCCTT
>Ga0068857_100000578_pt1 | contig 26753 bp, 23 predicted proteins | sample KBSCornC72_FD_66591 | JGI IMG/M metagenome (GOLD analysis project Ga0068857, IMG submission 66591) | Corn rhizosphere microbial communities from Kellogg Biological Station, Michigan, USA - KBS Corn C7-2 | ecosystem: Host-associated > Plants > Roots > Rhizosphere > Soil ...
TTTTTCGATCAGAATTGGCGGAAGCGCGTGCGAGTCGAACACACCGTTGCCCGTAAGGACGACCGCCGGTTTTGAAGACCGGGAGGATCACCGGATCCCAAGCGCTTCCACATTGTGAGGTATAGTTGCTCGCCGTCAATTCTCGAAGCCCAGCCGGAGGAGCACAATGTCATCATACTTTCCGTTCGGCAGCAATTCTCAAACAACTGAGAACTGAAGCCTGGTGACTGGTAGCTGGCCGCTGGAAACTCGCAACTCAGAAATACGTCCTCACCAGATCCACCACGTCGTATTTTTTGTCCACCACTGCCAGCACTCGCCACTTATCGAATGTCAGGCACGGGTGCGAGATGTTGAATGCCACCATATCTCCGACTCGCACATCATCACCGGGCGCGATCTTCAGATACCCATGCTGATCCATCAACTTCGTGACCTCCCAATACGAGGGGATGCCGCTCGGCGCCTTTCTGCCGGGTCGATAGTGCAGGGCCGGCCTCGGCAGCCCCGAATCGAAAGCCGCGTCACGCCTTCCCATCGCGACCACCGCCAGTTCCGGCTCGGGAATCGACTGCACATAGGCCCAGATGTGCAGCGCCGGCACCAGCCCTGACCGCATCTCCCGCGCAATTGGATTCGACTCCAGGATTCGCCGCTGCGCTGTCTCGTAGTTCCCCACGTCATGCGTCAAGTAGCAGCCGGGACGTAGCACAATTTCAACCGCATCTCCAAATCCCGCCGCCGCAAATTCTTCCGCCACCACGTCGTACCATGCTGAGCCTGCGCCTGAGATTAGCGCCGGCGTACGTGCAAACTTTTTCTCCTGCAGCAGACGCTTCGTCAAATCACATCCTTTCCGCAGAAACACTCGAATATCAGCCTCATCCTTCAGCACACCTTCATATAGCTCCACTCCGCACAACTCCACGGCGCCTGGCGATTGCCCCAGGGCCCCCAGTACATCATCCAACTGGCCATCGTCCCGCACCCCGCAGCGTCCGCCCTTGACTCCAAGCTCGAGCAAGACTTTCAGCCGCAAACCGCGCTCGCGAAAGTACGCGCTCAACTGGTTTATATTCGCCACCGAATCCACGAGGCAGTAAAATTCAACCTCTGGATCCGCGACGATATCGGCAATCACCTCCATATTTCGCCTGCCCACAAGTTCGTTCGCCATCAGGACACGCCGAACTCCGTGCGCATACGCCACCTGCACCTGGTGCGCAGTTGCCAGCGTGATCCCCCAAGCGCCACCCTGCAATTGAATCTCGAAGAGCTTCGGCGCCATCGTCGTCTTGCCGTGGGGAGCAAGCTTCACGCCGTAGGTATCGATAAAGCTTTGCATCCATCTCAGGTTGTGCGCTACTTTGTCTCGATACAGCACTGCCGCCGGCAGACTCACGTCTTCGCGAAGCAGATTCCAACCGCAACTCGCAATCTGCACCTCCTTCAAAGCTCCGATCCCCTTGTTCAACGGTCCGATCGTTTCTTCCAGTTGCGCGCGCTTCGATTCGACTCGCATCCCCGCACCTCATCTTGCGAACCCATAGTCTATAGTCTGAGTCAGCCCGCATGAATTGCGACACCCTCATCCGCAATGCAAACGTGCTCGACGGCCTGGGCAATGACCCGCAAGTCGCCGATATTGCCATCATTGACGGTCGCATCGCCGCAATCGATCCATCGCTTCACGCTACGGCTGAAAAGATCATCCAGGCTGAGAGTCTTTCCCTCGCTCCTGGCTTCGTTGATGTCCACACACACGACGACACCAGCGTCATAGACACACCCGAAATGCTTCCCAAGATTTCTCAGGGCGTCACCACTGTTATCGTCGGCAACTGTGGAATCAGCGCCTCACCAGTTCGCATCAAAGGTGATGTACCTGACCCGATGAACCTTCTGGGAACGCGCGAGCGTTTCCGCTACCCGGCGTTTGCTGACTACCTCACTGCGCTCGAAACAGCACGCCCATCCGTCAACGTCGCGGCACTTATCGGACACACCGCGCTTCGCAACAATCACCTCGATCGCCTGGACCGTCCTGCCATTGAATCGGAAATCGCCGCCATGCGCACGGAATTGGTTTCCGCGCTCTCTGCGGGAGCACTCGGCCTCAGCACTGGGCTCGCATACGCCAACGCCAACGCTGCGACAACTGAAGAAGTCCTCGCTCTCGCAGATGCACTCATTGGCGCAAACGCTGTCTACACCACGCACCTGCGGTCAGAAACCGATGCCATCCTCGACGCCATGGATGAGGCATTTCGAATCGGCCGCTACGCGCAATCGCCCGTAATCATCTCTCATCTGAAGTGTGCTGGCATCGCCAACTGGGGCCGCAGTCCAGAAGTGCTGGCCGCACTGGAAAAAGGTCGCAGCAAACAGCAGATAGGATGCGATTGCTACCCCTATGCCGCCGGCTCCAGCACACTCGACCTTAGGCAGGTAGATCCGCGTGTTCGTATCGACATCACCTGGAGCACTCCCCACCCGGAAGCCACCGGCCGTACCCTCGCCGACATCGCCTCCGAGTGGGGCCTTTCTCACCTCGACACAGCACGCCGGCTGCAGCCAGCCGGGGCCATCTACCACAGCATCGACGATCACGACATGCGCCGAATCCTCGCGCATCCCGCCACCATGATCGGCTCTGATGGACTGCCCTGGGACAAACACCCGCACCCGCGTCTCTGGGGTACCTACCCGCGCGTGCTCGGCCGTTACTGCCGTGACGAAAAGCTCTTCTCGCTTCCTGAAGCCATACGCAAAATGACTTCCATGCCCGCGCTGCGCTTCGGACTCGCTCAGCGTGGTCAGATAGCCGAAGGCTGCGCCGCGGATCTGGTCCTCTTCGATCCTGAAACGATCCGCGACGCCGCCACCTTCGCCGATCCTGTTCGCGCTGCCGTGGGCATCCACTCCGTCTGGGTTAACGGCACGCTGTCGTACACTGCTCAGGGACTCACAGGAAGCCGCGCAGGAAGATTCATTCCTCGCGCGAGAGCAGAGTGGGTCTCATGACACCCGCAGTCATCTTCAGCACCGGCGAGCTAGTCCATCGATGATCGATCCGCACAGCATCTTTCTCCTACTCAGCGCCCTCGGTGCCGTCATCGGAATCATCCTGTTCGTCACCTGGCTCAAACTCAATCCGTTCCTCAGCCTTCTGCTGGCCTCTCTGGCCCTCGCTATCGTCTCCGGAATGCCGATGGCAAATTCCGTCCACTCGTTCGAAGTGGGCGTCGGCAACGTTCTCGGACATATCGCTGTGGTCGTCGCCCTTGGAACCATGCTCGGCAAAATGATGGCCGAGTCTGGAGGAGCCGACACCATTGCTCTGACACTCATTCGAGTCTTCGGAGAAAAACGGCTTCCCTGGGCAATGATGTGCATAGGGCTGATCGTTGGCCTCCCCGCGTTCTTTGAAGTCGGCTTCGTTCTTCTTATCCCGATCGCATTCACGGTTGCGCGCCGCACCGGAGCTTCTCTCATCAGCGTCGCCCTGCCTCTTGTTGCCGCTCTCTCCGTCGATCACGGCCTCGTCCCTCCTCACCCCGCCGCGCTTCTCGCCGTCAACACCTACCATGCCGACGTGGGCCGCACCATCTTTTACGCACTACTCATCGGTATTCCGACCGCCACGCTATCCGGCCCACTCTTCGCTAAGGTCATCTCGCCCTGGATTAAACTCCCCGCTGAGAACCCTATGGCCGAGGATTTTGAAGATCACAATCCAGACCGCGCTCTCCCAGGTTTCTGGCTCACCATTGGCAGCATCCTGCTTCCTGTCGTTCTCATGCTCGTAGGAAGCTGGGCAGATGCGTTTGCTGCTCCTGGAACTCTTGCCAACGAATCCATCCGCTTCCTCGGCAACGACGACATCGCCCTTCTCATCGGTGTTCTCATCAGCTTCGTGACGCTGGGTACGATGCGCGGAGTCTCGCGCGACACCATTCTCCGCTTCACCAACGAGTGCCTTGCACCTACCGCAACCATTACGCTCCTCGTCGGAGCCGGCGGTGGCTTCGGTCGCGTCCTTCAAGACAGCGGTGTCTCCAACGCGATGATCAAGATCGCAATGCAGCATCACCTCCCTTTACTCGTCCTTGCATGGCTCCTCGCCGCTCTTATGCGCCTGGCCACCGGATCCGCCACGGTTGCAATGACCACTGCCGCGGGAATCGTGGCTCCCATTGCCCTGCAGTCCCCGGGTACATCCCCCGAACTGCTGGCAATCGCTACAGGGGCCGGTTCGCTCGTCTTCTCTCACGTAAATGACGGGGGTTTCTGGCTGGTGAAGGAATACCTCAACCTCAGCGTCACTGAAACGATGAAGTCATGGTCGATCTGCGAAACCATCATCTCTTTCGCAGGGCTCGGCTTTGCTCTGCTTGCTTCGTTGGTCATCTAAGCCGAGCCAATGACCGCTGAATTCCCGAGCGACGAGTCGAGATGACTTGCTGTTCCGATGCTCCCTGAAGCACCGAACGAGAGACCCGATGATTGCATCCAAAGTGACATCGAGGTCCGCGGATTGAATTCAGTTCTTCAAACACCAGCCCAATCCACGATTACAGCTGGGTTCAGGAAGCGAATCTCTAGTGCTACTGTCGCGGTCTGCACCCGCGATCGACCTGCTCTCCTTCACAAATGTCTTGCGGCGGTTTCACGGCTCAACCCAGGACCAAAGCAGGTCCTGGTTATCGACAACTCTGAAGGAAATAGCGACACGCGAAAGGTCGCTCATGACTATGGTGCCCGCTATGTCGTCGAACCCGTTCCGGGCCTCTGCAGAGCTCGGAACCGCGCCCTCGCCGAATGCGAAACCGACATAGTCGTCTTCATCGACGATGACATCATCCCTGCTTCAAACTGGCTTTTGCAGCTGCTCGAGCCATTCAGCGATGAGAAAACGGGAGCGACGACGGGCCGCGTCGTCACACCGGAAGCACTCGTGCCCGATCATCACCTTCGGAGTCGCGTCCTCACCAACCATGATCCGCATTGGTTCGAAATTGCGGCGTTCGGAGGCCTTGGGCTCGGGGCCAACATGGCGATCCGCAAACGCGCCTGCGCTCCTGAGAGTTTCTTCGACGAGCGCCTCGGTCGCGGTGGTCCATTTGAAATCGGCGATGAGAGCTATGCCTTCGCCTCCCTTCTTTCGAAGGGATATCAGATCGTCTACACTCCCTCGGCCGTCGTTCATCATCCCCCGCCTACCCGATCCACCATTGAGCGCGAGGCTCGAAACTCATTCACCTACTGGCTTCTGCTCTTCAGCCGATTTCCCCGGCAGCGTCTGACTCTCATTCGTTTCCTAATCGGAAGTCTCTGCGGAAAGCGGCTTGAATCGCATCGGGATTCGCAAGAGCCCAAAAAGATCAGTTCCAACAGTATGGTTCTCAAATTGACTGCAGCCCTGAATGGGCTAAGACTCTTCCTGAGTACCCCCAAACCTCACTAATAACAAAAGTCCAGGCAGTATTCACAGATCGGTTCGACACTAACTCCCCTCAGATATTCTGCAGGTCGAATCTGAGTGCGTTTGACTCATATTTAACCCGTTCGGGTATTGACAAACAGCCAAACCGACCCTATCGTTAGCAATTGGAAGCGCCGAGTGCTAGCACCTGAGTACCTGGACTGCTCGCCGCAGAGTCGGCCCTCTTCTGAGAGGTCGGATTCCGAAGTTCATTCAACTCAAACCAACTCCGCGATTGCAATCCGGTCGCGTGTGGAAGGAGAAGCGAAGCAATGGCAGCAACATCTGTGACCACGACCTTCACGCCGCTCCACGATCGTATCCTCGTCCGTCGTTTGGAAGAGGGCGAAACGATCCGTGGCGGCATCATCATCCCCGACAGCGCAAAAGAGAAGCCCCAGGAAGGCGAAGTCATCTCCGTCGGCAAGGGCAAGTCGAACGACGAGGGCAAAGTGTTCCCTCTCGACGTCAAGGCTGGCGACAAGATCCTCTTCGGCAAATACTCAGGCACCGAGATCAAGATCGACGGTGAAGAGTTCCTGATCATGCGCGAAGAAGAAGTCCTCGGCATCATCAAGAAGTAACTCACCACTTCTGGCCTCCGCCAGAAACCACAGCTTTTCAGCTGGTAGCTGGCGGCTAGACGCTGGCAGCCTATTTAGGAGATTTGAGAATGGCAAAGCAGATTCTGCACGGTGAAGATTCCCGTCAGGCGATCCTGCGCGGCGTGAACACGCTCGCGGACGCTGTGAAGGCGACGCTGGGGCCCAAGGGCCGCAACGTCGTAATTGAGAAGAAGTTTGGCTCGCCAACCATCACCAAGGACGGCGTCACGGTTGCCAAGGAGATCGAACTCAAGGACGCACTTGAGAACGTTGGCGCCCAGCTCGTCCGCGAAGTCGCTTCCAAAACGAGCGACGTGGCCGGCGACGGCACCACGACCGCTACCGTTCTGGCTCAGGCAATCTTCCGCGAAGGCGTGCGGACCGTTGCCGCTGGCGCAAACCCGACCGCTCTCAAGCGCGGTATCGACAAGGCCGTTGCGACCATCATCGGGACTCGCGACAAGGACGGCAAGTTCACCGAAACCGGCGCGCTTGGCAAGCTCTCCAAGCCCGTTGACGAAGGCTCCGTCGCCCAGGTCGGCGCGATCTCCGCGAACGGCGACCAGGAAATCGGTGACATCATCGCCCATGCCGTTAAGGTCGTTGGCAAGGATGGCGTAATCACCATCGAAGAGTCCAAGACCATGCACACCGGTCTTGAGACCGTCGACGGCATGCAGTTCGATCGCGGCTATCTCAGCCCCTACTTCGTGACCGATGCTGAACGCCTCGAAGCAGTTCTTGAAGATCCCTACATCCTGATCTACGAGAAGAAGATCAGCGCCATGAAGGACCTGCTTCCCTTGCTGGAGCAGGTTGCCCGCGGCGGCAAGCCCCTCCTCATCATTGCTGAAGACGTTGAGGGCGAGGCTCTAGCCACACTGGTCGTCAACAAGCTCCGTGGCACACTGAACGTCGCTGCCGTGAAGGCTCCCGGCTTTGGCGATCGCCGCAAAGCGATCCTCGGCGATATCGCCGTCCTCACGGGTGGCAAGGCCATCACTGAGGACCTCGGCATCAAGCTCGAAGGCGTCAAGCTCGAAGACCTCGGCAAGGCAAAGCGCATTACGATCGATAAGGACAACACCACCATCGTGGACGGTGCCGGCAAGGCATCCGACATCGAAGGCCGCGTGAAGGAGATCCGGTCGCAAGTCGAGAAGACCACCTCCGACTACGACAAGGAGAAGCTCCAGGAGCGCCTCGCCAAGCTGGTTGGCGGTGTTGCCATCATCAAGGTTGGCGCAGCCACTGAGACCGAGCTGAAGGAGAAGAAGGCTCGCGTTGAGGACGCTCTCCACGCAACCCGCGCAGCAGTTGAGGAAGGCATCGTTCCGGGCGGCGGCGTCGCCCTGGTTCGCACCATCCCCGCTGTAACCGCGCTCCTCAAGACGCTCGAAGGCGACGAGAAGACCGGCGCTCAGATCGTGCTCCGCGCACTGGAAGAGCCGCTTCGTCAGATCGTGGCAAATGCCGGCGAAGAGGGTGCAGTGGTTGTGGGCAAGGTGCTCGATTCGAAAGAAGCTCACTACGGCTACAATGCGGCAACCAGCAAGTTCGAAGACCTGGTCAAGGCCGGCGTCATCGATCCCACCAAGGTGACCCGCACCGCTCTGCAGAACGCTGCTTCGATCGCGGGTCTGCTTCTGACCACCGAAGCCCTGGTTGTCGAGATTCCGGAGCCCAAGGCGGCCCCGGCTGGCGGCGGCCACGGCGGCGGCATGGACGGCATGTACTAACCAACTGCGGTGGGGCCAACCGCGCCTGCGGCGCCACACTCGCTAACACTTAGGGCCTCCGGCTTCGGCCGGGGGCCTTCTTATGTTGGCCTAGAAAAACGAAAGGCCCTCAGCTTTCGCTGAAGGCCTTCCATTCCAACACCCTGCACTGACGGCCAGCGACTCAGCCGCCTTCCACCCACTTGAGGAATTACGCTATATGTCGCCTGGCCTCGGTAATCAGCGTCGGCGTGCTGACCGCAACCGGAGCCTTTTTATGTCCCTGCAGCCAGCCGGCTGAAAGCCACTTCTCGGGAATTACAAACTCTGCGTTGCCACATTCCAGGCAAATCTGAACATCCGGCTGTGGGGAAAAGGGCGGGTGGCTCATCGTGCGCGGAGCATTGCGATAAAGCCGGATTTCAGCAGGGACGGTCGAGAGGGCTCCCGACTTGCATTTGGGACAGACCATTTGACTCTCCAGAAACTAATTGACCTGTGGAAAAATCAACAATAATCCCGACCTCAATCCAATCGCAACACAAAATGTGCACGCCCCCTTACTTTCGGACCGAACGATGCCCGACTTTGTGCGTGATTCGATACTGAATAACTGAACTCTTGTCACCGGGCGGCAACCCAAAGACGATTTCCCTTGTGAAGTGCCAGTACAGACGGTGATGGAGGGGATCTCCATTGGGATGAGGGGAGTTTTCTCACACGGCACGTAGGAATCCCTAATGTGTATCGACTTCTGGCATATTCCGGGCTCCTTGGATTTAGCTGCAAGGAGGGTCGTACACGAGATTTACAGCGGCCCGCATCTTCCAAGTGATCCGCAAACTAATCGTAACGTTGAGCTTACCCGCGACTTCTCCAGCAACCGGAATACATAAGGGATTGATACCTGGCAGAAAAGAAAGCCCGCCAGTGAAGGCGGGCAATTTACAAAAGCTGTACGGCATCAATGCTAGAAATTCAGGCGAACTCCACGTCTGAAGCCGCTCAAGACCGACTGCACACGCACTTGCTTGCCTAAAGCGTATCCCTATCCATCGGGAATCCAATACACCCTTCGTTTAGCCTGATTGCGCTCTTCGGGGCACTCCTGTCCTCCGAAGGTCACACAACTGACCTCACGGCCCGGCAATCTCGATTGAAAAGCCTGCGGATGAGCGCCACCCTGGGCTTCGCGGGCGAAGACTCTCAGATCCTAATGCGCCGATCATGTGCCTGAAATGGTGTGGACCAAACGAGGAAAGTGTTTGGGGCATTGGGCGCGGGGGAAAACGCGCCCGGGCAGGTGGGAAGCGCTGGCGTCTATCCACACCTTGGCATAGAACAGAAACCGAAATCAATCATGAGCCAAACCACGTGTTGATTGCCCCACATCATCGTTCAGCCACGCTGAAATGACGTTAAAGACGTGGTGGGAGGATTAATTCCAAGTGAAGGATCATAGGTCCACGATCAGGAATCTGGCGATGCTCGAACGGACATCAGCCGTCGATTTCTGCGATTGCCAATTTGCAAATTGATCAAAGTGCGCCTGCCGGTTCGCCCCGCAGCATAAACTTCTCCTGACCGCAATCTGCCATGAAACCGATTCCCCTCACACTCCGCTCTCTCGGACTATTGACCTGCTTTCTCTCCTTGGCAGCCGCGCTCTGCGCTCAACAACTCAAAGTGGTCCACTTCCGCGTCCCCGACTCCGCCGAGATGACTGACGGCCGCACCACCTCCACCGTCCACATCGGCGCCCGCTTCGGCAACTGGACCCTGATGGCCATCGCCAACGAGCCTTTATCCCCCGATCACTTCGTAGTTCTCGAAGACTTCACGACCCAGACCGGTCATCTCGCCATCGTCGATACCCGGGGTACCCGCTTCGATCTCCCTAAGACGAACCCACCTGGGCCGATCCCGCCAGGCTCTTCAACGGCCACAAGATAGAAGAAGTCATCAACAGCCCCTCCGACCTCCTCGGCGACGAAGTCCTCTCCCGTCCCGGCGACCCAGACTACGACACCATCGCCCCGCTCATCCCGCCGATTCAGAAGATCAACACCTACTCCTTCGTCGGCACGCCGGACACTGCCGACAAAGTGGGATTTGCCTATGGCGGTCGCTCTCCCGACTTCGATCCCGCTCCCTATGACGACGCAATCCGCAAGATCCGCGAAGACGGCCGCGTCCTCGACGGCCTAGTCGGAGGCTGGCTCCCGATTCTCCGCTTTGTCTACCCGGAATCACCCGACAAGTGGACGGAGATGATCACCTTCGCCCCCTTCCGCACCGTCAACGGCAACAATCGGATTCAGCCTGTCTGGTACCGCATCGTCCACGTCGAAAACGGCTCCGTCGCATGGACGCGCTACGTCGACTCCTACCATCCCTTCCCGCCCTGCACCGACTACGACCCGCGCCTCTTCTATCGCGATCTCGTCTCGCTCCGCTCCGGCTGGCAGAAGATCCTCGCCGCCGGCATGAAGATCGACGTCCCCGACACTCGTCTCGAAAACATGGCGCAACTAAGCCTCGTCCGCGAAATGATGACCCGCATCAACGATTACCCCAAGTACGGCATCGTCGATCGCGACTACGGCGGCAGCGAGCACGATGGCTTTCCCGATACCTTCACCGTCGACACCACCGCGATGCTCGAATGGGGCTTGATCGGCACCGCCGGCCGCTACATCGACAACTACCTCGGCAGATTCGTCCGCGACGACGGCTCACTCCTCTATCGCGGTCCCGAAACCGGTCAGTATGGCCGCATGCTCTCCGTCCTCGCGCAATACGTCAACTACGGCGGCGACCCAGCGCTCCTCCTCCGCCACCGCACTCGCATTGACGGCATCACGCGACTGCTCCTCGGCATGCGCGACAAGGCAAAGCAGCTCCCCCGCCATAATTCTGCATACGGCATGCTCGCCGGCTGGAGCGAAGCCGACGCCTCTCTCGATCCCGATCCGCCCCGCTACATGCAGCCCTACTTCTCCAACAGTGCTGAAGCCGCGCAGGGTTTTCGCGATCTCGGCAGAGTCTGGTCGCGCATCGGCAAACAGCAGCACTCCGCCGAACTCGTCACCTGGGGCGATCGCCTCGTCCGGGAGTCCACCGAGCTTCAATCCGACCTCCAGACCTCGATCTCCCGCTCCCTCCTCCGTGACGGCAGCGAAACCATCCTTCCCTCCATCGCCGGAGTCAAAGAGCCCTTCCATGTCGTTGTGCCCCGCGATCCCACCGACCCGCAGTTCCGCTCCTACCGCGCCTACATGGAGATGATGTACTCCGGCCTGATGACAAAAAAGGAAGTCGAACAGATCGTCAACTACCGCCGCACCCATCACGACATCATCCTCGGCATCCCCACCGCCTACGGCTACAAGACCGGTGCCGTCGCCGGTTTCCTCGCCTACGGCCACGCCTACGGACTCATTCAGCACGATATGAATCGCGAAGCATTGCTCCTGCTCTACTCGATCATGGCCCATCAGTACACCCGCGGCACGTGGACCGCTCCTGAAACTCGCCCCGTCTTCGACAACTCCCCCGCCGCGCCCTACTGCACTCCCGCCCAGCTCATCGTCCCGCTCATGGCCAAGTGGCTCCTCGTCTTCGAAGACCCCAACTCCGACACCCTCTGGTTCGGCAAATCCATGCCCGAGCGCTGGCTCGAAAACGGCCAAAAGGCTTCAATCGTCGGCGCCCCCACGCGATTCGGCCGCGTCAGCTTCTCCACCACTTCACACCTCGCCGCCAACAAAATCGAAGCCACCCTCGACCTACCCCCCAACTTCAAAGCCACAGCCAAACTTCGTCTCCGAGTCCCCGGCGGGCGGAAACTCCTCTCCGTCACTCTCAACGGAACCCCCTGGAAAAACTTCACCTCCGAAGGAGTCATTAACATACCCCCCTCCCCCACCCCCAAACTCACCCTAACCGCCCACTACTAAGAGCTAGTCATGTTCTGACTCCGCCCGTCTGACCACTGATCGCTGTCTCCTCCCGTGATCTTCATCACATTCTTCTCGCCCCATTCAGCCTCTAATGAACTCAAGCGTTGTATCGGGGATCACTCACCCAGGGTCCCGCAGACAAAAGATCCCCTCCACCACGCGCATGCATAGAGAACAGCAACTGCGAAAACGGTCAGTCGTACATGAGAGAACCGATGCCGGCAGAAAAGATTCTGATTGTCGACGACGAACGCCTCGTGCGTTGGTCGCTGCGTCAAAAATGTGAAGAATGGGGCTTCCAGGTTCTCGAAGCCGATGCCGGCGAGCCTGCTCTACGCCTCGCTGAATGCGAAAACCCAGACCTCGTCCTCCTCGACGTCCGCCTGCCCGACCTCACCGGAATCGAAGTACTCGACCAGCTCAAGAAAACCGCCGACACGGCTCCCGCTGTCATCATGATCACCGCCGATCCGCAGCTCGATGACGTCAAAGCCGCCATCAAGCTCGGCGCAGTCGACTTTGTTGGTAAGCCCATCGATTTCGAACTCCTCCACGAAGTCATCCTCAGCACATTAGAAGAATCCCGGTCCCGCCGCGGCGATCCTCACTCAGTCCCAGCCCGCCCTCGCCCCGGTGTCGGCTTCGAAAGCATCGTCAGCGTCTCCCCCAAAATGACCGAGCTGATGAACTTCGTCCGCAAGGTCGCCTCCTGCGAAGCCTCCACCATCCTGATCCAAGGCGAAAGCGGCACCGGCAAAGACCTCATCGCCAAAGCCCTTCATTACGAGAGCGCCCGACGCGACAAGCCCTTCGTCGCCATCAACTGTTCCGCCATCCCCGAAACCCTGATAGAAGCCGAACTCTTCGGCCACGAGAAAGGTGCATTTACTGACGCCAAGCAGATGAAGAAGGGCCTCTTCGAAGCGGCCGACGGCGGTACCCTCTTTCTCGATGAAATCGGCGAGCTCTCACCCGTCCTCCAGGCCAAGCTCCTCCGCGTCCTCGAAGACCAGGTCATCCGCCGCGTCGGCGGTCTGCGCGATATCCAGGTCGACGTCCGTGTCATCGCCGCCTCCAACCGCGACCTTGAAAAAGCGGTCCGCGAGTCCCAATTCCGCCAGGATCTCTTCTATCGCCTCGCGATTATCGCAATCTTCATCCCGCCGCTGCGCGATCGCAAAGAAGACATCCTCCCCCTCGTTGATTTCTTCATCGATCGCTACAACCGTCGCTTCAAAAAATCCATCCGCGGCCTCACCGGTGAAACCCGCAGCCTCATCCTCAGCCACAACTGGCCCGGAAATGTCCGCGAACTTAAAAACACCATCGAGCGCGGCATGATCCTCGAAGAAGAATCGTATTTGCGCTCTGTGTATCTTCCCTTCTCAGTCGGCGAATCGAATGGCCGCACCCTCTTCGAACAGACCTCTCCGCCCGACGCCGGACGCCGTCTTCCCAACGGCCGCTCCCTTCCTCGCCTCTACATTCCTGAAGGCGGAACTTCTCTCGAAGAAGTCGAGCACTCCATGGTCGAGCTCGCCATGAGCCAGGCCAACGGCAATCAGTCGAACGCCGCGCGCCTGCTCGACATCAGCCGCGACGCCCTCCGCTACAAGTTGAAAAAATTCAGCCTGGTCCCCGCCGAACTCGAAGACTAGTCCGTATCACTCACGAGTGTCGTGATCAATGCCCGATACAGCCCGCCATCGCTCCTGAAGCTTCAATGGCGGATCGTACGGACTACAACGACCGTAACGGGCCGGAAACGGCCGTCGTTTTAGGGATGGCGATCAGTCACCCCGTCCCGAAAAGCGGTGCTGTCTTCGCCTTGCCTGCCGGGCCAGTCCGAGATACCTCTCAACCACTGCGCGATTGCAGGCGTGTGAGTATTCTTTGGATGGCAGGTCAGACTCAGTCTGTTCCGTAGCAACAGTTACGAAACACCTATGGCATATAGAATCGACCGTGCCATCTGATTCAGGCGATGAGAGAACTTCGGAGCGTTTGCCATAATTGTCAGCAGTACGAAGAGCTTGCTGAGTTATAGCCCGAACCACCCTCCTGCACAATCGCCAGTCAGTAACCGCCAATTGCTTACCTAAGTTGAATGCCCGCGAGGCTGGGGGATTCGTCACAATGGCTGGTGTAACATCCGATCCTTGCAGCGTTATCATCACCTCCAACGCAGACACTTGTTCGATCAACATCTACTTCCCAAAATAAAGGAATTCCATTCGTCCCAATGTTCCCTTCTAAACGACGACGCGCAGAGCGCGAGCCATGCGCGATGCCGATGGCTTCAAACTTTCCGAGTCCCAAACGTACAGACGTTGTGCCCCTGATTACTTCTTTGCGGCCACCTTGGTTGCAACAAAGGTATTGGTTCTCTCGCTCGGTTTTTCAACGGCCACGACAGTCAGCGTTTTGCCGTCTTTTGAAACTGTCCACGTATCCACCTCGACCACCTTGCCCTTCAGCTTGTCCGTCTCCTCAAATGAGTTTTGATTGACGCGCTTAAGCGAGACCTGGTCGTAACCATAGGATCCCGTCACGGAATAATCGTTGCCGTCAAATTTCGCGGTGTACGACTCGCCCGTGGGCCTCGACATTTTCAGTTCGTCCCCCTCCACCTTGTACGTGGTCATCTGGGCATTCTCACTTGCCTGTCCACTCACCACCATCCACCTGCCCGACGTGGCGTGCACATCTGAGTGCGGAGTTCCAACGCGCTTCAACATCGTGGTGTATTCCACGGGCTTATCGCCGTTGGGCGGGTGACCAACCCCTTTCACGGTGAGAGTCTTGCCGTCAGCGGACACCGTAACAGTTTGTTCGAATGCGACCTTCCCATCCTTCTTGCCCACAACAGAAACCGTTTTGGCATCAACTTCCTTGATGTTCATAGTATCGACTTCTTGATTCGACACTGTCTGATCGGTGCCGTCGGCTTTCACCGTCCACTGAGGAACACAGCTTTCACAGTGGTACCAGCCTTGGGCAATGTATTCCACGACTGGCTTGGGATCTCGTTTTACTTTAGATGGCTCATTCTTCCAGGTCCCATCAAAAGGACTCTGAGCCAGCGAACTTGCGCCGTAAAGAAAAGGCATACAGAATAGCGCGACCCAAAGCAGACGGTTGTTCATTCGCATATCACCTCCGTGGTAGAGGCCGGTTGCGGTTTTCCGGCACCCTTGTGAAATCGTTCGCATCCTGCGGACGACATGCATTTGGCAAAGGGGGAATGATTAGCTCTTTTTGGAAACCGCACAGATTGTACAGCTTCCTGTCAAGAAGTGATAGAAATCAAACAAGTCAGCAGTCTCAGCTTGATGAGCACTGAATAGACAGAACTCACCCGGCCGCTCTCAAGGCCAGGTGGTACATGCCTCATCGCGTAGAGCCCGTCAGCCCCAACTCGCAGCACCCGTGAGAAAATAAACCCGTGATGTCCCGCGTCTTTCTTTTCTCCATCCTCACCCTGGAACTGATCCTCTCACCTGCACTTCCCGCCCTCACCACACCTTCAAACCCTGACGACTCTGCGAAAACTGGCGCTGCCCTCTTCAGCGAAAAAGGTTGCACCTATTGCCACGGCCCCGTCGGACAAGGCGCGAAAAAGGGCCCAGCTGTCACAGATCTCTGGAAAGACAAAACCTGGACCAACGAGAAGATCACCAACCAGATCCTGAACGGCGGTCAGAAGATGCCGCCGTTCCAGGACTCCGTCACCGATGACGAAGTCAAAGACCTGATCGCCTGGCTCCGCGCGAAAAACAAGCCTGTCCCGCCCCCCGCCCCGCCGCAGGACACGTCCACCTCGGCTCCGCCTCAATAGTGCGCCATTCTCGTTTGTATTTGGGAATATCCCCGCTTCTGCCCGCCGTTACGTGGGTTGGGTTCCGCAACAGCGGGCAGTACGGTAGCACGCTCGCCAGGGTTTGAAGGCGAGCGAATCTAATGGCCTAGATTCACCTGCAGCTTTGCTGCCTCCGAGAGCAAATCGAAACGCAACTTGATTTCCGGATCGCACGTATGCCTGTGCTCTGCTGCTTCGAGATCATCCTCAACCGTCGCTGTTGCAACGGTCGCGAAGCATCGATGGCAGATCGAATCCATAGTCCCGGCAGCACGATTCAGTCGATGCGTAAAACCCTGCTCCACGAGTCGCTCTCCACGGAAGTGGAAGCAGACTAGCAACAATCATTGCACGCATGTAACTAGGATTTTTACCTGGTAAGAACTCGCCACGTCTGCAATTTCTTGCAGTTAGTTCGAAAATGCCTCCTCAGCAGTTTCGCGGGCACCCGGCCATTTCACTCCAGTCAACAGCGTTGCCACGTCCCATATCTTCTTCCCCATCACCGAGTCGAGCACCCGCATATCGACAGCTTCCGGAGCCGGCGGACCAATTAATTCGGCAAGGCTCTTGGCCGGTGGTTCTGGCACTTTCGCCAACATATTCTCCACTGTCCCGCCGCCATCCCGTCCCGCCGCCTGATTCGGCACGAGCCCGAGCGCTCTCCGGTACCAACCCATCGACGGAGTCACCTCCGTCGCATTGGCCAGCAAGGCTGCGTGTGGTCCGATTGGCTGCGCAGACGTCCCGGTAATCCCCCAGCCATTCTCATCGCTCTTCCGCTGCAACTCGACCGCAAAGATCATCATCGCCAGCTTCGATTGGCTGTAAGCCTTCAGCGGTGTGTACTCGCTCTGCAGTTGCAGGTCCAGCATATGAATCTCCCCATGGTGTCTTCCTGTGCTGGTCAGCTGCACCACCTTCGCCTGCTTGCTCGCCCGTAGCAGCGGCAGCAGTCGTGCAGTTAACGCAAAATGCCCCAGAAAGTTTGTGGCCAGGTGCAGTTCAAATCCATCGCCCGTCTGTTGTCGATTCTGCAGCACCAGAGTGTTCGCGTTATTCATCAGCAGATCTACAGGTCGACCCGCCGCAACTAGACGGTTCGCAAGATCTGCAACCGAATTCAAACTGGCGATATCAAGCTTCTCGAATCGAACCAGCGCATGAGGAGCCATCGGCCGAATCCTCGTCAACGCCTCGTGACCTTCTGCTGTCTGCCGTCCAGTCAGGACAACATCCGCTCCTGCGCGCGCCAACGCCAATGCGATATCAAAACCAATGCCGCTGGTTGAACACGTGATGACTGCCAGTTTGCCCGTTTCCGGAGGGAAGTTAGTCGCAGAATGGCGCTGCGACCCGTTATTTTCTTGCACGACGTCTACAACTCCTAAATCTCACAATTCATGAATGACAAGTCACCCATGTGTAGCCCTGAACTACTGACCCGCCAAAGCTCTCCACACGAGCTTGAATCCCAATTCGCGACTCTCCAACTCCATCTCGCGATGCGCCGCAATAAACTCCGCCGTCGCCTCCGCCTGCGCCCGAAACATTAGCACCAGGTACTCCGGCGAAGCTCCATCGAGCCCTCCTACTTCCGCACCTTCCCTCGATGTCTGTAGCAGCTCCTTGATCACCATGTTCGGAGCTTCCGCGTCCTTCAGCAGCCTCCCTGATGAACGCAACTGCTGCTGCACTTTCAGGCGCTTCGGATACTTCTCTGCCATGTCAAGAAAGCGGTCCCAAACAAAACGAAGACGCGTGTGAACATCCGCGCTGAACGGATAATCGGCCATCTCCCGGTCGATTTCCTTCCGCATCTCGCGATACAGCTCGTTGAGTAGCTCGTCTTTGGTTTTGAAATAGGTGAACAGCGTCCCCTCTGCTACACCTGCCGCGGACGAAATGGCCGATGTGGGCGCGTAACCAATCCCCCGATCCGCCAACAACTCCACGGCGGCATCGAGAATCGCCTGACGCTTCTTGTCGCTCCTCGGTCTTGCCAAACTTTCTCCTATAAGCGACTGCTCACTCATTTATTGTAAGTAGATGATTATCCCCCAGGCAACAACTTTCTTCATCGATTTGTAAACACAGAAAAAAGGCCAGCCCGAGCAGGAGCTGGCCCCTGATTCCCCCGCAAACTTCATTGCGGTTTTGATTCGGTTGCCGGCGTGGTCGCTGGAGCCTCAGCTCCCGCAGCCGGAGTAGCCGCAGGTGCAGCCGCCTCGGGACGCTTCGCCTGGAAAGTCCCGTTGTACTCCGAGAAGGCCCAGTCCCCTCCCAGCGCACCTGCATCGTCCACTTTCCCATCGAGACTCATATCCGCCGTCGTCCCTACTTCATCGGACGTGAACGGAAATTTGAGAGCCAGCTTGCCCTCTTTATACGTACCCGCCACATCTGCAGGACCCCACTTCCCAGTCACGTTCCCGTCGTTATCCACCGTGAAATCGGCATCCACTTCCCGATCTCCACCAGGAGTGGCCAGCACAAAATGCCACTTCCCATTAATTCCGTTGCTCCCTGCCCCATCCTGGGCATGCACATACGAGCTACCCATCATCAGACATACAACTGCCGCGGCCAACACAAAAAGCTTTCTCAAGATCCGTTCTCCTTCAAGGGGATTCATCTAGCCTCTGCTGGAACTCACAATTCCGTCAACCCCTGCACTGAAAATTGTGATCATCGGCTCAAACCCAAACCGGCACATTCGCAACTCCAGCCGTCCCGAACACCCTTCGATATCGTTCAATTTCGGCCGGCGGCCCCATCGCCTTCTGATAGTTATCCGACAACTTCACCGCCGGCCGCCCATCAATCTCGCTCAACTTGCAAACGAGGCTCACCGGATTGAAGCTGTCGTTTCCCTGCGGATTGCAGTCACGGAAATCATTCGTCAGATATGTTCCCCAGCCCGAACTGAACCGGATACGGTTCTCCGGCAGCCACCTCTTCGGATCCGCGAAATCCGCGGCCGCGCGAAACTCCGTCACTTTCGCACGATTCTGAATCCGTCCTCCAAAGTACGCATGCAGCGCCACAATCGAATCCACATCTAGCCCGTCCGACGCGATCAGCCGTTTCGTCCGCGGATCGCGCCCGCGCTTCTCCAGCCACGCGATGTACTCATCCCCCGCCTCAAACGGATTCTTGCTGTCGATGCGCTGACCGGTCCAGTTCGCCACCCACTCCGGCGCGCCCTCCAGAAACTGCGTCGTCCCAAACGTATCCGGCAGCATGATCAGCAGCTCTCCCTGGTACGTCTGCTGCCACAGCTCCAGCATCTTGTACTGCGCCTGCTTCAGCTCCTCATCGCTCTCCGCCAGCGCCGCCATCCCCATCGGCAGCTCATGCGCATTCGTGCCTATTGCCTCCAGATCGTGCGTATACGCCAGATACGTATTCGAGCTCCCCACAAACGTGCCTCCCAGCACATCCCTCATCGCCGTCACAACATAGTCCTGCCACAGAAAGCTGTGCCGCCGACGCGTCCCGAAGTCGCTCACCGTCAGCCCCGGCACCCCATACAGCCGAGCCATCTTCTCCCACAGCCGCGTCTTCGCCCGCGCGTACATAATGTCCAGCTCGAGCTCCGACAGTTTCTTCAAGTTTGCCCGAGTCTTCAGCTCATCAATGGCCGACAGCGCGTAGATCTCCCACATGGTCGTGTCGGTCCACAGCCCTTCGAACTGCAGCGAAATCTGCCCGTCCGTCACCCCAAGCTCGAAATCCGACAGCCGGAAATCATGCTCAAGCCAATGCAGAAACGCAGGCTCAAAGATTCCTCGCTTTCCATAGAAAGTATTGCCCGCCAGCCAGATCATTTCAGACTTATGCATCCGCAGCTTGCGCGTATGTTCGAGCTGCTCCCGCAGCTCATGCACATCCACAACTTCGCCCAGCCGCACTTCATGCGAACGGTTCATCAGCGTAAACGTCGCCCGGGTGCGAGGGAAATGCTTCCAGATAAACTGCAGCATCAGCAGCTTGTAGAAGTCTGTGTCCAGCAGCGATCGCGTAATCGGATCGAGCTCCCAGTTATGGTCATGCGCCCGTCGTGCCAGGTTGATAATCACAGTGCGGCTATTCTAATAAACCGACTCTCTTTGAACCTTTAAAACAACGCCCACTTGCGACAATCTAGTTCTCGTGTCAACAAACATCATCATTACGAACCATCATGTCGAGCGGAGCTCAGCGGAGTCGAGACACCCGCAGCTATTTTTCCCATTCCCCGGCATTGCTGCCGGCCGGGGTGTGTTTCGCGGCCGACCAGGATCAGTGCGAGGCTGGCGCGAGTGTCTCTGAAGTCGAGTTCACGCTGAATCTAAGGGGCAGCCAGGGCGAGATCATTCCACTGGCCCTTTCGTTCTGAACCGCATCCAGCCGCGAGTGGCTCAACACAGCGAGCTAAGATCGCAGCCGTCGTCTGGGAATCGATAAATATTTTGTCGATCCGGAGGGCACCGATGCGAACACTGTGCATTCCCCTCTACCGTCTTGACGATCAGTACGCGTGATAGTGACGACTCGCCGGAATCTTAATCTTCCAATTCGGTCTCCGCAGCGTGTTCCTTCTTCCCATGCCCCCCGCACGACCCCCTCACCACCAGCCGCACCGGCACCAGCACATCGCGTATCGGCAACTTCGGCTGCTCCAGCCGTTGCAGCATCGTCGCCATCGCCACTGCCCCGATCCCCGCGCAATCCTGGTGAACCGTCGTCAGCGGAACCGGCAGCAAACTCGCGTACCGCACGTCATCCATCCCCACAATCCGCACCTCGTGCGGAATCCGCACGCCGAGCCCTATCAGCGCCTGCATCAGCCGCGCCGCGGTCAAATCATTCGCGCAGATAATTCCCTCCGGCAGCGCCGCGTCCACCATTCGCCGTACAAACGCCTCGTCCGCCGCGCTTCCCCGCCACACCGCCTGCCACTCCGGGCGCACCCCATGCGCTCGCAGCGCTTCGTAGAATCCCGTGATCCGGGCATCCACCGTATTCGCCGTTCGCTCCTCGCCCACAAACACCAGCCTCATCGCGCCATGCTCCAGCAGATGCGCAGTAGCGATATACCCCGCTCGCCGGTTATCCACTCCCACCATGTCGTGAGCCGATCGTTCCGGGTATGGCATGTAGCACCGGTCCAGAAGCACAAACGGAATCTGCGCCCGGTCCAGCATCCGCGCAATCCGCCGATTTGCCGAGTCCTTCTCGCTCGTCAACTCCAACGGCGCAAAGAACACCCCCGCCAACTTCTTCGCGATGAACGACTCCACCATCTCCTCGGCTGCCTTCGCGCTGTCCTCGACAGATGCCGATGAATTCCCCCAAAGCAGCGCATCCGGCTTCGCAAACTGGGCCCGCATCATCCCGTTGCAGATCGGCTCAAAGATCTCCGTCAGCCCCAGTTCCGGAATGAGCAGTCCAAATGTTCGACCACTCTGCTTTTGCTCGCCCAGAACATGCGTCCCCGCTCCCGGCCGACGCGACACCAGCCCCATCCTCTGCAGGTCGTTCACAGCTTTCGCAACGGTAATCCGCGACGCGTCAAACATCTTCCCCAACTCCGCCTCGCTCGGCAGCCGGTCGCCCTCCTTCAGCGCCCCTGACTCGATGCTCGCCAGCAGATGTTCGTAAACGCGCCGATGTTTCGACTGTCTCTGAGCCCCCTCGCTCTCTCCAGGCGGCATGAGATTGCCAGCCGGTTTACATGTTCGTGGCATTCGTCGCCTTCAGAGCCGCAATCTCCGCTCTTCCCCCTCCATGACACTAGAAGAATGCCATTCCCTTTGTCGACAAATGTCTATACATATCAACTATCAAAAAGGCTGACTGACGAGGTATGTGTGTCATTCCCGGGGGAGGTCGCCACTGCGACCGAAGTGGAGGAACCTGACACTCTCTTCCGACACTCTTGAAGCGAAAGTGCTCGACCGGAGAATCAAGCGAAAGAACACGAGGCACTCGCCGGATGCCCGTCCTGGGGACGGGAATTGAACTCAAGCAGGTACTCGCATCCAGCTACAATGTCCACCATGCCAAACCGCGCCAAGCACATCCTCTTCGCAGCGATCGTCGCCACACTTGCCGCCACTTCCGTCCTCGCCCAATCAGCCGAAGAACAAGCTGTTCTCGCTCCCATCCACGCTATGTTCGACGGCATGTCAAAACGCGACGCCGCCGCCATCAAAGCCCCCACACTCCCACGCGGAACCATGGTGCTCATGCGCGACGGCAAGCCCGCGCAGATGACCTTCGATGCCTTCGCCGACCGCGTCGGCAAACCGGGCAAGAATCAAATCGAAGAGCGCATCCACGATCCCCTCGTCCGCATCGACAACGACCTCGCCGTCGTCTGGGCGCCCTTCGACTTCCTCGTCGACGGCAAGGTCGATCACTGCGGAACCGACCTTTTCAATCTCGTCCGCGTCGACGGCAAATGGCTCATCGCCAGCGTCGCTGATACCGGCACCAAAAACTGTCCCGCAAAATGACCGGGGAGGTCTTATCTATGTTCCTCAACCGTTCTTAACCATTACGGTGTTTCTGAGTGCACTGGACCCCAAGCGTTTTCTTCAGCTTGGGGTGGGTATGCGAATAACTCTCATCCTTTGTGTCAACCTTCACCCGCTCTCGGCTGGATGCCCATATCTCTAGGAGATGCGAGACGGAACAACAGGACCGAAGTAACTGCCAGCACCGCGAAATCAGATGCCTGTTGCCTGCAAACTTGAGATCATCTCTCAGTTCCTCTGAGGCACACATGCTCTCGCCATCAACCTCCCTGCGTCCCCGCTGGGTAGCCAATACAGATAGAAAACGGTCCATCAAGATCAACGGCGTGAACTACGAGTTGCACCTCACCAACGCAACCCGCGGCCGCCTCTTGTGCCACCAGTTAGTCGCCGGCACTCCTCGCCTGGTCAACGTCGTCGAAATCCCATTGACTCATCCGGAACTCAATTCGATGTTCGACGCCAGAACCGCGGCAGACATCCTGCGAGTAGCAAACGATCTTCGAGCCTAGCGCCCGCTCACACTCATTTCTCAAATTGCCGCCCCACGATTCCTCTCGCTCAGATTCATTTCCACCCACCAAATGATGTTCACTTCCGAACAGGCATGCCCGGCAACGGACATTCGAACAACCGTAGCCGGTTCTCTTCTCACCTGGAAATTTCAGAGTGACTTTCTCCTCTGAGCGTCATAGCGTGAGAGTCATGTACTTAGGCCAAGCCTTTCTCTCACACATCGCGCTCAACGGACATCGTCGGCCGGCCAATAAGTTGGAAGCTGGAATGCTTACGATTGAACATCCGGGGGGCTCTCTCCTTTTCTCCAGATAACGGAGGCAGCAATGCAACTTGTGCTCCAGGATCTGCGCTTTGCATTTCGACAGATACTCCGCAATCCAGCCTTTTCCCTCACTGCGATCCTTTCCCTTACCCTCGGCATCGGTGCCACGGTTGCGGTCTACAGCATCCTTTATGACGCTGTCCTTCACCCATGGCCGTATGCCGGCATCGAGAGGATCTGTCATGTATGGATTACTGACAACGCCGGCCACGAAGGCACCTGGGACCTCACTGGCCCGCAGATTCGGCAACTGCGCCAAGCCAATGCCGTCGAGGACGTGGTCGTATCTAACTACACGAACCAAACGGTCACTGGCAGTGGCGTACCCGACGATGTGATCGTCGATGAAATGTCGGGATCCCACTTCCAGTTCCTCGGGCTTCCACCTCTCCTCGGCCGCTACATCATGCCCTCCGATGATCCCGATGGGCAGGATCCCCAGCCAGTCGCGGTCTTGAGTTACAAGTTCTGGCAAAGGCATTACCTCGGCGATCCCACGGTTGTTGGGAAAACTATTCAACTCAACCACAAGGCTTACTCGATCCTGGGCGTGATGCCGGTTCGCTTTACTTGGAGAGATGGAGACGTCTACATCCCGCTGAAAATGCAATCCGACCAAACGCATCGGTACGGTCCGGACATCAAGCTGAAGCCGGGCGTCAGTTTCGAAGCAGCTGCCGCTGAGTTCACTCCTCTCTTTCAGCAGTTCGACAAGCAAACACCAAATGTTTTTCCGAAGCAATTCAAGATCAGCGTGCGCGGAATGGCTGATACCTACACCCGCGATCTCAAGAAGACGATGTACCTCCTGTTCGGGGCGGTCGCCCTCCTGCTCGCGATCGGGTGCGGCAACGTCTCGATTCTCCTGCTCGCCCGGAGTACAGCCCGGCAACACGAGTTTGCTGTCCGCTCCGCCGTTGGCGCGAGCCATATTCGCATCGTCCGCCAACTCCTCACCGAGGCATTGCTGTTATCCGGTATCGGTGCGGGATTGGGTGTACTCGTCGCCTATCAGTCGATCCGTTTTATTGTCCCGAGGCTTCCCGACCACTCCTATCCCTACGAAGCCGACTTCCACATCAACCTGCCTGTTCTGTTCTTCAGTGTCGGTCTGGCGCTTCTCAGCGGGATTGTCTTCGGTCTCTTCCCAGCGCTGCAGTCGTCACGACCCGAGATCAGCCAGGTGATGCAGGCCGGCACTCGCCGCCTTACCGGAAGCATAAAGGGGCGGCGCTTACACTCGGCACTCATCGCGGGACAGATCGCTCTTACTCTCCTGTTGATGACAGCAGCCGGCGCCGCAATCCAGAGCTTCGTCCGCATGAACAACACTCCACTGGGTTATGAGCCGCAGAACACGATGTCCCTAATCATTCCCATCGGCGAAGCCGCGCATACCACGTGGTCAGATCGCGCCCGCTACATTGCCCAGCTTCGCGACAAGATCGCGACCACTCCCGGCGTTCTTTCCGCCGGAATCTCCACCAATGCCACTCCGCCCAACAGCGGCTTTCCGCTGCGCATTGAGATTCTCCGCAAGCCGGCCGCCCAGGCGCAGGAGGCGCACATCGAATTCGTCAGCTCCGAGTACTTCTCCACCTTGCGAATCCCGTTCCGCAGCGGGCGCCTTTGGGACCAAAGCGAGATCTCCCGTGGCGCTGCTCTTGTGCTGGTCAATCAGGCTTTCGCGCGTCACTATCTCGCCGGAGAAGATGCCGTGGGACATGCCATCCGCGTCCCCGAATTCGGCACTCTCCCTCCCATGCTTTTAGCCGCAAAAGGAATCACCGGTTGGCTCCAGATCATCGGCGTCGTAAGCGATTCGCTGGACGACGGACTCGGCAAGCCCGTCGCGCCCGCAGTCTACGCACCTTACACGCTGGTGATGCCACCTTTCACGCAGGTCCTGGTTCGAACCCAGGGCGCGCCTCTTGCACAGCTTCACAGCATTCGACAGCAAATCGCTACCATCGATCCCGACCAGCAGGTCGGAGGAAATATCCGCGACCTCCAAGGTTGGATCCAGCACGAACCCGAATTTGAACGGGGACGGCTCATTTCCATTCTCTTCGGAGCATTCGCTCTACTCGGATTGTCTCTCGCCGCAGTTGGCCTTTACAGTGTCGTCTCCTACACCGTGCTGCAGAGGACAAGCGAACTCGGCGTCCGCGTCGCTCTCGGAGCGCGACGTCGCGATGTACTCAGCCTGGTCGGACTCTCGGCCGGAACCAGCGTAGGGATCGGAATCGTTGCTGGATTGGTCCTGAGTTTCAGCCTCAACCGGCTGATCGCGCGCTGGATCGAGAGCGGCGCGCGCGACCCTCTCATGATTCTGACGGTATCGCTCGTTCTCATCGCTGTTGCCGCGCTTGCCTGCGTCATCCCCGCTCGCCGCGCCACCGCCATCGACCCCATGGCTGCTCTTCGCTGCGAATAATTCAGTCGAAGTCCTTCTCGAAGAGGCAAAGTCACGGTCAGCGCCAATCCCGAAAATCGTCCGCCAAGAAGGTTTAGGGTGGGATATAGAGAGGAAGGGTTCGCAATCACCACCCCTATCGACCTTCACGCCCGATATCCAATCGCCGCCTCAATCCCGTTCCTGACCTCCAACGGCAGAGCCGGCATAGCCCCGCTCTGCGATGCGACCCAGCTCCCCCACCGGTTCCCCGCCTCATTCAAAACGGCTAGCTCCGCTCCCCGCAGCATGTAGTGCGTCAACGCCGCCGTAAACGCATCTCCTGCTCCGATGGTGTCCGCCACCCGCGCGGGAAACCCCGGATGCTCGTGCCACTCCTCCCGCTTCACCAGCAAGCTTCCATGCGGACCGCGCGTAATCGCCACCATCTCCAGCGTCGGAAACTCCGCCAGCAATCGCTCCGCCCCCGTACGCAAGTGCGCCGGCTGCCCTTCGCTCTCCACCGGCATTCCCAACAGCGCCAGAACCAGCGGCACCTCAGCATCATTCATCTTCATCACTGTAGCCAGTTCTAGAGACTCCTGGATCACCTCGCTCGAGTAATAGGGCCGACGCAGGTTCACATCGAAAACCCGCACGGATCGCGAAGGGGTCTGCGCCGCGAGCGTCTGAATTGTCTGCCGCGCCTCCACGTTTCGCTGGGCAAGCGAACCAAAGCAGATCGCATCCGCTCTCTCTGCCAGCTTCACCCACGCGTCCGACAGTTCCAGCGAATCCCATGCCGCTGGCTTATGAATCGTGTACTCCGGCTGTCCGTCATCGAACGAGACCGTAACCCGTCCCGTCTCGTGCGCCGTATCGATCTGTAGATATGCCGTGTCCGCGGGCAGCGGATCCAGCAGCCGCACCGCTTCGCGCCCCAGATCATCCCGCCCGATTCGGCTCAGAATCACCGCGTGGCTCCCCAATCGTCCCGCCATCACGCTGAAGTTCGCCGGCGCGCCGCCCAGCCGTTTCCCGCCAGGCAGCATGTCCCACAACAACTCCCCAATCCCCAGTACCAGGTGCGGCTCTCTCAATTCAGTACTCCCACTTCCCGAGGCAGAGATCCGTACCCGTCTCTTCACGATCAGCTCAACTTGCTCCGCCTTCCGAATCAGCTTTCCTTACCAGCCTCGATTCGTCAACAAATTCCGCCGAGCTCAACGACCGATCCAAACTACTTTCAGCCACACACCAGCCCACCACACCGCCTCTCGTCCCGAGCGACCGCAGGGAGTCGAGGGATCCGCAGTTCGTGCTCCTCAAGGTCAATTTGCCGACGGCTTCTCCACTCGATCGAC
>Ga0068857_100000583_pt1 | contig 26718 bp, 34 predicted proteins | sample KBSCornC72_FD_66591 | JGI IMG/M metagenome (GOLD analysis project Ga0068857, IMG submission 66591) | Corn rhizosphere microbial communities from Kellogg Biological Station, Michigan, USA - KBS Corn C7-2 | ecosystem: Host-associated > Plants > Roots > Rhizosphere > Soil ...
GCGCAGGTGATGAAGGAAGGCAAGGCGGGCGTAGGCGAAGTGCGCGTCGGCCCAGGCGGCCATTACGCCAATCTGGACGCCCTGGTGTACGACGCGATCCAGATCCTGGCCCCGTGGTTTCAGGAAGACACGGGCCTGCGCGTGCATGTGAACCGCAAGCTCCTGCACGACAAGTACTTCCCCAAGATCAACCAGGAACAGCGCGCCACCGACGAACTGGCCACCCAGGTACTGGTGAGCCAGAAGCTGATGGGCGGCCTGACCGCGCTGGGCCTGCCGTACTTCCCCGGCACGTCGCTCCTGATCAGCCGCCCCGACAACCTCTCGATCTACTACCAGACCGGTGGCCGCCGTCGCCTGCTCAAGGACGAGCCGGAGTACGACCGTATCGCCGACTACCAGTCCAGCAACGACGCCTACGTGATCGAGCGTCTGCGCGGTGCGGTGCTGATCGAGAACATCGTGCTCGGCGACTGGACCCAGGCTCCGTAAGGCCCGCCTCGATGCCCTCACCCGCCATGGAACACCTGATGCGGGCGCAGGCCGCCCAGGCGACCGCGAACGCGGCGCCGGGCGCGGCGGTGGATAGTTCCACCTCCCACGCTCATGCCCTGATCCGCGCCAAGCTGGACACCGACCGCCGCCGCTTGAAGCTCCTGCAATCGGTGGAGCGGAAGATCGAGGCCAAGCGCGAACTGCTGCCCGACTACGAAGCCTATGTGGACGGCGTCTTGGCCGGCGGCCAGGGCGTGCAGGACGACGTGCTCGGCTACGTGCTGTGCTGGCGGATCGACGTGGGCGACTTCGCCGGTGCGCTGCCCATCGCCCGCTACGTGCTGACGCACAACCTGTCCATGCCCGACCGCTTCCAGCGCACCACCGCCACGCTGGTGGCCGAGGAACCGGCCGAACAGGCGCTCAAGGCGTACACCGCCGGTAAGCCCTTCGACGTGGCGGTCCTGCGCGAGGTCATGGACGTGACCTTGCCCTACGACATGCCCGACCAAGTGCGCGCCAAGCTGCACTTCGCACTCGGTCGCTTGCTGGCCGAGACCGAACCCGGCGAAGCGCTGGTGTATCTGCGCCGCGCGGTGGAGCTGCACGACAAGGTCGGCGCCAAGAAAGACATCGAGCAGCTGGAACGCCGGCTGCGCCACCTTCCCGGCGATAGCGCCGCCACCGAACCGCCGCCGCAAGGCGGCCCCTGAGCCTCCCCCTGGCGCCGCGGCGGCACGGGTGGCGAGGGTCGCCCCCAGGCGAACACCGACCCACCCGTCCACCGCCGCATTTGACGAGACCCCGATGGGCACCCTGACTGGCAACGGCGGCACGGCCGCTACTCCTCCCTCCGACGACGGCCCGCCGATCCGCAACGACGGCTTCTGGCCCGATATCGACCTCGGCGCCCTGCGCGCCTCCACCCGCCTCACCGGCAACGTCACGGCGGCGCGCCTGCGCACCGCCGCTGTCGCCGCGGTGCTGTTCATCAATCCGCAGCTCGCTGCGTTTCGCGCGACGAAGATCGCGCAGGGCTGGGTGTCGGCCGCGGACATGGACGAGACCATCGACGGTAAGTCGGTGCTCGTGCAGCGCTATCTCCGCGCCGTCGCGTGCAGCGTGCAGGCGGACCTGGCCGAGCACTACCGCGATTGGGATACCACCCGTGCCGGCGATTACCGCGCCGAATCGGAGACCGCCGCGGCCGACGAATTCCGGCGCAACGCGCAATGGGCGCTGGCCGACATCCTGGGCCGCGCGCGCAACGTCGTGGAGCTGATCTAGTGCCCGCGGTGCGCTCGCTCCAAGGCGACACGGTGGACGCGCTGTGCTGGCGGGAGCTGGGCGCCACCACGGGCGTGGTGGAAGCCGTGCTCGAACTCAATCGTGACCTGGCCGACCTGGGCCTCGTCCTTCCGACGGGCACCGTCGTGCAGCTACCGGAGCGCTCGCCCGCCACAGCGACACCCGTCCTTCCTACCCAACAGCTATGGGACTGAGCATGACCGAACCGGCCAGCACCTACCTCCTTGCCGCCGCGGTCACCGCCACGGCCGCCACCACCGCGCTGCTTCCCGGCATCGACGGCGACGCCCTGGTGGGCGCGCTGGCCGGCGGCACGCTGTACGTCACCAGTGCGCGCGACCTGCCGCTGCTGCGCCGCGCCGTCTACCTGCTGGTGAGCACGGCCGCCGGCTACTTCGGCGCGCCGGAGCTGCGCGGTCTGCTGCCGCTGCAAAGCAACGGCCTGGCCGGCTTTCTCGGCGGCGCCGTCGCGGTGACGGTCGCCACCCAAGCCATCGAGCGGGTGAAGACCCTCGATCTCTCGTCCCTGTTTACCAAGCGCGGAGCCTGACCCATGTCCCAGCTCATCACCCCGAACGCCTGGCCACTGATCCAGCTGATCGCGTGCCTGGTTATCGCCTGGCAGTTGGCCATGTACCGCCGCGGCCGCTCGCCCCATCGCCGCGGCGTGGCCTGGTTGGCCTGGCTGCTGGTGGTCGGCTGCCTGATGACCGCGGTGAAGCTCTTGTGCGGCGTGCGGCCGCCACCGGGGCCGCTGGAAGCGCTCGGATGCACTGCGCTGGCTGCGCTGCTCACCGGGCACCGTGGCGACCTGGCGCATACCCTCCGCGCCGTGTGGGACGCCGCGCGCGCCGTGCATCGTCGGGCGCGCCGATGATCGCGCTGGCCGAGCAGCGCATCGAGCGCCTGCTGTCGGACCTGATCGCGGTGGAAGGCGGCTACGTCCACGACGCGGCCGACCGCGGCGGCGAGACCCGGTGGGGCATCACCGTGGCGACGGCGCGCGCCCATGGCTACACCGGCCCGATGGCGGCATTGCCCGAAGCGAACGCCCGTGCGATCTACCGCACGACCTACGTGGACGCGCCTCGCTTCGGCGAGGTGGTCGCCATCGATCCCGAGATCGGCGCCACGCTGGTGAATATCGGCGTCAATATGGGACCGGCGGTCGCCGCCCGTTTCCTGCAACGCTGGCTCAATGCGTTCAACGACACCGGCACCCGCTACGCGGAGCTGGTGGTCGACGGCCAGGTGGGCAACAAGACGCTCGACGCGCTGCGTGCCTTCCTGCGCTGGCGTGGCCCGATGGGCGCTGCCACCTTGCTAAAGGGCATCCATAGCTCCCAGGGCACACGCTACCTCGACATCACCGAGGGGAACCGTTCACAGCGACGGTTCGTGTTCGGTTGGGTCACCAACCGGGTGGGGACGTAGGCCATGCGCTACGCCCTCACCGTCCTGCTCGCCCTGCTCGCCGTGGCCGGTGGCTTACTGGCCTGGCAGCACCACCGTATCCAAGGCCTAGCTACCGACGTGGCCCAGGCACAAACGCAAGCGGTCATCGCCGGCTTCGAGGCCAGCGCGGCGCGCGCGGACGTGCATGTCATTACCAAGTACGTGGACCACGAGCGCGTGGTTCACCAGGTCATCCACACTATCCAGCGCGAGACGCCCCGCTATGTCACGCCCCGCACCGATGCTGCTTTTCCTCTCCCTGTCGGCTTTGTCCGCCTGCACGACGCCGCCGCCGCGGCCGATCTGCCCGGCCCTCCCGGCGCTGCTGATGCGCAGGCCTCCGGCGTTACAGCCTCTGACGCCGCCGTCGTCATCGCCGGCAACTACGGTACCTGCCACGCCATCCGCGACCAGCTCAACGCGCTGATCGATCGCTTGCAGATGCCGCCCTATCACGAGGCCGCGCCGGATGAATAAGCCCGGCCGCCTGCGCGAGGCGCTGATCCGTGGACTACCCGATCTCGCCCTCGATCCGCAGAAGCTGCTGATCTTCGCCGAGCGTGGCTCGGTGGTGGCTACCGGTGAACCGGGTGAGAGTTGGGAATACGCCTACCAGCTGACGGTGATCGTGCAGGACTTCGCGGGCGACATGGACGCACTCACGGCCACCGTGTTGCGCTGGCTCGCCGCGGAGCAGCCGGACCTGCTGCTGAGCGCGGAGAGCCGGCGTAACGGCATACGCTTCGAGGCCGAATTGATGACCGCCGAACTGGCCGATGTGCAATTCCAGCTGGACATCACCGAACCGGTGATGCGCCGCCGTGACGGCTTCGAGCACCCAGCACCACCGCCGGCCGATCCGACGGCGATGTGGTGAGCAGCGATCCGCTGCGCCAGCTGGACGAATGGGCCGGCGCGTTGCTGGCCAAGTTGGAGGCACCTGCGCGGCGCACCCTAGCCGTGACCATCGCCCGAGAGCTGCGCCGCTCCCAACAGCAGCGCATCGCCTGGCAGCACGATACGGAGGGCTCGCCCTTCGTGCCACGCAAGCCGCGGCTGCGTGATCGGCGCGGGGCCATCCGCCGGCGTGCGGCGATGTTCGCCAAGCTTCGCACCGCGCGGTGGCTGCGTATCGCCGGCACACCCGATGCCGCCGAGGTAGGTTTCGCCAGTCGTGTCGCGCGGATCGCGCGCATCCACCAAGAAGGACTGCGCGACCGCGCAGCACCGGACGCACAAGAGGTCCGTTACCCCCGCCGCGCGCTTCTCGGCTTCACCGAAGCAGATCGGGAATGCGTCCGCGACTTGCTGTTGCTCCAAATCACCGGCCGATAAGGGCGGCCAACGAAGCCTAGCGGTTCGACAAAAGGGCCCTGATCGCTGAATATTCGTCGCGCAGGCTCTCTCGATTGCACGCAAGGACAGCGCCATGACGTTTCACTCGCATAAATTCGAAGACGCAGACCTTCAACGTCGCCTCATTTTGGGCCTAAAAGAGCTGACATCTGCTCCCGACTACACAGTGGAAGACGACGGCACAGTCTTCTTCGATAGAAGCGACTACGCCGGCATGAACAAGGTCATTCATCCCATCCGAAGAAGCTGCTTTCGTTGGTACCTTCGATGGTCGGAAGACCCCATCTGGTCAGCTGCCTTTTGGGAAGCCATGAAGCAATCTGGCACACCCTTTCAAATCGAGTATCACAACAGACGCATCGCCTTCCTTCTACCGAAGGATCTTGAAGAACTCCATGAAGAAATCTCCTATCGCACCGCGATAGAGTGCTATCCCATCGACGAGGACTAACTACGCGGCGAACGCAACATACCTAGTCACATCGGATAGTCATTTGATGAATAGGAGGCCCGATCAAGATGCCGATAGTAGCCTTCCATATGGGGAATCCGGTCAGGCAAAACCTGATTGCCGCACACCGGTTCTACGTCGAACAAGCTCGAAAGCGGCTGCTTTCACAGTTTGAAAATCTTGACGACGAGGTCAATGAGACAGCGGAGATGCTACTCAACGAAATCGAGTATGACCCGCAAATCGTTGATCCTTACGATGTCTACGAGGCTGTCCGAGAAAAGAGCATTGAGCTGTGCCAGATGCTCAGCGACTTGCAGGACCGCACACGACTTTCCGTCATTGCGGGCATGTATCACGAATGGGACAAAAAGCTTCGGGAATGGATGACACGCGAAATGAGACATTGGCATAACGCCGACCTCCTCAAGCGGGCCGTATGGGACGCAGACATGCCCGATCTTCTCGAACTCCTTACGTCATTCGACTGGGATGTCGCCGCGCTTGAGTGCCACGACCGTTTAGATGTAATGCGCCTGGTAGTGAATGTCTTTAAACATGGCAAAGGTACGTCGCTCGAACGGCTCAAGCTACAGCGCCCTGAGTTTTTCCCGTCCATAGGCGCTATCCAAGGTGGCTTGCCGTCTCATCTTATCGACCACACCCAAATGATGGTCAAAGACCGACATGTCGAAGAATTCTCCGAAGCCATCGTGGCTTTCTGGGAGGCGGTGCCAGAAAGCATCATCGCCAAAGATGAGGTCGAAGTTCCACGGCGGTTTGAAAAGGCCTTCAACAAGGACCGCTCCGCGACGTCCTGACAAAGGCTAATCTTCCCCTTCGCCGAACGGAAGCGCATCCGCGACCTCTTGCAGAGATACCCAGAACCACCTAGAGAAATAGCACGCAAGTCCCGCATCACGAGCCGTAGCTCACCTTCGTCCCATCCACTTGGATATGACCTGAGGCCTTCATGGTCTCCAGCACGTTGGCGACTTCCTCATCCGTCAGCCGCTTGGAAAAGATCGCCTGAATGGTATTGGTAAGCGTCTTGATGGAGCGCGGCTTGGTCACCCGCTGATGAAGGCTCGCTAAAACTAAGCCCATCTTTTCTTCGGCCTTCCCTGTCTTAGCGATCTGCGTTGCCTTGAGCATAGGTATCTCATCAATGCTCTTAGACCTACACGCGAGGACTTTCTGTCCTTTCAGATGCTTGATGAGGGGATCGAATCCCGAATCCTTGCTAATGATGTGAAAGAACGCATTCGCATCCTTCGCGACGATATGGCCAATGTAGTAGGCGATGTGGAAATCCAAGGCATTGGGACCGTTGCCGGCAATTTTGACGTAACGAGCGTGCTCACCGAGCGCCTGCATCGCCTCGGCCACTTCAAATGAAACCTTGGCTTGGCTTGCCCCCACAAACAGCAAGACCTTGAAGAGGGCATCGCCCTTCAAGGGACTCAAGGTTTTCGGCTGCACATTCTCATAGTCGATGAGGATGTAATTGGTCTTCATGACTCCCTCCCTTCGTTTCTTTGGTTCAGTCCTTGGGGTACATCACACCTTCAACCCATGCATCCGGCTTGAAATCGAAAGCATGCCTTTCAGGATATACCTAGTGGGCCAATAAAACGGTGGCTCGCCGCAAGTCAGCAACTAGCGCTCGTCGGGCGCCGTGTCCGGGCTAGCCAGAATCCTCGCCCCTGTTCTGACTGACGCACGACAGAACAGCCTGTGCGTGCGTGGCGTGAAGATCTTCCGCAGCATGCACTGCATGCACGAAGACCCCACGCAACTCTTCAATCTGATCCGCTACGGGACCGTCGCCACGGTCGATGTGGCGGCGGCGCGCGTGGTGGTGTCGGTGGGTAGTCTCACCAGTAAGCCTATTCCCTGGCTTGCGCCGCGTGCCGGCGCCGCCCGCACCTGGTCGCCGCCCTCCCCCGGCGAACAGGTGCTCGTGCTATCGCCCGGCGGCAACCTCGGCGCCGCCGTTGCCCTGACGGGCATCTTCTATGACGCACATCCGATCCCTGCCGACGGTACTGCCGACAACGTGCTGCTCGCCTTCGGCGACGGCGCGGTACTTCTTTACGACCATGCGACGCATCTGCTCAAAGCTACGCTTCCTGCCGACGGCCGCGTCGAACTCACCGCGCCCGGCGGCTTCCGCCTGGTCGGCGACGTCGGCATCGATGGCGCCCTCCATGTCACGCAAGCGGCCACGTTCGATCAAACGCTACATGCGTCGCAGGACATCACCAGCGACGCGGACGTGAAAGCGGGTGACATCAGCCTGCGTCAGCACCTGCACGACCAGGTGCAGCCGGGCCCGGGGCTCACCGGCAGGCCACAGCCATGACCGGAATGTCGCGCACCACCGGCGCCGCGCTGCCGGAGATCGACCACATCGCGCAATCCGTCGCCGACATCCTGACCACGCCGCTGGGCAGCCGCCTAGCGCGCCGCACCTACGGCAGTCGCGTCTTCGACCTCCTCGATGCGCCGGCCAACGCCGCCACTCGCGTGCGTCTGTTCGCCGCCACCGCGACCGCCCTCATGCGCTGGGAGAAGCGCCTCACCGTGCAGCGCGTCGCGCTGACAGCCATCGACGGCCTGCAGGGGAAGTTCGCCCTCGACATCGACGGCCGCCTCGCCACGGGCGCCGCCGTGTCGCTGAGCATGCCTTTGACCCGAGGCGCTACGGCATGACCAGCGCCATCCAGCTCGACCGCCTGCCACCGCCCGATGTGGTCGAACCGCTCCACTACGAAACGATCCTAGCGAAAGCCAAAGAGCAGTTTGCGGCGTTGTGGCAGCAACAGCAGAGGCGCGACGCCTCCCTGCCGGGCATCGACCTGAGCCGCGAGTCCGAGCCGGTCGTGAAGATCCTGCAGACCGTCGCCTACGTGGCGCTGGGCCTGCGTCAGCGCGTCAACGATGCCGCGCGGGCCAACTTCCTGGCGACCGCCCAGGGTGCAGACCTCGACCACATCGGCGCTTGGTACGGCGTCGAACGCCTCACGCTGAGCCCCGCCAAGCCGGAGCTGGCCATCTCCGCCGTGATGGAATCCGACGATGCCTTGCGCGAGCGCATCACCTTGGCGCCGGCCTCGTTCTCGGTGGCCGGGCCGGAAGCGGCCTACGTCTTCCATGCACGCAGCGCCTCAGGCGACGTGCTCGATGCCAGCGCGATCAGCCCACAGCCGGACGACATCCGCGCGGTGGTGGCCGATGTCCTGGCCCGTCACGACGCAGCGCCGGCCCTGGTCGCCGACATGCAGGCCGCCTTGGCCGCGGCACGCTGGCCCGGCGAGGTGATCGTGTCGGTGTTGTCGCGTCAGGGCAATGGCCAGGCCGACGCCGCTCTGCTCGCTGCCGTGGCCGACAACGTGAGCGCCGACAACGTGCGGCCCCTGACCGACTTCGTCACCGTGCAGTCGGCCGACATCGTGCCTTTCCAGGTGCGCGCCACCCTGTGGACCTACGCCGGCCCGGATGCCGATATCGTCCGCGCCGCGTCCCGCGCGAGCCTCGATACCTATCTCGCCGAGGCCAAGCGCCTGGACCGCGACATCACGTTGTCCGGGCTCTACGCCGCCCTGCAGGTCGCCGGCATCCAGAACGTGGAGCTGGAAGAACCGCGCGCCACGCTGGTGATCGGCCCGACCCAGGCTGCGCATTGCATCGGCGTGGAGCTGGCCTATGGGGGTATCGGTGGATAGCCTCCTGCCGCCCAACAGCACGCCGCTCGAACGCACCCTCGAACACGTCACGCTCAACGCCCTGGACGTGCCGGTGCCGCTGCGCTCCCTCTGGAATGCCGACACCATCAGCGGCGAGTTGCTGCCATGGCTGGCCTGGTCGATGAGCCTCGATAGCTGGAAAAGCTATTGGTCCGACACGGTCAAGCGCAACCGCGTGCGCCAGGCCATCGACATCGCGCGCCGCAAAGGCACGTCGCAGTCGGTACGCGATGTGGCCGCCGCCTTCGGTGGCGCCATCAGCATCCGGGAGTGGTGGCAGACCGAGCCCAAGGGCGTGCCGCACACCTTCGACGTGGTGCTGACCCTGACCGGCGACGACGGCGCCGAAGCGAGCGCCGCCTACGTCGACGACGTCATCGCCGAGATTCGCCGCACCAAGCCGGCCCGGTCGCACTTCACCTTCACCCAGGGCTTGCAGGCTCGCGGTCGCCTCGGCGTGGTCGCCGCGGCCCGGCCTGTCGCCTACGTGCATCTGCAATTCACCGGAGCTGCCTGAGATGGCCCTCACCCTGACGATCACGCCGGCCGGCCGCGCGGCCCTGGTCAACGCCCAAGCCGATGGCACCCAGGCCGTGCGCATTGCCCGCGTGGGAGTGACTGCCACCGCCTTCGCACCCGGCCAGCCGCTGCCGAACGAGATCAAGCGCCTGGCGACCGTGGCCAGCGGCGCCACCGCGAAAGACACGGTCCACGTCACCGTGACGGATGCGGGCACGGACGTGTACACGGTGCGCGGGTTCGGTTGGTACCTGGACGACGGCACGCTGTTCGGCTCCTACGGCCAGGCCAACGTGATCGTGGAGAAGTCCGCGCAGTCCACGATGCTGCTGGCCACCGACGTGCAGTTCACGGACGCGGACGCCACGCAGATCACCTTCGGCGACACCACGTTCAACAATCCGGCGGCCACCCTCGACACGCTGGGCGTGGTGAAGCTGGCCAGCGAGGACGACGCGACCACCGGCACCGATACGCAGCGCGCCGTCACGCCGAAGTCGCTGCTCGCCGTGCTAAATGCCCGCCTGGGCGTCGGCGCACCCACCGCATTCGTCAGGAAGCTGCTGGGACTGGCCACGGCCGCCGCCTTCCGCGGGGAGTTGGGCCTCAAGAGCGCCGCCCTGAAAGACGACGGCCCCGGCAACGGTTTGGATGCCGACACGCTCGACGGCCAGCACGGCGATTACTACCGCGCCTGGGCCAACCTCACGGACAAGCCCACCACGTTCACGCCAAGCGCGCACGCGCATCCGTGGTCGGACATCACCAACCCGCCCGCGCAGGCGAGCCGCTGGCCGGCCTGGTCGGAGGTGACGGCCAAGCCCGACACCTTTACCCCGGCGCCGCACTCGCACGCCTGGGCGGACATCAACAACCCACCCATGCAGACCCAGCGCTGGCCGGCATGGAGCGAGATCACCGCCAAGCCCACCACCTTTGCGCCGTCGGCGCACACGCACGCCATCGGTGACGTGACGAACCTGCAGACCGCGCTCGACGCCAAGGCGCCGACACAGAGCCCGGTGTTCCAGGGTGCCGTGGTGGCCGCCGGGGGCGCGGTGCAGATCGGCGCGACCGGCGGCGCGTACGCCACCTTGAAGAATGACGGCACCCTCGCCTTGAACGGCGGCACCGCCTATGCCCTGCTGCGCGCCGGCGCGAGCAACACCTCCGTCGGCACGCGACTGACCAACGGCCTGATGCCCTCCATCGAAGGCATCGCCGGAACGGGCCTGGAAGGCTCGCCGCCTCTGCTCGTCGGCAACGGCGGCAATGCCTCTGCCTCGGCATTGATGGCCTTCCTGCGCGACGGCATCGCCGGTGGCTTCCTCGGCCTGGACACCGACAACGTGCTCAAGTGGGGCGGCTGGACGATGGGCCCCGCACGGCGGGTGCTGCATGACCGTATCCGCGACGCTGTGCTCGATGGCACCACGTGGATGGAAGACCTGCGCGTCGTGGGCAATCCCGTGTGGCATAGCGGGCAAATCTCGTTCGCTGCCGAGGGCAACGGCTGGATGAAGTTCCCCAACGGCTTCCTGGTGCAGTGGGGGAGGTATCTCTCCGACGCGCCGTGGAACGAAGGCACCGGCCCCGCGCTCAGCTTCCCCATCGCGTTTCCCAATGGCTGCCTCTCCGTGCAGGTCAGCGACTACCTGACCAACGTCGGCGGCGCGGGCTGGTCGCAGTACGACGACAGCGCCCAGCTCACCGGTTGGGACCGCACGCACTTCACCACCTTCATCCAGTTCCCCGGCGGCGCCAACGCCAACCGTTGGTGTGGGCTGACTTACTTCGCCCTGGGGTACTGAATGGCCTACTTCTACGACATCGTGCAGGGCGGCTTCTACTGCGATGCGGTGCATGGCCCGCGCACCCTCCCGGTCCGCGATCCCGACTGGACACCGGGCGATGGCCAAACGCTCGCCGATGGTCCGTTGATCGAGCAGGCCAATCCGCACTGCACCCTGCCGCCGGCCAGTGACCTGGCCGTCTTAAGTGAGGACACCTACCGCGCGTTGCTGGACGGCCAGAGCCGCGGCAAACGGATCGTCGTCCGTGATGGCGCGCCCACGCTGGCGGATCCGCCGCCGCCCACGACCGAGCAGATCGCCGCACGCCTGCGCGCGCAGCGCGATGTCCTGCTTGCCCCGGTCACCGACGCCCTGCAGCGCCATGTGCTGCAAACCACCTATGCCCAGCCGACCACGCTGACCGACACCGAAGCGTCGGCGCTGGCGACCTATGCCCAGGCGCTGCGCGATGTGCCGCAGCAGCCGGGCTTCCCGCACACCGTGGTCTGGCCGGACGCCCCGGCACCGACCGACGCCATCCCCGCCACCCCCGAGGCCTAACCCATGTCCACCGCCTACCACCACGGCGCGCGCATCCAGGAAACCAGCGACGCCCCGTACGCGCTCAAGACCGTCTCCACCGCCACCATCGGCTTTGTCGCCACCGCGTCGGATGCCGATGCGACCGCCTTCCCTCTGGACACGCCGGTCCTGCTCACGCAACCCAAGGCCGGCCTCGCCAAGGCCGGCACCAAGGGCACCCTCGCCCGCGCGCTCAAAGCCATTGCCGACATCGTGACCTGCCCGGTGGTAGTCGTGCGTGTCGCCGAAGGCGTGGATCCGGCGGCCACCACCTCCAACGCGGTGGGCACCGTCAACGCGGAAGGGCGCTATACCGGCCTGCAGGCGCTCCTTACGGCGGAAGCGCACACCGGCGTGCGTCCGCGCATCCTGGGCGCGCCCGGTCTGGACACCAAGCCCGTGGCCGACGCACTGGTCACGGTCGCCAAGCGCTTGAAGGCCTTTGCTTACGCCACCTGTGACGACTGCGCCACCCTCGCCGATGCCAAGACCTACCGCGAAGGGTTCGGCGCGCGCGAGCTGATGCTGCTGTGGCCGGATTTCACCACCTGGGACACCGTCGCCAACCGCGAAGCCAAGGCGCTGACGGTCGCCATGGCACTGGGCCTGCGTGCCAAAACCGACCAGGTCGCCGGCTGGCACCGCGTGCTCTCCAATATCCCCGTCGACGGCGTGATGGGCATCAGCGCCGACGTCTACTTCGACTACCTCACCGAGGGTACCGACGCGGACCTGCTCAACGAAGCGGGCATCACCACCCTGGTCAAGCGCAACGGTTTCCGCTTCTGGGGCTCGCGCACCTGCGACACCAGCACATACGTCTTCGAGTCCTACACGCGCACCGCCCAGGTCGTGGCCGACACCATCGGCGAAGGCGTGTTCGAGTACAGCGACAAGGCCATGCACGCGAGCCTCGTCCGTGACCTGATCGATGCGATCAACGCCAAGCTGCGCGCCCTCACCCGCCAGGGCGCCCTGCTCGGCGGCCGCTGCTGGTTCGACCCGTCGTTGAACGAGACCGCCGACATGCAGGCCGGCAAGCTCGCGCTCAACTACGACTACACGCCGGTGCCGCCGTTGGAAGACCTCACGCTGCGCCAGACCTTCACCGACGTCTACATCGCCGATCTCAAAGCGGCGATCACCTCCACCAACAACGCCTGATCGCTGCAAGGAACGGAATCATGAAGCTCCCGAGCAAACTGAAAAACTTCGACCTCTTCCAGAACGGCGAATCCTGGCTGGGCCTGGTGCCGAGCGTCACGCTGCCCAAGCTGACCCGCAAGATGGAGGACTACCTCGCCGGTGGTATGGCCGGCCCCGTCGAGATCGACCTCGGGCAGGAAAAGATCGAGCTGGCCTTTACCGCAGGCGGCATCCTGCGCAGCGCCCTCGAACAGTACGGCGCCACCGCGGTGGATGCCGTGCAGCTTCGCTTCGCCGGGGCGTACCAGTCCGACAGCAGCAGCGGCTACAACGCCGTCGAAGTGGCGGTACGCGGCCGCTACAAGGAGTTCGATCCGGGCGACGCCAAATCGCAGGCCGACACCGAGCACAAGTTTTCCGTGTCGTGCGCCTACTACCGCCTCAGCATCGACGGCGTGCCGGTGATCGAGATCGACATGTTGGCCAACAAGCTCGTCGTCAACGGCGTGGATCGCATGGCCGCGCAGCGCGCCGCGATGGGCCACTGGTAACCCTTCCCCACTCTTCCCAGGAATCTCCTCATGAACGACACCACCATGCCCGTCATTACGCTGGACGAGCCGATCCGCCGCGGCGAGCAGATCCTCACCGAAGTGCGCCTGCGCAAGCCCAAGGCTGGCGAGCTGCGCGGTACGCAGCTGGTGAACCTGCTGCACATGGACATCGCGGCGCTCGAAATCGTCCTGCCGCGCATCACCGTGCCGACCCTCACCAAGCACGAGGTCAGCCAGCTCGATCCGGCGGACATCACGCAGTTCGGGTCGGAGCTGGCCTCTTTTTTGTTGACGAAGGCCAAGCGGGAGGGCTTCCCGTAACGGTCGAAGACGCCATGGCCGACATCGCGGTGGTCTTCCATTGGCCACCGCCGACGATGGACGGCATGGACGTGAGCGAGTTGGTGCAGTGGCGCGAACGCGCCCGGTTGCGGAACGGCGGCGAGGACTAGCGTGGATCTGAAACTCAGTGTCCTGTTGAACATGATCGACAAGGTGACCGCGCCCTTGCGCGGCATCGCCGGCAGTTCCGCCGCCACGTCCAAGGCGCTGCGCGAGACCCGCCAGCGCCTCAAGGAACTGCAGAGGGCGCAGGACGATTTGAAGGGTTTCCGCCAGCTCAAGGCAGGCACTCAGGCCCTGGGCACCCAGCTAGCGGCGGCACGCCAACGCGCCACCGAGCTGGGGCGCGCCCTTGCCGGCACCACGAACCCGACTCGGCAGCAGACCCGGGAGTTCGCGGCGGCGAAGCGCCAGGCCGACGCGCTGGGCGGGCAGTACCAGGCCAATGTCCGCCGGCTGCAATCCGTGCGCGAAGCCCTGGGTGCCGCCGGCATCCATACGCGCGACCTGGCCGGCCATGAGCGACGGCTGCGCGACGACATCGCCGCGGCGAACGCGCAGCTGGGCGAGCAGCAGAAAAAGCTCAGCGCGCTCACCCAGCAGCAACAGAAGATGGCCGCGGCCCGCCAAAGCTTCGAGCGCAGTTCGGCGACGGCGGCGCATCTCACCGTGGGCGGCTACGCCACGCGGGAGACCGGCAAGCATCTGCTGGACGCGATCAGCCCTACGGTGACCGAGGCGAAGGCCTGGACGGCGCAGGTCGCGCAGTTGCGCGCCATGGGCGTCGGCGATGCCCTGGTGACCGATGCGGTGAAGTTTGCCCGGGCGCAGGACATCATGGGCACGAGCGCGACCGAGACGTTGAAGCTCCTGAAAGAGTCCTACAGCGTCCTGCGCGACATGCATGAGGCGGAGGCAGTGACGCCCTACCTCGCGCGCATGAAGTTCGGCATCGAGACCGTGATGGCCCAGGGCGGGCATGGCGAGGGGCACGGCGACACCGCCGAGACCATGTTCATGGACCTGCTCAAGGTGGCCGAGCTGCGCGGCGCCGCCAAGAGCCCGGAAAGCCTGAAGCGCGTGCTGGATTTCGCCACCCAGGCGTACGTCGCCTCCGGCGGCCTGGTGAAGTCCGAAGACCTGCTCAACATGATCAAGACCGGCGGCGTCGCGGCGAAGCAGCTGGACGATCAGTCGTTCTTCTTCGGCCTGCTGCATACCGTGCAGGAAATGGGCGGCCACCGCGCCGGTACGGGCCTGTCGACGGCCTACCAGAACTGGGCGGCCGGGCGCTCCACCCGCCAGTCGGCCGACGAACTGTTCCAGCTGGGCCTGCTCAAGCCCGGCGCTATCGAAGTCCATGAGAAGACGGGCCACCTCAAGAAGCTGCTGCCCGATGCACTGAAAGAGGGCGACCTCTATCGGAGCAACCCGTTCGAGTACCTGATGACGCGGGTGATCCCGAAGCTCAACCCGGACGGCCAGCTCAACGACCAGCAGGTGGTGAGCAAGATCAACGCGCTGTTCTCCGGCCGCAAGGGCGGTGACCTGTTCGCGTCGCTGTTCATGGAGCGCGCGAACATCGCCAAGCACTTGGCCGCGGCCCCCAAGGCCTTCGGCGTAGATGCGCTCTACGACGAAGCCCGCCAGAACGCCGCGGGCCAGGAGGCCGAGCTGCTGGCCCGCAAGTCGGACCTGTACCGCGAGCTGGGCGAGCAACTGCTGCCCGTCTACGTAGCGGGCTTGGGCAAGTTGGTGGGCGTCCTGCGTGCCGTCAGCGGCTGGTCCCAACGTCACCCGGCGCTGGCCAAGGGCATGCTGCTGGTCGCCGGCAGTGCTGGCGTGCTGCTGGCGACGGTGGGCAGCCTGATGATCGGCCTGGGCGGGCTGCTCGGCCAGTTCGCGCTGCTGCGCTACGTCATGCGCCTCGGGGGCATTCGCGTCGGCGCGATGGCCGGCGGCGCCGAGGGCGGCCTGCTGTCGCGCCTGCCGATGCTGGGTCGCCTGTTCCCAGCCATCGCTACCGGCGCCCGTGCCGCCATGCTCGCCATCACCGGTGTGAGCCTGCCGGTGGCCGCGCTGATCGCGCTGGTGATCGTCGCGGCCCTGGCGATACGTCGCTACTGGCAACCGCTCTCGGCCTGGTTCTCGGGTGTTTGGGATGGCATCGGCCAGGCCGTAGGGCCGGTGTTCGCTGACATCGGCCGCGCGCTCGCGCCGCTCAAGCCGGCGTTCGACGTGATCGTCGGATGCCTGGTTAGCGTGTGGCGCTGGATCACGCAACTGCTGGAGCCCATGCAGGCCACCCAGGAGCAGATGGCCAATGCCCGCGCGACCGGCGTGACGTTCGGGCAACTGGTCGGCGCCGCCATCCGCGGCGTGGTGCAGGCCGTCAGCTTCGGCGTGCAGATGTTCGTGGCGCTCGGCGAGGCCATCGGCACCGCGGCGGGCTGGGTGGTGGTGCATTGGGAACCGGTGAAGGCTTGGTTCGCCGAGATGTGGCAGAGCGTGGAGAACGCCGCGCGCAAGACGCTCGACTGGATCGCCGAAAAACTTGGCGCGGTACGCGAGCTGATCGACCGCATTCGCCACCTGGGGCAGAGCAGCCCGGTGATGCCACCGGGCACCACGCCCATCGACTGGATCACGGGCGATGACCAGGAGAAGGCTCGCAAGATTGCCGACGCCATCGCCCGTACGCCCCTGGCCGGCGGCGAGGCGACCGGCCAGGGAGCCAGCCTGGTCAACTCCGTCCCACCGGTGGGCGTGCGCGCAGCGAAGACCGTGGTCATGCACGGCGACCAGGTCACGATGCATGTGGACGCCCGCGGCAACGATCCGGACGCGGTGCGCCGGCAGGTCGCGGACGCCATGGCCCGCCACGAGCGAAGCAGGCAGGTGCGCGCACGCTCCGCCTTTAGCGATGAGGATTGAGGATGGATGGGATGGTCTTGATGGCCTTCGGGCCGTTCGTGTTCGGCATGCGCACCGCGGCCTACGAAGAGCTGCAACGCCAGATGCAGTTCAAGCATGCCGCCAATGCGCGGCTGGGCAAGCGCGACGCCTACCAGATCGTGAGTCCCGGCACGGAGATGCTCACGCTGTCGGGCGTGGTGGCACCGGAGGTTTCGGGCACGCTCGCCTCCATCACGCAGTTGGAAACGATGGGCAGCGAGGGACGTGCCTACGTCCTAGTCGATGGCGCCGGCCACATCTACGGTGTCTACTTCATTGACAGCCTGCAAACCACGCAGAGCGCGATCCACAGCGATGGCACACCACGCAAAGTGGCCTTCTCGCTCACGCTGTGCCGCAGCGATGACGAGCCTACCGACGAGGCCAGCGACAACCTTGCCGGCGGCCCCTCGCCGGAGGCGCAGGAACGCGCCCGAGCCACCGCATGATCGTCCAGCCCACCAACCCACTGTTGCGCCCTACCTGTCAGATCGCCATTGATGGCAAGGACCGCACTGCGCGGATCATGCCGCACCTGATCCAACTGACCGTGGAGTCGCACCGCCAGGATCACGCGGATACGGTGAGCTTGAATCTGGACGATAGCCGGGGGCAGATCGCCCTGCCGCGCCGCGGCGTGGAGATGCGGGTGATGCTGGGCTTTGAAGGACTCGGCGTGTCGCTGCAGGGCACCTATCACGTGGATGAGATCGAACATAGCGGCACGCCCGACACGGTGAGCATCGTGGCGCGCAGCGCCAAGCTGACGCGGGAGCTGCGCATGCGCAAAGAACGGAGCTGGAGCCAGACCACCGTGGGGCATGTGGTGCGCGTCATTGCCGGCGAACACCAGCTCACGCCGCGCGTGGCGGCGAGCCTGAATCGGCTGCCGGTGGAGCACCTGGCGCAGACGGAATCCGATGTTGCGCTGCTGCGGCGCCTGGGCAAGATGTGGGATGCGGTGGCGACAGTGAAGGCCGGCAATCTGCTTTTCACGCCTGTCGGTGCCGCGCAGACGGCCAGCGGGAAACCGCTCGAACCATTGGTCTTGCGGCGGGCCGATGGTGACCGGCATCGCTTCCACGAAGCCGACCGGGACGCTTACACCGGGATCCGTGCACGCTGGCACGACGTGGGCGCCGGGCGCGGTCGCACGGTGCTGGCTGGCACCGCTGGACATGTGAAGTTTTTACGCGGCGATTTCGCCAGCCGGGAAGACGCACGACGTGCCGCTGAGGCGGAACTCGCGCGCGTGCGGCGTGGCGCTTCGACGTTCACCTTAGACATAGCCATCGGTCGGCCGGACCTCTATCCGGAAATGCCCGCGCGCACGCGTGGCTGGAAACCAGAGATCGACACCGTCGATTGGATCGTCGTCAAGGCGACACACAGTTTTACACCGGGCGGTGGCTATACCACGGCTGTGGAACTGGAAAGCAAAGCGACCGCCAGCGATACCGCGGCGGCCGATGAAGATGCGCCAGCGCCGAGTGAAAGCGACTTGGCTTGAGATTGCTTAGCAGGCAGGCGCTTGCTCGGAGTATCGCCATGCGCTGAATGATGCGCACCGGTCGCGCTTGTCAGCACCACGAGTATGGTGTTGCAATCGAACCTCGCCACCAAATTGCACGCGGTGCTGTTCGATGATTCGGCCGAAATGTCAGAGGTGTCTCGGGGATTTGCAGGTGGAATACACCGAAGCCGGCGAACCCTACGCGTGGTGCGCCCGATGCGGTTGGCGCGACGAACGGCCTGTCGAAGAAACCATTCCTCTTCTAGAGGACGCTCCATGGAAGTCGGAGGAATGGGATCGTCCGTGAAGGATGACGGCGCCGCCGAGCGCGGCGCCGAAGAGGATCAGGCGGAAGGATGATCCGCTAGCCATTCCGCGTATTCGGGCACCGTGCGCTTGACGTGCTGTTCCAGCCAGATCGCTTCGGCTTCGGGGCGCGCCGCATCCCAATCACCCACAAATTGAGTGAGTCGCCGCGCGGCCGGTGAGAGATTCGCGCCATCATCGACGGCTCGACGGACCACTGGCTGAGCCGCATGGCTCAAACGTTTCGGCCCGCGGCCGAACACGAGCCAGTCCATCGAGATGCCCTCCGCCGCCGCCAAGTTCGCGCAAAACGCGTAAGGCGGGCTATTGCGCTGGCGCCAGTTGCTGGGTGCGTTGCCACCGAGACCCAGTATGGCGGCGAGCTCCGCGTCGTTCTTCGCGTTGACCACCTCCCGCATACGGGAAATGACCTCGCCTGCATTTACGGCAGCCTGGCCGATAACTCGCATTGAGTGCAAACCTCTCGAAATAAGTTGCGAAACTTCGATTCGTGGGCTATCGTTCGATTTGTGTATCACTTCGGCATCGTAACCCATCGCCATGAAGAACTCCCTGGATAAGCCATGCCGGGCGTATGCGCCCCGCGCCGCCGTAAAACGAAAGCGGATCGGCGTCGGCCTGGACCCCGAGCAGTTGGCGCAATGCCAGCGATTGGCCCGGGCTGAGCGGAAAACCGACGCCGCGTATGTCCTGACGGTCTACCTCGAAGGTTTGGAAATGCGCCTTGCCCACCCCGCCGGCGCGACCGACCCTGCACATAAGTAAGCCCACAACCGGTGTACGAGGACTAAACGGATGCACTCAAATCGATGCACGATCCGCTGCCCCCACTGCCGCGAACGCGCGGTCACGATGACCTCGCGCGAACTGAGCAACCTGGTGCGGGAAATCTATTTCCAGTGCATGGGCATCGAATGCGGCCACCGCTTCGTCGCTCATCTAGGCATCGTCCGTACGCTGGTGCCCAGCATGAATCCACGCGATGACGTGGCCCTTCCCATCGTGGAGCGACGGGCCAACGACATCATCGTGGGCAGAACGCCGAGCGATGCCACACCCGCGCGCGACTGCACATCGCCCGTACCGCCGACGCCGGCCACGCATCCACCCGCGCCGCCCGCACTCAACTAACAGGGGATTACCGTGTCTTTCCTTCTCGACAGCGACCAGAAGAACACGCCGGAAGCTCGCCTTTCGGTGGCCATGGCGTTCCTTGATGCACACGCCGCCCAGCATTTGGACGAAGCACAGCTGATCACGCGCTGTACCGCGGCCGTGATGGAGCAGTTCGGTGTGAGTCAGCGCACCGCCAACCACGATGCGTTGCATGCGCTGGCCGCGACGCAAGCCCGCTACGAGCCGGCCTATGTGGACATCAACCACTCCACCAGCCACGTGGTGTACGTCACCAGCCCCCGCACCGGCCGTCTGGTCGCCTTCACCGCGAGCGAGCTGATGACCTTGGCTGACGAGCGTCGCACCACGGTGCAGGACGCCGAGTACACCACGTCGCGCTGCGGCCGTCGCGCCGACCGCTAAACCTCCGTTTCTCCCCCTTGATTCATCCACGACCGGCAGCCCACGGGCTGCCGGAACGGACACGGCTTGCCTCATGAAAGGCTACGCATGACCACCGACCTTAAGCATTGCGCCACTTGCCGGTCCCATCGACTGCTTGGCGATGCCTTTCACCTGTGCACCCTGCCACCCGACTGTGCACCGCCAGCGTCTGACGATGACTTCGACGCGAACTCGTGGTGCGACAGCGACGTACGCATGGCCGCTTACCTCGGCACGGCTTGCGACGTGATGCGCCGCATGGGCGCCCTGTGCGGTCCGCACGGCCACCTGTGGAGCGCCGCCGATGGCCGTCGTTGACATGAGCTTCGACCTGCAGCGAGATGTGCTCGACCAGCTGAACCGGGACTACGACTTTAAGCCGGCGAAGAAGGGCTACCTGCGCGAGGGCAAGTGCCCGACGTGCAGCAAGCGAGAGCTGTACATCAACGCCGACGCCCCGTGGGTCGTGCGTTGCGGCCGTCTGAAAAACTGCGGCTTCGAGGCCCGCATCAAGGAGCTGTACCCCGACCTGTTCGACAACTGGTCGGAGCGCTACAAGAAGACCGACGACAACCCCCATGCGGCGGCCGATGCGTACCTGACCAGCTCGCGCGGCTTCAACCTGGCGCGCGTACGCGGCAGCTACACGCAAGAGTGGTACCGCGACCACGAAACGAAAGCGACCTCGGCCACCATCCGGTTTCCCCTACCGGGCGGCAGCTATTGGGAGCGCCTGATCGATCGACCGCACCGCTTCGGCAAGATGAAGGCGCGCTTTGCGCCTGGCGCAAGCTACGCCGGCCAGGTCTGGTTGCCACCGACCCTGACGAACGAACGCCTGCTCACGCTGGACGAGCTGTGGTTTGTCGAAGGCATCTTTGATGCCAGCGCGCTCGATCACCACGGCCTGGCCGCGGCGTCCACGATGAGCTGCAACAACTACCCGGCGACTTTCCTGCGCCGGCTGGCCGAACTACGTCCCACCCATCGCCCCAGGCTGGTATGGGCCTTGGACGGCGATGCCGCCGGACGCGACTACACGCGCCGCTGGGTGCAGCGTGCGCGCAAGGAAGGATGGATCTGCGAAGCGGCCACTATCCCGCAGACCTCGCGCAAGAAGGACGATTGGAGCGATCTGCACCTCGCCGACCGGCTCAACCCGAAGGACATGGACGAGTATCGCTACCAGGGTTCGCTGCTGATCGCCCGATCCGCCGCGGATAAGGCGCGCCTCATATACGGACGCACCGGTGTGGCCACATTCTTCTACGACCACGACGACCGGCTGTACTGGTTTGACCTCGATATCAAGGCCTATGACAAGGCCATGCAACAGCTAGTGGAAAAAGACGCCGACATGGCGGAAGACGAGCGCCGCGAGCTGGCCTTGGCCGAATCCTGCGACTACGTCGAAATCGCCAACTGCAATCCGATGCCGCTGTACTACCAGGCCAACGAGGTCACCAACGAGTCCTGGTACTACTACCGCGTGGGCTTTCCCCACGGTGGCCGCGCTGTAAAAAACACCTTCGCCGGCAGCAGCCTCGCCAGTGCGAGCGAATTCAAGAAGCGTCTGCTGAGCATCGCGCCCGGCGCGGTGTTCACCGGCACCAGCCAACAGCTGGATCGCATCATCAAGCAGCAGCTCTACGGCATCAAAACCGTGGAGACCATCGATTACGTGGGCTACGCCAAAGAGTACGGCACCTACGTGATGGGCGAGCTGGCGATTCGCGATGGCGCCGTGTTCGATCTCAACGACGAGGATTACTTCGAAATCGGCCGGCTCAACCTCAAGACGCTGACGCATTCGCCGGCGTTGACGATCAGCCGTGATCGCAAGTCCTACCGCGAGGAATGGCTGCAGCTTGTGTGGAAGTGCTTCGGCGCCAAGGGCCTGGTGGCCCTCACCTTCTGGTTTGGCAGCCTGTTTGCCGAGCAAATCCGCGCGGAGCAGAAAAGCTACCCGTTCCTTGAACTGGTGGGCGAGGCCGGCGCGGGTAAGTCCACGCTAATCGAATTTCTGTGGAAGCTGGTCGGCCGCCGCGACTACGAAGGTTTCGACCCGTCCAAAGCCACGCTCGCCGCACGCGCCCGTAACTTTGCCCAGGTGGCCAATCTTCCGGTGGTGCTGATCGAGAGCGACCGCGACAACGGCGAAGACGCTAAGAAGAAGTCGTTCGACTGGGACGAACTGAAGACCGCCTACAACGGCCGCAGCGTGCGCGCACTCGGCGTCAAGAACTCCGGCAACGAGACCCGCGAGCCACCGTTCCGCGCGACCGTCGTGATTTCGCAGAACGCCAAGGTGGATGCCAGCGAGCCGATCATGCAGCGTATCTGCCACATCAGCGTGGACCGCTCAGCGCACACGGCCGAGACCCGCGCCGCGGCGCTCGAACTGGAGCGCATGCCGGTGGATGCGGTGAGCTACTTCTTTGTGATGGCCGCGCGCCAGGCGGAGCACGTGCTCGCTACGGTGTTTGACAAAGCACCGATCTACGAGCTGGAACTGCTCGCCCACGACGCCGTGAAGACCACGCGTATCGCCAAGAATCATGGGCAACTGCTGGCCCTGTTCGCGGCGCTCGATGCACTGATCCCGTTCACCGACGAACAGAAAGCTGCGGTGGCACGCGAGGTGCTGGCGATGGCCATCGAGCGGCAATCCTCGATCAGCGCCGATCACAAGATCGTGCAGACCTTTTGGGAGCGCTTCGACTATCTGGATGAGTGGAACGGCGCAGGGGCGGGTCTCAACCACAGCCGCAATCCCCACGAAATCGCCGTCAACCTCAACCACTTCGAGGAACGCGCGCGCGAGCACCGCCTCGACGTGCCGACCCTGGCCGACCTCAAGAAATACCTGCGCACCTCGCGCTCGCGCAAGTTCATCGACCTCAAGCCGGTGAACAGCGCCATTTGGTTGCATGACCAGACCGACAAGGCTCGCGGCCGCACCGTCAAGTGCTGGGTCTTCCAGCGCGACGCCAACGATTAGCCGGCGACGCCGACCCGCACGAGGCAGAGACCGAGTGATGCGACGCCCCACCATGCACCCATTTGACACCTAGTGCGATCTAACCAGTACCTAGAACATAAGCAGTTGATACGATGAATACGTTGTTTTCGCTACTAGCGCAGTATGAAACCGCCCAGATACCACTCAACAAGTGTTGCCACTTATTCGGCCTCAAGCCAGAAGAAGCAGCGAAACGCGCGGGACGGCACGCACTGCCTGTCCCGGCATTCCGAATTGGCACACAGAAAGCACCCTGGCTGATCGATGCTAAGACATTGGCCGATCATCTAGATGGGCTACGTGAGATTGCAATGCGCGACTGGTTGAAATTGAAGGGTGCGAGTGGCACTAAGTTGCAGTAAGCAGTCTGCGACGGTACCGGGGCCACAGATTCACTGCTCCAGGGACGATTTGCGGCCGCCCGCACCAAGGGTTGAAGATGGGTCTATCCATTCTTCCAGCACGCCGAAGCTCTCGAATGAGTGCTGCCAACTCGCTCCTCGAACCGCGCATTTCCCGATGCGTCTGACGCAAAGCAATTAGGTCTTGTAAAAATGGCTGCTTACTTCCGCCCAAGCCAATTAATGAATATTTGAGTGTCAATTCTTGGACTAACGAATTTGTTGGCCGTTAGATAGGCCAGCATCGTTTCGCCCTTAACGATCTTCGGAGGGGTCCGCGTGTGGACATTGAACGGCGATAAGGCGTTATATACGCTTCCATACGTGCCGTACTTGTTGAAAATCGATAACGCGTTGTACGCGCTTCCGTACGTTCCGTAATGGTTTGATAAGGAATCAGCTGCGTACCGATCCTTGGATATCGTGCCAAGAAAGATTCCATCTTCTGCTATGAGGGACGCCCCCAACACGTCATCTATCGTAGGAGCATCGCGTAGTTCGCTGGTGGCTCCTTCGATCTTTGGTGTCTCGAACAGATCAACATAGGGACTCGGAAGACGCGGCATCCTCAGGCGACGGAGAGGGCGCAGTGGGCGCAGAGGGCGTAGTGGCCGAAGTGGCCGCGCCAAGCGCGGTCGCCTTGGTTCCTGGGTATTTCGCACGATCCTGTCATCGTTGAGGATGTACCCTTGAAACTGACCATCCGCACTGTAGAAATTATTTCCGTTAACGACAAATCCTAGCCAGTCGCAATTTGGTGAGAAAACGTTGTTTCCCACGGCAAATGCGACATACTCACCGGCCGTATTAAACAAGTAGCGGGTTGCCACTTAGGCCTCCTTTCTGGTGAGCTTGGTTCCAATAACGGCAAGCATCGCCCCTACAATGACTAGGACCCACCCCGGGTAAGAGGGACTAGTGCCGGTTATCAAATTGACGCCAAAGCCGATACAAACGTTCGATGCAAGCAGAAGGAGCGTGCCTTGAGAGGCGAGCTCTTTCTTCGTTTGATAGGCAGAAACATACGTCTGGGCCGTATTGAGGTCGTTCCTAAGCGACGTGTTGTCATCTAACAGGGTTCGGTAGTAATGCATGAGCATCGTTATGGCCGTTTTATTGCCCGTCAGTTCCTCGACGGATAGATTGGCCAGCTCATCGGTTGAAAGCCCTAAGATACGCTTATCGCGCTCGGATGGACCCGGCGCCTCCATATGTTCCTTGTTCATAACCCTCCCCTGTTTGCCAGCCGAGGGCAAGGGAACTGCTCGGCGGCCTTGTGCACCAATTGTCCCTCAAACGTTATCGTCGCCTGTCCGCTAAAAGGCATTCCTTACCAGATCCTCTGTTTCGAACGTCTCGATGCGCAGCAGCTCCCAGCCTCGGCCAAAGCTAATTGACACCACCATAGAGAGCTTCTTACCCAGCTCAGTAGCGAGGAGTTGCAGATCGATCGGCCTCGACAGTTCGGTTTCGCTTATTCCAGAATCACCAGCGGCACAACAATCTCTTCTTTAAAGTCGGTAGCGGCAGGATATGCACGCGCTAGCATACGTACGCGCAGCCGATTGAACCCCAGCATTGTCTCGTATAAGTCGGGGTAAGAACCGATGCCCGAACTGAAGTACTCTGGGGTCGTCAGTAATGCGACCTTTCCACCGGCGGCACGATCAATACCAAAAAATTTTTGCGAGGCCACCTCCCTCTTCTCACCATCCTTGTGTTCGTTCAGTACGACCTTTTTGACACTAAGATCGCCCTCGATCCAACCAATTTTCGAGTGCGCGACGTACTCGTCGCCCAATGGTTGTAACTCAGGAAGAGCCTCCAAGTCCTTCAAAACCTGCTTAAGCATGGCGATGGTAGAGAGCGAAAAAGCACGAGTTTCGCCAGCGCTAAGCTCACCATTGAACAAAGAAAGCGCCACTCCAGCCTTCTTTCCTTCCGTCTTGGAAATCAACGTCTGAGCGGACGTGCCACTAATAGCCTCGTAAGCTCCAGCAATATAGTCGCGGTCTAGATAGACTAGGCGATGCAGAAGATCCAATTTATTCATTCGCACCCTCAAATGCCCTAACGCTCGTGAAATCCAATCACGCAGGCCTGCGCTGTTAGCCATCAAAATATCCCCTTGCGACAATCCACCTTGGCCAGCAAAGGGGGCGAACGATCCGCATGCATCGATAACGCATATAGCTACCATCTGTCTGCTTGAGTAGTTGCTAGTGCAACCGCACGCCGCTCGGCCGGCCTGCGAGGGCCGGGGCGCGCCCGCCATCCCGCGTAGCCTTTAGAGATCAGTTTCGACGCAAGGCGCAAAGTCCGTTTGAAGGAGGCTCTAGACTCACCTAAGGGAGTAGCGTCATTCGCTTAGGTTGAGGGAGACGAGCTCCGCGAGCTTCGCCGCAATGTCTGCCATTGACTCTTCTGCGGTACTTAGACCGCTGCGCGAGCCAAGGAGGGGGCTGACGTCACGAAGAGCCTCATAGGTCGTGTTGTGCACGATGGGAACGAGCTGATCACGTGCCAACAACGCCGAAAGCTCTTTGTCGGCGATGCCCTCCTGGGGAAGGCGGCGCAGCAGCGCAGGGGTCACCAGCACGAGTCCGATTTTCGAGTTTGCCAACCCCTTGTCGATGGCGCGCATCAACGGCACGCCGAGCAGAACGTCCTTCTCGCTGAACCAAACAGAGACGCCGCGCGCCACGAGCAAATCGTGTAGCTCTTTCGCGGCCCCCTGCCGGTCATCCCAGGCATGGCAAAGAAAGACGTCCCTAAGGTCAGGAAGCGTGGATCGAGTCTCGAACGTGCGGCGGATAGGCGTAAGCGCCTGCACTTGGGCGACCGTGTAAGACACAGACGAACCAGCTCGCGACCAGCGCGGCCTGGCGCCGCTAGATCCGCCACCGCCACCGCCACTGCTACGGCTGCTGCCACCGCTTCCAGAAGAAGTGTATGAAGGATACGAATAGTCCGAATAAGACCTACCACCACCATAGCCGCTACTACGGTAACGGCATGCCGGACAGGCTGCGGCTGCCGCCGCTGAGCTATGTCCACGTACTGGCGCTGTACACCTAGCCATTTCAAACTCCCTCTTTAAAATGTGCTTTCAAGTAGATGGTTAATCAACCAAACCGCTCAATCCGAAATGTGTCTGGGTGCCCTATAGGCCGCTTTGGGTCGAAAGCGG
>Ga0068857_100000598_pt1 | contig 26483 bp, 23 predicted proteins | sample KBSCornC72_FD_66591 | JGI IMG/M metagenome (GOLD analysis project Ga0068857, IMG submission 66591) | Corn rhizosphere microbial communities from Kellogg Biological Station, Michigan, USA - KBS Corn C7-2 | ecosystem: Host-associated > Plants > Roots > Rhizosphere > Soil ...
GGCGGAGATCCGAACGATCCGCAGGCGCAGGATCAGGCTTCGGGTGCTGGTAAGACTTCGCCCGCGGGCCCGGTGAAGGTCACCATCCAGGCCGGGACCAATCTTGCAGTGCGCGTTGACCAGCACATCAGCGTAAAGACGAGCCGTGCTGGCGACACGTTTACCGGCGAAGTTGTCGATCCAGTCGTCGACCCTAACGGCGTTGCTGTCGTACCCAAGGGCACGCGAGTGAGCGGAGTGATCGATGCCTCACACGCCCGCGGCCGCGTCAAGGGCGCTTCAGTGCTGGAATTGCGTCTCACTACGATGACTCTCAGCGGCACGGAGTACCACCTGAGAACAGCCGACCTCACTCAGACCAAGAAGGGCAAGGGCAAGCGCTCAGCGGCGATGATCGGTGGCGGTGCAGGGCTCGGGATGCTGATCGGCGGCCTGGCAGGCGGCGGCAAGGGCATGCTCATCGGCGGACTTGCCGGTGGCGGCGCAGGTACGGCGGGTGCGGCGATGACCGGCAACAAGGACCTCGAAATTCCGGCGGAGTCGATCGTGCACTTCAAGCTCTCGCAGGACTTGGTCGTTCAGGGCGCCTAGACGCGTCGTAATCAACAATCCTCTTGCCACCGCAGAGATCCCGCAGCAAGAATGCGGGCGGAGGCAAGTGATGGCCAGCCAGTCCATTATCGGCGGGAGCGAAGTGATCGCGTTCGCTCCTACGATCAATCCTGGAAAAGCACGTGCGTTCTATGAAGGTGTTCTGGGTCTGCGCCTCATTGCAGATGAGCAGCCATTCGCGCTTGTTTTCGACGCCAATGGAATCATGCTGCGCGTGACAACCGTGCACGACTTGAAGCCACAACAGTTCACAATCCTTGGCTGGCGCGTTGCCGACATCGAGTCCACGACAGACCGGCTTGCTGCTGCCGGCGTGGAGTTCCTTCGCTTTCCCGGAATGAACGATGGCGATCCGCACGGCATCTGGAACTCGCCCAGCGGCGCACGGATTGCCTGGTTCAAAGATCCCGATGGGAATGTGCTGAGCGTGACAGAATTCTCAAGGTAGTTCCGGAGACGCAAGGAAAAGGCCACGCGAAGCGCGGCCTCTCCAATCCTTGATCCCTGTTCCCCAAATCCCTGCTCTCACCCGTTCAGCATTTCCTGGAGCTTATTCAGCGTCCGGTGCAGGTCTTTGTCGCTCCGCCGCTGCTCGTCGATTTTGCCGATGGAGTGCATCACCGTGGTGTGGTGCTTGTTGCCGAACTGGCGTCCGATTTCCGGCAGGCTAGCCTCGGTCATCTGTTTTGCCAGGTACATCGCGATCTGCCGCGGAACGACGACATTGCGCGAATTGTTCTTCTGCTTGAGGTCGGCAACCTTCATGCCAAACTGCTCGGCCACTGCGCGCTGGATCGACTCAATCGTGATCTTGCGCACCTGCATGTCGATGTACTGCTTGAGGCACTGCTGCGTAGTTGCCAGCGTGATCTCGGTGTGGTTCAGGTTGCACCAGGCGACGAGCCGTGTCATTGCGCCTTCGAGTTCGCGAACGTTGGTGCGGACGTTTGACGCGATAAAGAGCGCAACATCCGTCGGAAGCTGAACCTGTTCGCTTTCCGCCTTCTTCTGCAGAATGGCGACCTTGGTCTCCAGATCAGGCGGTTGAATGTCCGCGATCAGCCCCCATTCGAAACGTGAACGCAGCCGGTCCTCAATCTCCGCCAGTTCCTTGGGCGGACGGTCCGATGCAATCACGATCTGCTTCATGCTTTCGTGCAAAGCATTGAACGTATGGAAGAACTCTTCCTGAGTCCGCTCCTTTTGCGCGATGAACTGGATGTCGTCGATGAGCAGAACGTCGACGGTGCGAAAGCGATCGCGGAAGCTGGTCATGCGATCGTTGCGCAGAGAGGTGATCATCTCGTTCGTGAACTTCTCGGCCGAGACGTAGCAGATGCTCGACGTGGGCTGCCTGCGTTTTACCTCGTGGCCGATCGCGTGCATCAGGTGAGTCTTGCCCATTCCCACGCCGCCATAGAGGAAGAGCGGGTTGTAAGCGCGCGAGGGGCGCTCGGCGACGGCGAGCGACGCGGCGCGGGCAAACTGGTTGCCATTGCCGATCACGAAGGCGTCGAAGGTGTAGCGCGGATTGAGCTGCGCCGCTGTCGACCAGTCGAATCGCGTCTGCTCGGGAGACCGCGAACTGGGTGCGATGGGAGAGTGCGCGGGCAGTGGGCCAAACCCACCGTCCCTGCGCGGCGGAGGAGCCGTAGGATCTTCTTCGGCGGTGACGAACTGCACGTCATCGAACTCAAGCGACTGCGAATCGATTGCTTCCTGGATCAGGTCGCTATATTTGTCGCCGATGTGCTGGAATTCTTTCGAAGGAACGCGGACAAAAAGTATGCGTCCATTGGCATGACTGAAACGGGTCGGCTTCAACCATGTCTCGAACGACTGGCGAATCACTTTCTTCTCGAGAGCCGCGAGAATCTGCAGCCATGGATTGAGAGCCGAAGCCGGCGAAATAGCGAATGACATCGAGCGGATCCTTATCGGCGCCACCTGTCTACTGCCGTGTGAATTCACCCGCGCGGTTGAGGCAATGGCTCACGCTGCGGATGGCTGTGGACCAATCCGCATTCGACTGCTGAGAACTTGCCTGATGGCCGTTGATCTGTCTCGCCATGAACACGGTGAGACACGGGTTGAAATTCACTCCGTGGGACGCTCGGAAACTTTCTTGAACGGTCCCGATGGTAGCACATTTGGGGTGTGTTGCAATCACTCTTTCACATAAGTTTTGAGAGTGCATTCCGACTTGCACCAAGCATTGTGAAACACGTCACAGACGAGCGAGTTTTCTCTCATTGCAATTGAAAACTGACTCACGCAAATCGCTGGAATCGAACCTGAATCTTGGATGCCGATCATCACGCGCACGTTCGTACGCGTCTCTTCCGTTTTGCGATCGCGAGTCCACCGCCTCGCAAGCACTTGTGGGCACGAAATGCGTGATTACGAGCGGATCGCGGCTCACTTGGCGCCTTACTGGATTCAAAGCCAAACATTCGATATACTTAATACTTGCCGTCGAGGCCAAGATTTCAGACAGGAAACAGGAGCGCATCTCATGCCCAAGCGCACATTTCAACCCAACCGGCGTCATCGCTCAAAGACGCATGGCTTCCGCTCGCGGATGAAGACCAAATCGGGAGCCGCCGTACTGAGCCGTCGCCGTGCGACCGGCCGCAAGCGCGTTGCCGTCAGCGCCGGGTATCGCGACTAAGTCTTCCTGCCGTTTTGTTTCGGCTGGAGCAGTCAAGAACAGCACGATCCTTCCGGCCGGACTCCTTCCCGCTTTGCCATGAACGCACCTTCCAAAGCTGATCCACGCACCGCAACTTCTGCTGTGCGGGAGCGCGGGCGTTCGTCTATCTCTGCAAACCGTCTGCGCAAGCACGCCGACTATCAGCGCGTCTATGAAGCGAGCAGAAAACGTCGCTCCGCCTCAATGACCTGGTTCCTTGCTCCGCAGGCTGTCGAGTCAGTGCCTCGCGTGGGGCTCACTGCCGGAAAAGTGCTGGGTAAGTCGCATGAACGCAACCGGATCAAGCGGAGGATGCGCGAGGTTCTGCGCAAGCACGCGAGTCTGCTGCCCGCAGGATGCGATCTGATACTTCATCCGCAGCGAATCGTCCTCACCATGGAATTCACGAAACTGGAAGCCGAGGTTGTACGTATCCTTCAGCAGGCTAATGCCGAACGCGCACGTGCCAGCACAACCGACGCTCCACGGCTTGCTAAGGCAGAGCTTGCCCGATGACACGCATCCTCCTGGCTTTGCTCGCGTTCTATCGACGCTGGATCTCGCCGGCTCTGCACACGGTAGGTGGAGCGGGTGGATGCCGCTTCGTGCCGACCTGCTCGGAGTACGCGACCATCGCCATTGCAACGCATGGGCCGGTACGCGGAAGTGGACTTGCCATCTGGCGGCTCATGCGCTGTCACCCGTTCTGCCGCGGAGGATTGGACCTGGTGCCACCTTCCCGGAAACAGAAGCAAATACCGGAACCAACGGCAGCTACGGCACATCAGCCGCACAAGCCTATACCATAGAAAGAGCGGTGTGCTCCACTGCCCCATTCAGCGATCGTGCTTTGGGGATTCGGGGACGGCGCGCCACTCCTCAACGACAGGAAAAACTCTTTGCCCGAAATTCGCAATCCTAACCTCGACTCACAGGGTCCCGCAGGCAGCGCACCCGGTGGCGACAACCGCAGCTTCATTCTGCTGATGGGGCTCGCACTCGTTGCCGTCATGGCATTTCAGTGGTTCAAAAAGCCGGACACCAGCCAGCCAGCGCAGCAATCGCAGACGCAGCAGGTGCAGCAGTCCTCGACCACGGCGTCTTCGCCAGCCGCAGTGTCAGGCACCACACCCGCAGGCAATTCCGCTCCGGTGGTGACGGCTCAGATCGGCGCCCCGTCCGAGACGACCACCACGATTGAGAACGAGAAATTCCGGATCACATTCACGAACAAGGGCGCCCAGGTTCAGCACTGGATTCTTAAGGGCTTTGTAGACTCGACAGGCAAGCCGCTCGACATGGTTCAGGAGCAGGCCGCGGCACGCTTCGGGCTCCCGCTTTCTCTCTACACCTACGACAGCGGTCTTACAAGTCAACTGAATACGGCGCTCTACGAACCCTCCAGGACGGGCCAGGTCCTCGCGCCGAATTCGATCAGCTTTCACTACGCATCGGGCGGTCTCGATGTGGTGAAGACCTTCAGCTTTGACACCAGCTTTGTGGTGAACGCACACGTCACCGTTAAGCGAAATGGAGCGCCCGTGCGTGCGTTGGTAGCGTGGCCGGCGGGGCTCGGTGATATGGAGGAGTTCATCGCTGCGGCAGGCAAGCGCACCACTTTCTCTACCCACACGGATTCGCAGTTTGCCTGGTCGATCGACGGCAAGCAGGATACCGAGGCGGCGAAAAAAGTCAGCGGGAACGCGACAATCGATCAGCCGTATGAGTACGCCGCTCTCATGGACCTGTACTTCGCGGCCGCAATGCTGCCGGATGTTCCGCAGAGGGCGACGCTCGTCACATTTCATAACACCATCGATCTTCCCAGCGATCTCAGCGATCCAAACAGCGCGAAAAAACCCGCTGACGTCATCGGCTTTGCCGTAGGCGACCAGAGCGGCGACACCAATTTGCGCCTCTATGCGGGGCCCAAGGAGACGGACATACTCAATTCGATCCGATCAATGGGCCCAGATGGCCGGCCAACAGGCGAGTCGCTGGGTTCGCTGATTCAATATGGCTGGTGGGGAATCCTTGCCAAGCCGCTGTATGTCGCTCTGAGATGGCTGCACAATCTACTGGGCCCCGGTAAATACAACTGGGGTTGGGCCATCATCATCGTCACCGTCATCTTCAACCTGATCCTGCTACCGACTCGTATCTGGTCGATGAAGTCCTCCCTCAAGATGATGCGGATCCAGCCGCGCCTGGATGCGCTGAAGAAGAAGTATGCCAACCTCAAGATCAACGACCCCAAGCGCGCCGAGATGCAGACCGAGCAGATGGCGATCATGCGGGAGGAAGGGGTCAACATGTACGGCGGCTGTCTGCCCCTGCTGCTGCAGATGCCGCTCTTCTTCGCCTACTACCGTGTACTGCTGAACGCGGTGGAACTGCGCCAGGCGCAGTGGTTCTGGCTTCACGACCTCGCGATGCCCGATCCTCATTACATCCTGCCGATCACGATCATCGGCACCATGTTCCTGGTGCAATACATTACGCCTTCGCCTGGGATGGACCCGATGCAACGCCGCATGATGGCAATCATGATGCCTGCCATCATGGGCTTCACGTTGCTGCATTTTGCATCGGGGCTCGCTCTCTACTGGATCACCGGCAATATCATCAGCCTCATCATGCAGGTGGCCATCAACAAGTCGAAGCTCGGGCAGGAAATGCACGATCTGGCTGTGAAGCGCGCCGCGAAGAAACTGGGAGCCAGCAAAGGCGGGAACGTCAATCAGCGCGTCATTCAAGGGCGACGCTAAACGCCTCCATACCTTGCCGCAATCAGAGCGGTGAGGTATGCCTTGGCTTACATCTTTCAATTCTTCAGTGCTGCTGCCAGCGCCTGATCCAGCTTCGGGTGTGAGAACTGAAATCCCGCTTCGAGCAGCTTTCGCGGTTGTACGCGGATGCTGGCCAACAGAGCCTCGTTGGCCATCTGGCCAAAAATCAGTTTCATTGCGAACGCTGGTGCGGACAGGAACGCCGGTCTGCCGAGCTGTCGTCCCAGTGCGCGCGTGAACTCAGCATTCGTCACCGGATTTGGTGAGGTCACGTTCACCGGACCACTGATTTCTATTCGATCGAGCGCGAAAAGTACGGCCGCCACTGCATCGTCCACTGAAATCCAACTCATCCACTGGCGTCCGTCGCCGATCTGTGCGCCCAGTCCAATCCGAAAAGGCGGCAGCATCTGTTTGAGCGCGCCCTCTGGGCCCAGCACGACGCCTAAGCGAAGATGCACGACGCGAATGCCGGCCCCTCGCGCCGGATCGGCTGCCCTTTCCCACTCGCAACATAGACTCGCGAGGAAGCCGCTGCCCGGTTCGGACGATTCATCAAGAACTTCATCTATACGATTGCCGTAGATCCCAATTGCGGATGCGACGAGAAGCGTCTTGGGAGGATTTCGCAATTCGGCCAGCACGTTTGCAAGCCGGCGGGTCGATTCGACTCGGCTGGCGGTCATCTCACGGCGATAAGTTTCGGTCCAGCGGCGCGCGCCGACATTGGCGCCCGACAGGTGAATCGCGGCGCTCGCGCTTTCCAGACCTGAGGGATCTGCAATCGCCGGATTGCCCGACGGATTCCACTCCATCTCTTCTGCTCTGGCCGTCTTCCGCCTCACTAATTGCAGGGAGGGGACCCCCCTCCCCCCCAGGGCCCTTCGCACCGCCGTCCCCACCATCCCCGAAGCTCCGCTGAGGATCACAGGAGAAGTGATTGGCAAATCCATAGTTACAGAATCTTCGTTTCTCCATTGGTGAGGAGATTTGACCGGATTGATCAACACCAGTTGAGTTTAGTACGATGGGAATAGGTTTTGATCGGGGCAAAACAGCTCCGGACTAGCCCAGGAGGATGGATGACTGAGGCGGCAGCTCGCAACGAGGAAACGCAAAAGTCGCAAGTTGACACTGAGACTACAGAAAGATTTATCGCCGAAAAGCACATCGGCGAACGAATCAAGCGCTTGCGATTGAAGAAGTCGATGGGCCTGGTGGAGCTGGGCAAGCATACCGGCCTTTCCGCCAGCTTTCTGTCGCAACTTGAAACAGGACGAGTGGTGCCCACACTGCGCAACCTGGCACGAATCGCGATGGTTTTTTCGAAGGACCTTTCCTACTTCTTCGAAACGGAACCGCAATCCATGTTCCGGGTGCATCGCCGCAAGGACCGCGTGCGGTTGCCGCAGACCGGCGTAGACGAACCCACGTACTACTTCGAAAGCCTGGGTTACATGGTTCCGGATCGACATATGGACCCTTACTTCGCGCAGTTCATTCCGCTGGAAAAGTCGAAGGAACCGCGCGCACACATGCACCCGGGATACGAATTTCTCTACATTCTGGATGGTGAGCTCGAACTGCACCATGGAGAACACCACTCCACTCTCGGCCCCGGAGACGCAGTCTATTTCGACTCAAGCACACCGCACTCTTACATATGCGCTAGCAAAAAGCCGGCAGACGCCCTCATTGTGACGATGCACCAGGCTCCGGCGGCTCAACCGGTAACCTTGCTTCGCTCAGGCACGGGCGCTGCGGTTCTGCAGCGTACGGTGCCGGGACGTAGCGTCCTCGGACCGGCAGGCCGCGAAGCGAGTTAGTTCCACGATTTGCACCGGGCGTTCTCTCCAGCAGAGAGCGCCCCTTTCATCTTGAACATGAAAGTAGCTTGGCCGACCTCTTGTCACTCCGACTACATCTAGTGCCGATTCAGTAGCTTAGCTCGAGATCCCAATAGCACCATCGCCGGGTTCCCGATACTTTCGCGCTTTCTAGTAAGACAATTGACGACGCTCTTCCGTGTTCCAGAACACAGAACGTCGATGCCCAACTCAGTTCTCCTCTCCCTAGGAGAGCCTGATTCATGTCTGCCCAATTGATCTCAAGATTCAAATGGCTCGCTGTGTGTCTTTTGTGTTTTGGTTTGTTCTCCGGATTTGTGGGAGCGCAGAGCACGACGCAAGGCGCAATTGCGGGTACCGTAGTGGATGCAAGCGGCGCGGTTATTCCCGGGGCCGCAGTCAGTTTGCACAATGATGCGACCAGCGCCGAATTCAAACTTGTTGCCGATGAGAGCGGCTATTTCAAAGCTCCGTTGGTACCCCCCGGCACGTACACCGTCACCATTTCGGCCACCGGATTCGGCACATACGAGGCGAAGCTTGTTCCCGTGACCGTCGGCTCGATGACGCAATTGCATCCGGAACTCAAGGCCGGCGCAACACAGGAATCCGTCGAAGTCACCGGCGTAGCTCCTGTTATTCAATTCGAGTCACCCGAGGTCTCATCGACGCTTACCACTCAGGAGATCGTCAATCTGCCGCTGAATGGCGGTCGCTGGTCGAACCTTGCGCTGCTCACTCCGGGCGCAGCTTCTGATTCCAATGGTTTCGGCTTAATCTCGTTCCGCGGTATCAGCCCAATCCTGAACAATATCGAGATCGACGGCGCCGACAATAACCAGGCCTTCTTCTCTGAAGAGCGCGGACGCACCCGCGCAGGTTATTCGACATCGCAGATTGCGATCGCCGAGTTCCAGGTGAACACAGGCGTCTATTCGGCTGAATATGGCCGTTCCGCGGGCGGCGTGTTGAACGCCGTCACCAAGAGCGGATCGAACCAGCTGCACGGCCAGGCATACTTCTACGATCGCGACAATGTCTGGGGCGCACTAAATCCATTCACGACAATCACTCGAGTTGTGCTGCCTTCTGGTGGCGGCACGCCGACTTTTCCGAACAGCCCCTATCGTCCAATCGACTGGCGCAAGCGCTGGGGATTTGGCGCTGGCGGGAAGCTCATTGAGAACCGGCTGTTCTGGTTTTACGCATACGACCAGTTCAAAAGGAACTTTCCCGGTCCTGCGAAGCCATCGAGTCCGTCGGCATTTTTCAACTACTGGGCTGATCTGAGCTTGCCTGCCGGCGCAACCTGCAGCACATCGAGTGCGACGAAGAGCGGAATCACCACAGTTAGCGCCAAGTACAGCGGAACTGGCGCCCCCGGCAACGCTGAGGCTTGCACACTCGCCTGGCGGCTCTATGGAGCCGGCGATGCGGGACACTATGCGACCGCGGCCGCGAAGTTTGATCAGCTGCTGTTCGGAAAGGCGGTATCGCCGGTTACCGGATTGAGCACTCCGGGCCTTCTCGACGACCTTGGACCCACTCCGCGCACCGGTGACGAAGTTCTGAATACGCCAAAGCTCGATTGGCAGGTTTCGCCCACGCAGCACGTGAGTGCGCTCTTCCATCGGCTCCGCTGGGATTCACCCGGCGGCGTGCAAACGCAGGCCTCCAACAACTACGCCATCGACACCTTCGGTACAGACTACGTGAAACTCGACTACGGATTGGTGAAGCTCGACAGTATGTTCAGCAACAGCTTTTCCAATGAGCTTCGGGTGCAGTATGGCCGCGAACTCAACTGGGAGGGCCAGCAGCCCTACAGCGACTTCACGAAGACCTACCTGACCAATTCGACAGGCACTCCGATTCAGCTCAGTGTCTATGGCGGTTCAAGCAACAACGGATTCACGGCGGGTTCTCCGTACTACTCGTTCCGCACTGCGTATCCCGAAGAGAAGAAGACGCAGGTGGGCGACACCGCCATCTGGACACACAAGGGCCACACCGTCAAGTTCGGACTGGATGTTCTGCGCAATTCCGACACAATCGACAACCTCTACCAGAGCAACGGCGTTTACACGTATCAGTTCTTCTCGAATTTCTTCGCCGACATCCTGAATCCGACGGGCACCTGCGACAACGGCTATACCGAAACAGGTCTGTCCACCAACGGCGCCAAGTATCCTTGCTACTACGGATTCACGCAGGGCTTTGGCACAGCGAAGTTCAGCCTCACCACGGTCGATTACGGCTTCTTCGTGCAGGATGACTGGAAACTTACGCCGCGGCTCACACTGAACGCGGGCCTGCGCTATGACAACGAGCAGGTCCCGCCACCGTTCAAGTCACTCATCGATTCCTCGATGCTGAATGTTGCGGTGAACGGCAGCGGGCCATTTCCGGATGCAGATGCGCAAATCACCAATCAGCCCGTCGATAACAACAACCTAGGGCCGCGGGTCGGCCTCTCATGGGATCCACGCGGAACCGGCAAGACCGTCTTGCACGTTGGCTATGGCCTTTACTACGGCCGCATGCCCAACGGCATAGTTCTGAATACCTACGAAGCGGCCGGAAGTCCCAAGGGCCAGTACACCATTCCATCGGTGTACGGTTCCGCTCCGAGCAGCACGGTTCCGGTTTTTCCGCAGATCATTGGTGCAGGCAAATTCGCAACCCCGAGTCTGGATTTCTTCGCGAAGAACTTCCAGAACCCGCAGGTGAGCGAATTCGATCTGTCGATCCAGCAGGAACTGCCGAAGCGCACATTCGTTTCTGTGAGCTATATGGGCTCGATGGGGCGTCAGTTGCCGAATTTCGTCAACATCAACCTCGACCCGGCCGCCACCTACCAGACCACGCTCACGGTACTTGAAAATCCCAAGTACCCGGGCACCGGTTGCGGCCCGCTTGCCTGCGGAACGAGCATCAATTCCACCGTCTACTCCAAGGCATACAAGAACACGCACTACGGCTATGTCACCGAGGTGATGAGCAACGTCAACTCCAGTTACAACGGAATGATCGCCGAGGTGCAGAACCGCAGCTTCAAGTACGCGCAGTTCGACGTCAACTACACCTGGTCGCACGCGCTCGACTTCAATCAGAACCAGAGCACGTCACCGACCACCAACAACTGGTACGATCCGATCGCGAACCCGCGCGCTAACTACGGCAACTCCAACTTCAACGTGCCGAACCGGCTTGTTATGTGGGGCATGCTGCAGTATCCAGGCAATTCGCACAGCTGGGCGCGTTTCCTGTCGGATGGCTGGCATCTCAATCCCGTCTACCAATGGCAGAATGGTCTGCCTTACTCAGCGGGCGTGAGCGGCACGCAACCTTCGGTGGGCAGCGCGAACAACCAGAAAGCAGCGGGATCGGGCATGAACGGATCGGGCAGTTCCGGTTACCTGCTTCAGCTTGGCCGCAATACGTTCAAGTATCCAAATACCACGGTGCTTGATTGCCGTTTGCAGAAGGATCTGCGGATCAGTGAGAAGTACAACATCGAACTCCTCGGCGAGATGTTCAATGTTCTCAATCATCAGAATGTGACCGGCGTGAGCGCGACGGCCTACTCCATCAACACCACCGCTTCTTCCACCACTCCTGCCAATACGCTGGTATATCAACCTGCGCAGGGTGCGGGAGTCAACGCATTCGGCTTCGGAACGGTGAACAACGCCGATTCGAATTTCGTCTATAGTCAGCGACAGATTCAGCTGGGGGTAAAGCTGGACTTCTAATCAAGCGGCTCACTGAGCCAGATACACAAACGCGGCAGCTTCGGCTGCCGCGTTTGCTTTGCTGCGAGTTACTGGGGTTTGTTAGGCGTGGAGGGATTTCCAGCGGGCTTTGAATTCGCTCCCGGAGTTGCCGCGGGCTTGGCGGCACGCTTTCTCCTTGTCGTGGTGGTGGTCGTGGGGCATTTCGGAGCCGGCGGCGGTGTAGCCGCTGCACGTAGCGATGCATCCTGCTTCTGGACCGTGGTGCGCAGGTCGATCACCTGTTTTTCCTGCATGTCGGCGGTCTGCTGGATCTGATTGTCCAGAACCACGCGGGCCTTCTCCAGGTCGTTGAGAGCCTGCTGCAACTGCCCGACGATATCGCCGGTGCCAACCACGCGCGAGGCCTCAACGACGTGCACCATCACGTCGTAAAGTGCGTCCACATTGCGCGACAGCGGCAGGACCTTCGTCAGTGTTCCAGGCGCCGAATCGGCATCCTTCAACAGTGCAGGCAACGTGCCCTGCAGGTCGCGTTGGATGGCGTCGATGTTAGTGCCGGCTTCGTCGCGGACATTCCCCTTCTTCCATTTATCCAGCTTCACATTGCCAACTGTGATTCGAACCTCATCGAGCGAGCGCTGCAAAATGTCAGAAGGCGCTGATGGAGTAAAGTAGTTTGCCCCGGACGTGGCTCCGCTGTTGACTGCTCCGGCAGCAGTGCTCTGGGCCGGACACCACATCGCCGATAAAGCAAAAAGGGCGGCGATAACTAAAGGTCTGGAAATGCTCATGGGGGATTCGCCTTCCTGACAAACGGCGCATCGGGCCGAGGTGCGATCTAGCGCCGTAACCGTACCGAACAAGTATCGCCAATGGCACGCACATGCAACAAGCCTGAATGACGCGAGCCATCCGATCCCTGCAACTCGTGACGGTTTCCGACAACGATCTCTGGGCAACGGGCAGACACATTCGGCTCATCTACAAGCGAAGTGCTTACGCCACCGCTGTTCCGTGCCGGAAAAGAACTTCGATGCTGGGCTGCGCTCGCTGCGTTGGTTTGCATCGTGCAGTTTCTGGCTTTGCAAGCCGCCGGCGAGCCTGTACGCGCGCGCCATCCGGAGGGCACCCTTCACGGCTTTTTGTCCCTGACCACCGAGCAGGGACAGGTACTTGCCCATGGTGATCTCGTCGAGGTCGTCCGCGGTGATCGTGTCACTTCTCGCCTGACATTTCACTTCAAAGATGGTTCGCTTGATGACGAGACCACCGTGTTCACTCAGCGCGGCGCCTTTCGGCTCATATCTGACCACCACATCCAGCGCGGGCCCTATTTCCCCACGCAACTCGATATGAACATCGATGTACCCAAGCAAACCGTAACTACACGTTGGAAGGACAAGGACGGCAAGGAACAAGACGCTACTGAGCACATGAAACTGCCGTCCGATCTTTACAACGGGCTGGTCACTCCGATTGTGAAGAATTTGAGCCCTGACGCGTCGGAGACCAAGGTCTCGATGATCGTGTCGACTCCGAAACCGCGAATCGTCACCCTGCTGATGCGTCCGCTAGGCGCCGCACCATTCTCTCTCGCCGGATTTGAGCGCAAAGGCCTCCAATACGAGATCAAGATAGAACTGGGTGGCATTGTCGGTCTCATCGCGCCAGTGGTGGGAAAAGCGCCTCCGAACATCTACATGTGGGTCGAAGGCGGCGAGGTGCCGGTCTTCCTGCGCGAAACCGGCCCGCTCTTCGAAGGCGGTGCGATCTTGAGCATCAACCTGATCGGTCCGAGCTGGCCTGAGAACAAGCGCTAGCCGGCGTAGGGTTCGTCAGCTCCGAATCCCTTCGAAGTACTCCGCGATCTCTTGCCAATTGTTTACGCGGATGAATCCCGTGGCCCCGTGGTTGTGGGGAGCGGTGTACAAAAGACCCTGACCCTGGAAACGCATCAGGTTCTTCGGCATATCGTCGATCAGGTAGTCAGCACGCAGGATGCTTTTATGGCCGCAGAAAACATAATGCGTCGGCGGGATGAACGAGAAATGGCGCTGAAGCCACCGGTACTTCGGCCCGAGCGAGTTAGGCACCGCCATGGCCTGCGTCGCGATGAATATCTCGAATCGCGATGAGAGCTGCTTCAGCACTTCCTGCGCGCCGGGCATGAGGGGAAGATCTTCGAAGAAATCCTCGGCATCGAGGAAGGCCCTGAGCTCAGTCTGGCGGTCCTGCGGTGTGACCTCCCAAAGCCCCTTGCCCGACAGATCTTCGAGCGTGACTTCTTCTTCAAATGCCTGGTTGTACCGGCGAAGGTGCTCGGCCAGCGTATCGGCCATTACTTCGTCCATGTCCACGCAGATGCGCGTCAACTCGCGTTCAGTTTCCATGAGAATTCAATAGTCTGGCTAGAGTGATCTGATCCGGACGGCTATGCTCCCGCCTGCCGGGGTTTGCGGATTGCCCTTCCTGTATCGGCAACCGCCGGATCGGGCTGAGCGGGCTTCGGTGCCGGAGTCATCGCCGGATCCCAGTACAGCAGTCGGCCGCAACTGTCGCAGTTCAGCAATTGGCCTTCGCGCAATTGATTCCAGACCTGCGGCCGCACGCCCATCCGGCAACCCATGCACTGCTGGTTGTCCACGCGCGCAATTCCTGTGCCCCGCTGGGCCGCGATCCGGTCGAAGCGCGCCAGTAGATCAGGGTCAATCAGTTTCCGGAGCTGTTCGCGCTCACTGGCATGAACTGCCTGCTGCTCCGCAATCTGCTTCTGCTGACTGGCAACGTACTCCCGCGTCTTGTCCAGCGTAGCTGCCAGATCTTCCACCTGCTTGCGTGCGAGCGCCAGCGCCGCTTCTTGGATCTCCGTTCGCTCAAGGCTGGCAAACTCCTCATTCTCCAGCCGTTCAATCTCAGAATTGGCAAATTGAAGTTCATGTTCGATGGCGGCTGCTTGCGCGGTGGTCGTCACCGAGTCCTGCTGCGCCTTGTATCGAATTGCCTTCTGACGATGCTGCTGGACTTCACGGTCGAGCTTGGTTCGCAGCGAGTCTTCCCGGTTCAGTGCATCCGACGCGGCGGATGACTGCTTCTGCATTGCCTCCAGAGCCGATTGCGCTTCAGCGATCTGTGCCGGCAACGTCCTCGTCAGTTGAATCAGGCGGCACCGCTCTGTTTCCACGGCCTGCAGCTTCACCAGGTTTTCAATCTGCTCTTGCATCGCTGCCAAGCAGTTTATTGCATCGGCCATCTAACCAGAAAATCGTGTCAGATGCCTGCTTGTAGGCATCCAAATAGAAAGATGAAGCAACGGGGGGATGAAGGCATGCCTCGGCGCAGAGCGCGGTGGCCTTATTGGGTCGGCGGAAGTGTTCTTGCGCTGCTGGCCACCGTTGCCATTATCGTCGACATTCTCGCGCATCGCGCTGAGCCCTTCGTTCGCCAGCAAGTCGTCCAGGCGCTGTCAGAGCGCTTTCATGCGCATGTCGAACTCGACAGCTTCCATCTTTCCCTGGGCAATACACTGCGCGGCGAATGGGGCGTCTGGGGAGAGGGCAAGGGCCTGCGCATCTGGCCTCCAGCCGAGGTTGAAGGCGTTCAGGTGCCCATACCGAAGCCCCCGATTGCCCCTCTCGTTCGCCTCGATGAGTTCCACTTCCATGCGCCCCTGCACTACACGTCGGGGCAGCCGATCCACATCACGACGGTGAGGCTGAAGGGGCTCGACATTCATTTCCCGCCGCGCTCTCGTATGCGTAGAGCAAGCGAGCCGAAGCCAGCTAATTCCAGCAGGCCAAGCGTGAGTCTTGTGATCGATGCTCTCGACTGCACCGACGTACGGTTCACACACGAGTCGGACGATCCAAACAAGATTCCCCTGGAGTTCCTTATCAGCCGCTTCCGCGCAAAAAAGGTCCACTCCGGATCGCCGGTCAACTTCGAGGCTGTAGTGCAGAATCCCAAGCCGCCCGGCGAGATCCATACCACCGGCGCTTTCGGTCCCTGGGTGGTCGACGATCCGGGTAATAGCCCTATTCGCGGCGACTACACCTTCAAGCATGCCGACCTTTCCGTGTTCAACGGCATTGCCGGATTGCTCGACTCCAAAGGCCATTACATTGGCACCCTCCGCGACATGCAGGTCGACGGGCAAACTGACACACCCGACTTCCAGCTATCGCGATTCGGCCACACCATGGTGCTGCACACCGACTTCGATGCCAGGGTTGATGGAACCACCGGGGACACTTGGCTGCAGTCGGTGAATGCCACAATGGACAGCTCCCACTTCACTACGAAGGGCCAGATCGTCCGAGTGCTCAGGCCTGGCAACGATGGCCGCCTGCACAGCGTCGGGCACGACATCGCGCTAACCGTGAACGTCGACCGCGCGCGCATCGAAGACTTTCTTCGTCTTGCCACGGATTCCCCGGTTCCTATCCTCGCTGGTGGTGTCCAGGTGCAGGCACAGCTCCACATTCCCCCGGGCAAGGAATCGGTAGTCGACCGCATGGCCCTCAAGGGCAATTTCCAGCTGAACGATGCGCAGTTCACCAGCCTCACCGTCCAGAAGAAGATTCGCGAGCTAAGTCTGCGCGGGCAGGGCAGGCCCGACCAGTTGAAGTCGGCGGAAGACGAGAAGATCAAGTCGCAGGTGCAGGGTGAGTTCGACCTTCGCAGCGGAGTGCTCACCATTCCCAAGGTGACTTACGCCGTTCCAGGGGCTGATATCCATCTGCACGGCACATATCGCACCAAGGGCCAGACTCTCGACTTCACCGGCACAGCCAGGATGCAGGCAACACTCTCCAAAATGGTGGGCGGCTGGAAGGGCTTTCTGCTCAAGCCCGCCGACCGCTTCTTCAAAAAGAATGGATCGGGTGCCGAAATTCCTATTTACATCGCCGGAACCCGCGACGAGCCGCATTTCGGCTACAACGGCGGCGGTGGAAGCCATCCTGATCGTCCTGGCAAGCAGTAGCCCGAATGTTGCACCGTCTGATGGTGCAGACCATGCTCACGTCTGTTCGCGTGAAAGCTGCGTATAATTCTCCGCATATTCCTTTGAACCAGCTTTGCGGAGGCTTCTATGGACATGGTCGCTCTGGTCCTGATCCTTGTACTCGGCTTTATCGCTCTGGCAACAATTCTCGGCAGCTTCTTCACCGTGAGCACCTCGCAGGTAGCCGTGATTACGCGCTTTGGCAAGTTCTTGCGCGTAGCTGAGGCGGGCCTCAACTGGAAGACTCCATATATTGACCGTGTCGCCGGCCTCGTGAGCCTGCGCGTCAATCAGATCGCGCTCACGATGGAGACCAAGACCAAGGACAATGTTTTCGTTACCATTCCGATCTCGGTCCAGAATCGCGTGCGGCCGGAGCGGGTGTACGACGCCTTCTACAAGTTGTCTGATCCGGTGGCGCAGATTAAGTCCTACGTGGAGCAAGTGATCCTTGGCCATGTGCCCAGCATGACGCTTGATGAGGTCTTCGCCTCACAATCCAGCATCGCGGCGGCTGTGAAGCAGGAACTCGATTCGGATATGGCCGCGTTTGGATACGAGATCGTCAATGTGCTGGTCACCGACATTATCCCGGACCAGAAGGTGAAGTCCGCTATGAACGACATCAACGCCGCGCAGCGCGAGCAAGTGGCTGCAACCGCGCGCGGCGAAGCGGACAAGATCCTCGTCGTAAAGAAAGCGGAGGCGGAAGCCGAGAGCAAAGCGCTGCAGGGGCAGGGAATCGCCAACCAGCGCAAGGCGATTGTCGAAGGCTTGCAGACCTCGATCGAGCAGTTTCAGAAAGCTGTTGACGGAACCACTCCCAAGGACGTCATGCAACTGGTGCTGGTAACCCAGTATTTCGATACGCTCAAGGCGATCGGCGAAAACGACAAGACAAATACGCTGTTCGTTGCGCACTCGCCCGCAGCGGTGAAAGAAGTCTCCGACCAGATCCTCGACTCGATGCTGATGGCACAGAGCGCGAGCGTTATGTCGCGGTGATTGTCAAGATCGACTCGAGCTTGTGGCTGGGACTCAGAGCGATTTCCCCAAGACTGTATTCTCAAGAATGAGAGGTCCAGATTATGACCATTATGCCTGCGAGAACGATGGTGCCAAGTACTAGGAGCGCTATCCGTTGACGGCGAACTGCTTGTCTTTGTAGCTCAATTGACTCCTGCTGATTCTTGAGAGCGTCCTTGTAATTCTCCACGTGCAATTTCTGCAGATCTCTGATCTCTTCCAGGAGCTTAACCACCTGCTCTTCTGACATGGCCCTCTCCCAACTCTAGCTGAGAATGTGGCGTCAGTTATAGCACACGATGAGAATCGTGTCCGGCTCCAAATCGGTGGTGCTCGACCGCCGCACGGCCGTGTGATACTTTTGCCTGTTCCCACCGCAACCACGATTACGAGTTGCGGAATAAGAAGCAAAGCACGAGGACCGCTATGCACTGGACCAAAATTTCCACAATCGCCGCAATCTGCGCGCTTAGTTTCAGCCACCCATCAGCCAATCGAATCGGATTCGCACAATCCCCTACCTTCAAGGCCACATCGGTGGCGCAAGCCATCAAAGACCAGCCCACCGGCCCCGAGTGGTGGCGTCACGCCGTCATCTACGAGCTCTACCCGCGCAGCTTCCAGGACTCAAACGGCGATGGCGTCGGCGACCTCAAAGGCATCACCTCCCGCCTCGACTACCTGCACGACCTCGGCATCGACGCAATCTGGATCACGCCGATGTACCCCTCGCCTGGCATCGACTACGGTTATGACATCTCCGATTACGTCGCCATCGATTCGCTCTACGGCACGATGGAAGACTTCGACAATCTCGTAGCCGAGGCGAAGAAGCGCGACATTCGCATCATCATGGACTACGTGATCAATCACACCTCCGATCAGCACAAGTGGTTCCTCGAGTCCCGCTCGTCACGTGACAATCCCAAGCGCGACTGGTACGTGTGGCACGATGGCAAGGGCCAGACTGCGACCGACAAGGGCCAGCCGCCGAACAACTGGCAGTCGTGGTTCGGTCACTCCGCGTGGCAGTGGGACGAGAAGACGCGCCAGTACTACTACCATTACTTCTACGTCGAGCAGCCCGACCTCAACTGGCGCAATCCCGAAGTGCACAAGGCTATGGACGGTGTGCTCGATTTTTGGATGCAGCGAGGAGTCGCCGGTTTTCGCATCGATGCTGTTTCGCGCCTCTTCGAAGATCCTCAAATGCGCGACGATCCATACCTGCCAGGCCGCAATGCATATGGCGATCGCAACATCCAGCACAAGTACACGGACGACCTGCCCCAAGTTCACGACGTTCTGAAAGAAGTGCGCAAAGTCGTCGACAAATATCCCGGCGATCCGATCCTGGTCACCGAAGCCGACGAACCAAATGTCGAAGCGCTGACGAAGATGTATGGCAATGCCGATGAAGTGCAGTTGCCGATGGACTTCCAGATTGCCGACGTCAATGAGCTTTCCGCGCCGCGCTTCCGTAAGCTTTTCAGTGAGATCGAGAACAACTCCGCCCACGGCCAGCCCGAATACTTCTTCTCGAACCACGACCAGCCGCGCCAGTGGGATCGCTATGGCGATGGCGAACACAATGACCAGATCGCGAAGCTGATGGCTGTCCTCGAACTCACCACGCGCGGCACGCCGCAGATGTACTACGGCGAAGAGCTCGGCATGCGCACCACCGATCCGGCGCGCGTCGAAGATGTCCACGACCCCATCGGCAAACTCGGCTGGCCGAAGGAAAAAGGCCGCGATGGCGAGCGCACACCAATGCAGTGGGACGCAACGCCGCAGGCCGGATTCACAACAGTCCAGAAGCCCTGGCTCCCCATCCCGGCCTCGTCTTCGAAGTACAACGTCGAGACCGAAAGCAAGGATCCCGATTCCATCTTCAACACCTACAAGCGCCTTCTCTCGCTGCGCAAAACCGAGCCAGCTCTTCGCGATGGAGCTCAGATCGGCATCAACAATGATGACAAGGATGTATTTGCTTTTGTGCGGACCACTGGCGACGCCAATATCGTTGTCGCGCTAAACATGAGTTCCAAACCGCAGAAAATCTCGCTCGACTGGAAAGGCGTGGGTGTGAGCGGCACGAAACTTGTTCCACTTTACTCTTCGCTCAAGTTCAGCACAGATGACCCCGCTCGACTCGAACTTCCGCCCTTCGCGGCTCTCGTCGCAAGGATCGAGTGAGAAAGGGAACCCTCCTGGCGGTTGCACGCGGAGAGGCCGCCTCCGCTGCTCTACATCACTGAGGTGCAAGCGATTCAGGCGTATAGTTCGCGAGAGTGGAGGGAAGTATGTCTGCGCCCTCTCCTGCGCAATCGGTTTTCGAACCCGAAAAGTATCGTCTGCCCATTACTCGATATATCAGCTACCTTCTTCACAATGGAGCCGAAGCCGACGATCTCACGCAGGAGACCCTGCTCCGGGCCTTTCAGCAGCAAAACAAGCTCAGAGATGCAGCCCTTCTGGAGGGCTGGATCTACCGGATTGCAACTCACGTCTGTCTTGACCGTATGCGTCAGCGGAAGCGCACATCGGATCGACATGTCAATCTTCCTGCTGAGGAACTGCCCCTCATCGACCAGGTGCAGCCCTCTCCTTTTACTGTGATCCAGCTGTCGGAAATGAGCGACTGCGTAAATCGATACGTGACTGAGCTGAACGACGGCTACAAGGCCGTCGTTCTGCTGCACGATGCCGACGGGCTCACCGCCGAAGAAATTGCGGCCTTGCTTGATCTTCCGTTGACGACGGTAAAGATGCGACTGCATCGTGCGCGTCAGCGGCTCAAAGCTGCTCTGAACAATGCGTGCGATTTCAGTCGCGATGATCGTGGAGTCTTTGTCTGCGAACCGAAACCGGTTAAGAAGTGAAGGACCAGTCTCCGCTTCTCACCTGCAGCAGAGTGGGTTTTCTTCGGCGGGCGAGTCGGACCCATGTTCGAGCTGGCGGACAAGAATGATGCTGCAGCCGATAACAATCAACGCGATCGGAAACAGTGGCAGACCTAATCCCAACACAGAGCTTATCCCGGCGATCAGCGCAATCATCCCAGCCGAAAAGGCGAACACGCTTATGCTGTATCGATAGATAAGGCGCGCGAGCGTGAACAAGAGAATGATTACTCCCACCGCGATCAGCCAGGATCCGCCAGGCATGCGGGCGTCAGGAATCAGCCAGAAAACGCCAGTGACAATCAGCAGCGACGCCCACCCAAGGTCATACAGTAGCCGTTCCGCTGTTGAGATAGCTTGAGTCGTCGAATTTGCTTTTAGTTCGGGCATAAGTCCTCCAATGCTTCTTTGGCCGGAGATGTTCATGCGCCTCGACAACCGCAGATTGCTGGCTCGCGGGGCGCCTTCGCGATTTCAAGCGCCACTCGGCCTGCAGCCAATGGCTTGTCCATGCGGGACACCACTTCGGGTCCGACGGCGTTCGCAAAGCAGTCGAGCTTTTGCATTCCAGCTGTGATCCGTAACGTGCGGTCGATATCCTGCCAGTCACAGCCTTCCTTAAGCGCACGCGCGACCATCTTCTCCGTGCAAGTTTCGCAACCGCCGACGATTACCATGACGATCGGGATCAGGTCCTGCAACCTGGCTTCGGACTTCTGGTCATCGAGCTGGGCTGATGCAGTGTGCAAACCCATTTCAACTTGAACCGTATTCATCTCTTTTCCTACTTTCTGTTTTCTGCCTTCATGAGCAAGGACGAAAGTTGCTGGAAAATGGATACACTCTTGTCGGCCGCCAGGATGACGAGCCTGTCGGCTCCCCCCATCGGCCTTCCCCCAGCCCACTTTGAACTGCCGGAATGTCCGCGAAATGTGTTAGTTTGGCCTGTTCACACCGTTGCCATCTTCACGAGCACGGAAGCGGGGCTCGTCGATGTCCCTTCATTGGCGCTTGCCCTCTTGGACAAAAGGAGACCGCAATGCACTGGACCCGAAATCTTGTCATCCTCGCCGTAGCCGCTGTCACACTGGGAACGGGAGCGCTCAGAGCCGCCGCCCAGGACTCCACAACAGAAAAGAACTGGTGGCGTAACGCCGTCTTTTACGAGATATATCCGCGCAGCTTCGCCGACGCGAACAATGACGGCATCGGCGATCTCAAGGGCATCACCGCGCATCTCGACTACCTGAAGGACCTGGGCGTCGACGCGATCTGGCTGACGCCCATTTACCCCTCACCGCAGGTCGATTTCGGCTATGACATCTCCGATTACGTGGGGATTGATTCGCAGTACGGCACCATGGCGGATTTCGATCGGCTGATGGCTGAAGCAAACAAACGACACATCCGTGTGCTCATGGACATGGTTATGAACCACAGCTCCGACAAGCACAAGTGGTTCCTGCAATCGCGCTCTTCCAAAACAAGCCCTTATCGCGATTGGTATGTCTGGCACGATGGCAAGGGCGAGACCGCAACCGACAAGGGCCAGCCGCCCAACAACTGGGAATCCGTCTTTGGCGGCTCTGCATGGGAGTGGGACGAGAAGACGCGCCAGTACTACTACCACAAGTTCTATGTTCAGCAGCCCGATTTGAACTGGAACAATCCCAAGGTCCACCAGGCCTTCAAAGACATCATCGACTTCTGGCTGAAGAAGGGCGTTGCGGGTTTCCGGTTTGACGCCATCACGACGCTCTTCGAAGATCCGAGCCTGGCCGATGAGGGCGTCGTCAAAGACAAGAACGGAAATCCTGAGATGAGGAACGGAGAGCCGGTTCTGGAAAATATCAAGACCGATAATCTCCCCGGTGTTCACGATGTGATGGCCGAGATGCGCGCCAACGCCGACAAGTTCTCAACCAACGCTTATCCCGGCACCCGCGTCTTCATCGGCGAAACCTATCTGCCCAACATAGCCGAACTCCTCAAGCAATACGGCACGCCCGACAAGCCGGAGTTCCATTTGCCCATGGACACGCAGCTCCTGTTGATCAACAAGATGGATGCGAGTGCATTCCGCGCCAAGCTTGAGGACGCAGAGAGCGAACTGGGCACGAACGTCCCGCTGCTCGTCTTCGATAATCACGACAATCCGCGTATCGACGCACGCTACGGCGACGGAGCTCATGATATCGACATACAGCGCGTGCTCTCGACGGTGCTCTTCGCCAGCAAAGGCGCCGCACTCTTCTACTACGGCGATGAAATCGGTATGAAGACAACTCCGCCCACGCGCAAGGAAGATGTGAAAGACCCCGTCGGTCAGCGTTTCTGGCCGATGTTCAAGGGGCGCGATGGCGAGCGCACTCCGATGCAGTGGACCTCCGCTCCCAATGCCGGTTTTGATAGCCCGAGCGCCAAACCATGGCTACCTGTCCCGTCGAACAACTCCACCATCAACGTGGAGGCAGAGAAGTCCGACCCCAAGTCGCTCTATTCCTGGTATCGCTCGCTCATTCAGCTCAAGAAGACGAACACAGCTTTCTCGCAGGGCGATGACACCATGCTCGATCGCAACAACAAGAATGTCCTGAGCTGGAAGCGCGCGGCAGCGGGTTCGCCGCCGGTAGTGATATGCGTAAACTTCAGCGCAGATCCGCAATCGGTGGATCTGGTCAGCCAGGGCCTGCCCGAGGGGGCAGTCACCACATTGCTGAAGACGCCCGGAGCGCCCGACCCGTCCTCCCTGAAGCACATCAACCTGGGACCTTTCGGCGTCTATATCGGCCAGCTTCAGTTCATGATCAGCCACTAGAGTTCGCTGTTTCCAGCACCTTGGCGGCGGCTTCCTTTAGGGGCCGCCGTCGTGCTTTATGGAAATGTCTCCTGTCGCTCGACAGCCATTGGAGAACCGCTCTAATATGCTTGAACGTCCTCCCGCGAGGGCGATCGAATTTCGACCCAATCGTGAGGAACGAATACATGGCTGAAACAACTCCCGAAAGGGGCAGAATCTTCCAGGCGGCTCTTGCCGATCACCTCCAGATCGTGAAGGCTCTCAGCGACCAGCAGCGTGTGCTCGATCAAATCGCCTCCGAGATGGTTCTCGCTGTTCGCATGGGCGGCAAGATCCTGTGGTGCGGCAATGGTGGCAGCGCAGCCGACGCGCAGCACCTCAACGGGCAGCTTGTCGTCCGCTTCCGCCACGATCGCGCCGGAATTCCATCTATCGCCCTTTCGACAGATACCTCGATCCTCACCGCAGCCAGCAACAACTACGGCTATGAGCACATCTTTCAGCGCCAGGTTGAGACATTGGCCCGCAAAGGCGATGTGGTCGTCGCCGTCTCAACTTCAGGAAACAGCCGCAACGTATTCCTCGCCCTTGAGGCTGCCCGCAAAATTGGAGCCGTCACGGTCGCCTTTACCGGGAAGGGCGGAGGATTGATCGCCAAGGCAGCTGACTTCCTTTTCGAAGTCCCCTCACACGACACACCGCGAATTCAGGAAGCCCACATCCTGGCCGGTCATATCCTCTGCGAGGTCCTGGAACTGGAGCTGACACAGAATTCCGCCGCCGCGGGTCAGAATGGGGCCGGACTCAGAAGTCCTCTTCCGTCTCGTTCTCTGTGATATTCAGGATAGAATCCGGAATTTCATTGCTGGCTTCTCGAAGCCGGGTGAGGGTTTTTCGGTAAAACCAGCTTGCCGCCAACCCTCCCAGAACGGCGGAAGCGGCCGCAATGGCCCCCACTCTGAGCCATCCCTGAGGAGCTCCTGGAAGTGCTGGGGCCGGCTTCTCGGCACTTCTAGAGGCCAGGTCCGGTTCCGAACTGGATGATTTCAGACTATTTGGCATGAGGCGGTCAGTTTTCCAATTATTTCAATTCTAGCCGTATTGTGAGGCAACCAAAGCTCCAGTAACCCTCTCAAATTGTCAAGAGATCGGGTGTCCCGCATTTCGGGAAAATTTCGATTTTTGTATTTGCTCAAAATGGAATCTATAGTATCGTGTAGATATTCCGGTGATGGAGAGTGGTCCTCCTGATCACGCCAAAGCTGGAAGTAGTTTGCGTCACTGGCCTCCCGGCACGAACAGCAAAACGTTCGTGCCGTCTTTTTTTGTCTGAAGTACTTCCAGTCCTGAATTCTACGACCGCGCAATCGTTTTCGCTTTTACTCACAAGATCAAAATCCTGCCCCATGATTTCGTTCGGTTTTCTCGCCGGTCTAAAATGAGCGAGAGAGCACACCGCGCAAAATGATCTTAAAAAGCAAACTGATCCTCGGCATCGCAGTTTCCGCACTCACGGCTGGCAGCTACGCGCAGTGGTCCAACCCCGCCAACGAAGTACCCGCTTATCACTCAGCAGCTCCGCTGAAAGTCTCGGCACTTCCGCCCATCCTGGCGGGCTCGAAGCTCTCCGGAGAACACTTCCAGTATCCGTGGCAGGTGCACGTCTACCAGCAGGCCGCCAAGATCGGCAATGTAATCTACCAGCTCCCCTGCAACTGCCGATGCGACCGCGCCCTCGGCCACACCAGCCTGCGTAGCTGCTATGAGGGATACCACGGCACCGAGTGCTCCACCTGCGCGCAGGAAGCCTTCTACGCGTATGCCATGACCAAGGCTGGCAAGACACCCGCCGAAATCCGCGCCGGCATCGCTCAGCACGCCTACGAGCAAATCAACCTGGAACAGCAGTAAAAAGTTGATTTTGAGCAGTGTCACCGCGGTTGGCATCAAACCGTGAACGATGGCAACTGTACCTAAAAGCTACTCTGCGCCATGGGAAGGCCAACTGATCCTCGCCTGTCGCAAGTGCCAGAAGAAGCTGAAGCGCGATCATCATCTTCGCGCACTCGCTAAGCTGAAAAAGACCGTCAAGCGCTACAACAAAGAACATCCCGACGGCCTGCTGCACGTCATCAACGTTCCCTGCATGGACCTTTGCCCGAAAGGCGGGGTGACTGTCTGCTGCCCAGCGCGCGATGCGAGGAGTCTCTCCATTCTCCGCAAGGAAGAAGATCTCGAGCGGCTCTGTCGTTGAGATCGAGAGCTCGATTCTGAAAGAAACTCCAAGTCACCGAGTCGAACTGTAAGATTCTCCGTCGAGCCCCGTCAGCATAGGTGAAAGGAGAAACAAATCATGGAAACCACTAAGAAACAGAGCGGATGCAGCTGCACTCCGACATCTTGCGGTTGCGGAGATGGCGTTTGTGCCTGCAATCCTTGCACCTGCGCTCCATGCACCTGCGCTGCCGCAAAGAAGAACCTCAATTCGTAAAAGACTGCCGGCAGCGCGTTTGAGCCCCTCGCTGCCGGCCCAACATCCAAAAAAGGTGAAGGGAATCATGACAGCCAGTGAATCTGCAGTTGGCACGCGGACAGCTCATCTCGCCGAGATGCACAGCAGATTTCTGCAGTTCCTGCGCGGCAGGATCGGCGATCCTGCCACTGCCGAAGACATACTGCAGGCTGCCTATCTCAAGGCGATGCAGCACGAATCGGAGCTGCGCCAAGAGGAGAGTTCCGTCGCCTGGTTTTATCGCATCCTGAGAAACGCCATCATCGACCACTATCGTCAGGCCGCAACGCGCTCCCGTGCTCTTGACCAGTTCACCGCTGAGTGGAACGAGGGCTACGAGATGGAACTTCAAAACCAGGCGTGCACATGTATACGCGAAATCCTGCCGGATCTAAAGCCCGAGTACCGTTCGGCGATCGAGCAAGTCGATCTTCGCGGAGAGTCTGTCGAATCCTTCGCAGCCTCGCATAACACCACCGCGAACAACGCCTATGTCCGCGTCCACCGAGCTCGAAAAGCGGTAGCCCGAAAGCTCACTGAAGTATGCGGCACCTGCGCCA
>Ga0068857_100000600_pt1 | contig 26444 bp, 24 predicted proteins | sample KBSCornC72_FD_66591 | JGI IMG/M metagenome (GOLD analysis project Ga0068857, IMG submission 66591) | Corn rhizosphere microbial communities from Kellogg Biological Station, Michigan, USA - KBS Corn C7-2 | ecosystem: Host-associated > Plants > Roots > Rhizosphere > Soil ...
ACGACGATGGCCTCGGGACAGAGCTCGCGCGCCTGCCGGCCGCCCATGGCGGTGCGGATGCCGCGGGCTTTCGCCTCGTAGCTCGCGGCCAGGACGACCCCGCCGCCCACGATCACCGGGCGGCCGCGGAGCTCGGGGGCGTCGCGCTGCTCGACCGACGCGTAGAACGCGTCGAGGTCGGCGTGGAGGACGGTGGCCTCGCCGCGCATGAGTGCCTCCTGTCGGGCACCCTCCGGCGGGCATCCGCTAGGGCGGATCGTCGCACGGGGGTGTGACAGAGGGGCTATCTCGCCGGATCAGAACATGGTGTTGTCGTTGGCGGCAGCTTCGGGCACATCCTGGAAGGCGTCCCAATGCTCGACGACTTTCCCGTTCCGCACCCGGTACAGGTCGACGACGGCTCTCCCTCGCTCACCTGGAACGAGAACGGAGTGACTGTGTATCGCGACGAGGTCGCCCTGCGCGATGACCCGCTTCGGCACCACACTCAGCTCAGGGAATTGCGCGAAGAAGCCGCTCAGCCCCGTCTTCGCTCCCTCGATGCCGTCCGGAATATTCGGGCTGTGTTCGCGGTATTCGGCGTCAATGAACTCGTCGATTGCCGACAGATCCTTCTTCACCCAGAGCCGGTCGGCAAACTCGGTGACCAGCTTCGTGTTGTACGCCGTCAGCCATGGCTGCTTCGCGGCCTCGGACCGCGGAGCACTCAGCGTGGAGAACATGTTGTTGCCGCTGATGCTCGTGGCAGGCACCTCCTGCAGGACATCCCAGTGCTCGGCAATTTTGCCGTCTTCAAAACGGAAGAAGTCGAACACGGCAATACCCGGAGTACCGGGGACGGCGACCAGGTTGGAGTGCAGCAGGACCATGTCCCCATCGGTCACCGACTGGTAGGGCACGAACGTGATCTCCGGGAACTGCTGACGGGTGGCGGCGCCGAAGTACTTCAGCGCATCAGGGCCGTCAGGGGCTTGAGGATTGTGCTGGATGTAGTCGGGTCGGACCACCTGGTCGACGATCGACGTGTCGTCACTGGTGAACGCAGCGGTGAGCACTTGACGGGCCAGCCCTGCCTTGCTGCCGTCTTCGACAGTCAGCACGATCTTGCCCGTGGTGCGTCCGGTCTCGCCGAGAGCGTGAGCCTTGGCGGCCTCGACGAGGGGGAAGGTTGCCTCGATGGTGGCGCGGAGAGCTTCCGCCTCGACCAGGGACGCAATCGCCTGCATGCCGCCGCGGTCCGCCTCGACGAGCAACGCTTCAAAGCGGATGCCGCGCTCGGCGATCGCCGCGAGCTCGTCCGGGGGGACGGGAACCGGAAGGAGCGCTACGAGCGTCCCTCCTGGGCGGATCACGGAAACGGAGCGCGCACGACCAGCCGCGTCGAACGAGACGGGATCGAGTACGACGTCGACGTCGCTCACCGCCTGCCCGACATCTATCCCGTGGTAGTCGATCACCTCATCCGCGCCAAGAGAGATGAGGAACTCGTGCTTGGCGGCGCTGGCGGTGCCGATGACATATGCGCCGCGTGATTTGGCGATCTGCACAGCGAGGTGACCAACGCCTCCGGCCGCAGCGTGAATCAGCACCCGCTGGCCAGGCTGGATGTCAGCCGTGTCGACGAGCGCCTGGTAGGCGGTCAGGGCAGCGAGCGGGAGCGCCCCCGCCTGGACGTGGTCGATGCCGAACGGCTTGTGAGCGAATGCCCGGGCCGGTCCCGTCACATACTCTGCGTGCGAGCCCACGCCGCCGGGGTATGGCAGCATGCCGAAGACCTCGTCGCCCTGCTTGAAGATGGTGACCCCCAGGCCCACGGACTCCACGACGCCCGAGACGTCCCAGCCGAGCACGACCGGCAGCCGGTCGATGGTTCTCGGTTGGGCCCGATTCCCCCAGTCGGTCGGGTTGACGCCAGCCGCTCTGACGGCGATGAGGATTTCGCCAACGCCGGGGACCGGCCGGGGCAACTCGATCTCTTCAAGCACCTCTGGGGTTCCGTAGGTGCTCTGGCTGATGGCGCGCATCGTTTCCATCCTTCGATCTGTAGACGCCCGTGCCGGGCTAGTTGACTGATTCTACTCATTATTGAGTATAGTCGCTATTCTTCTGCCGCGCTGAGCTGGCGCTCCGGCCCGCAGATCTCCTTGACAAATTGACTGAGTGTACTCAGAATTGAGCGTACTCGGATAAACCGTGACTATCTCAAGGAGAACCCCATGAACGCCAGCAACAACGAACCCGTCATCACCTCATACGCGAACGCGCCCGCAAAGACCATCACCGTTGGCGGCACCACGTTCGCGTACCGCGAGCTCGGCCCGAAGGGCGGCATCCCTGTCGTCTTCTTCGTTCACCTGGCCGGAACCCTGGACAACTGGGACCCGCGCATCGTCGACCCGATCGCGAAGACCCGCCACGTCATCGCTTTCGACCAGCGCGGCGTCGGCGCCTCGAGCGGACACGTACCCGCCACCCTCGAAGAGGCGGCCGACGATGCCTACGCATTCGTGACTGCGCTCGGGTACGACAAGATCGACATCTTCTCCTTCTCGATGGGCGGCATGATCGCCCAGGACCTGGTCGTCAAGCACCCGGACCTGGTACGCAAGCTGGTGTTGACCGGCACCGGCCCGCGCGGCGGCAAGGACATGGACAAGGTCATCGGCACCACATACTGGGACATCTTCCGCGCGACCCTGACCCGCTCGGACCCGAAGGAGTTCCTCTTCTTCAACCGCGACGCCACCGGCAAGAAGGCGGGCAAGGAGTTCATTCAGCGACTCGAGGAGCGCACCGTTGACCGCGACAAGCCGATCCGGCTCAAGGAGTTTCAGACCCAGCTGACCGCCATCGCCAAGTTCGGGCGCTCGACCCCTTCAGATCTGTCCACAGTGACCCAGCCCACGCTGATCGCCAACGGCGACAACGACCGGATGGTGCCCTCGATCCTGTCTCAGGATCTGCACCGGCGGATCGCGGGATCCGAACTCATCATCTATCCCGACTCGGGCCACGGCGGCGTCTTCCAGTACTGGGAGAAGTTCGCTCCCGTCGCCGCGAAGTTCCTGAGCGCGTAGAGGAAGGCGATCATGGCTGCAACGCTGAAGTACACGAAGAAGGCATTCGCCAGCAGCATCCTGTTGTGGATGCGCGACGGGGTGCCCCGGCAGCAGAGCATGGACCGCTGGAAGGGCCCGCACTCGAAGATCATCACGGCGTCGCCCGGCCAGGATGAATACCGCCAGCTCCACCTGCTCGAGGACAGCCCCGGCATCTGGCCGGCGACGCCCGGTGTGGAGACGGCGATTCCGGAAAGTCGGCGAGTGGATGGCGTCGCCGAGGTGACCTTCACCTCGGTGCTCGGTCCGCTCGGCGGCCGCAAGCAGACGGCCCTCGCCTACCAGGACGAGATCCACAACTTCCGCCGCACCCTGCTCTACGCGGGCCTGCCGTACTCGACCCGCTGGTACGACGTCGACGCGCCCGGCGATCACGCCGGAGCTCGCCTGTATCTGCTGCTGCGACGTCGTGACGACATCTCGACGCGCGTGTTCCGGCGCTACCTGTACGACGAGTTCGTGCCGCAGGTCGCCACCGGCGCGAAGCTGACCGAGCTGCGCACCCAGGTGTTCATGCCGTGGAACCAGCGGCTCTGGAACACGCCCAACGTTGCGCACGACAATCCCGTCGACCAGCGGTTCCACGCATCCGTGATCTTGGGTTTCGCCGACCGGGCGGCGCTGCACGACTTCCTGGATGGCTTCGTGCCTCAGTCGCTCGGCGAGCGGCTCGCCCGGAACGCCTCCGCCGTTCACGCCTACGAGATGACCGCATACCGGTACAAGCGCGACGGAGTCCTGATGCCTCGGATCGAGGAGTCAGGGGGGTCGGTTGGTATCGTGACATCGACGGAATGCCGTCATCGGTGATGAACCAGGAGCTGCCATGACACTCGCCGCGCAGAGCTCCGGGCGTCGCGAGCGCAACAAGCAGGACAAGCTCGAGCGCATCACTGCGGCCGCCCGCGAACTCTTCGAAGAACGTGGCGTCGACGACGTCACCACCCAGCAGGTCGCGGACAAGGCCGATATCGGCACGGGCACGCTGTTCCTGTACGCCAAGACGAAGGGCGAGCTGCTGCTGCTCGTGCAGAACTCCGACTACGACACGGCCCTGGAGCGCGGGATCGCGGCAGCCGCGAACCAGAAGCGTCCCGTCGACGCGGTGATGGCCATCCTGCGACCCATCGTGGAATGCAACAGGACGCGGGTCGACAACGGCCGGGTCTACCTGCGCGAGCTGATGTTCGGCGACGCGGAGGAGCCGCATCACCGTGAGGCGCTCGCCCTCACCCAGAGGACCGAAGAAGCAGTCACCGAGGTCCTGTCACGGGAGAGTGCGACACCTCCTCGACACGCACTCGTGCGCGCTCGGGCGATCTCCTCGATCATGTTCGTCACGCTCTCGGCACCGTTCAACGTGGCGCTGACGACCGAGCAGCTGCTCGACGAGCTCTCCGAACAGATCCGGCTCCTGATCGACTGAACTGTCGCGGGTCGGTCGCTCCGTCGTCGATCTGCGCTTTCGGGGTTGGGTGATGTGGTAGCTGAGGCGGGATTCGAACCCGCGACCTCACGATTATGAGTCGTGCGCTCTCACCAACTGAGCTACTCAGCCGCAGCCGGCCAACGCATCCGTCGACCAACAGAGCCCCGAGTCAGGATTGAACTGACGACCCCTTCCTTACCATGGAAGTGCTCTACCACTGAGCTATCGGGGCGCTCCGCGGACTGGCCGCGGCACCGCAGAAGCCTAGCATTCGTGGTCGGGCGCACCGAACTCGTGCCGAGTTGCGCCAAATGGGCCGGCGGCGGGCACGAGGTGAACCAATTGGTTCATCTCGCCGTGCCTCAGGCGCCCCATTCCGGCAACTGCACCCCCGGCAACTGCCACGCCGCGAACGTGGGGCCCTGGATCGCGACCTTGCCGCCCTCGAAGGCGACCGAGCCCTCGATCAGGGGAGCGTCATCCGGAAGCTCATCGCCCAGATCGATCGTCGTGATGCCGCGTGCGGCGACCACCAGCACGCACTCCGACGCGCTCTCGCGCACGAAGGCGACCGCGTCATCCGAGGCATGAAGCCACCGGATGCCGCCCCCATTCAGCGCCGGGTGCGCCCGCTTCAGCGCGATGAGCCGGCGGTAGAGCGCGATGGTCTCCGCGTGCTCCCCGATGGACGACCACGGGATCGGGGTGCGGCTCTCCTCCCCGTCGGATGCCGTCAGCCCGAACTCGTCGCCCGCCCACACCACCGGGATGCCGGGCATCGTCACCGCGAGGCCGAACGCCACCGGCACCACGCCATCCCGCGCCGACGTCAAGAACCGCGGGGTGTCGTGCGTGTCGAGCGCGTTCATGGTGTTGAGGCGGGTGCGCCATGGGAAGGCGGCCGCGAACTCGCGGTGGGCCCGCAAGAAGTCGACGCCGGTGTAGTCGCTGGTGCGCCCGAGGGTCATGCCGAGGCCGCCGGCGGCGGGCGAGCCGGGCACCGAGAGCCAGTTCCACAGCGGGCGGGTGAAGTTGGCGTAGGTCATCGCGCCGTGCCAGGCGTCGCCCGGGAAGTCCGAGGCTGCGTCGTTGGTCGACTCGCCGATCAGGATGGTGTCGCGGTTGACCTCGCTCATCGTCTGCCGGATGGTGCGGCGCACCTGCTCGTTGAGGTCCTCGTCGCGCCAGCGGCCGGTCATGTTGGCGACATCCACCCGCCAGCCGTCGAGCGAATACGGGGGCTGCAGCCACTTGGCGACCACCGAGTCCACGCCATCGATGAACCGGCGCTGCAGCTCGTCGGCGCGCCAGTTGAACTTGGGCAGGCTCGAGAAGCCGAGCCAGCTGACGTACTCGGTCTGGTCGCCGTCGAGCCACAGGTAGAACGCGCTCTCGGGCGAGCCCGGGTTGCGGTACGCCGCGCGGAACCACTCGTGCGTGTCGCCCGAGTGATTCGTGGTGAGGTCGCCGATGACCCGGACGCCGCGGGCGTGCGCCGCCGCCACCAGGTCGGCGAGCGCCGAGTCGCCGCCGAGCAGCGGATCCACCTGGTCGAACGAGGTCGCGTTGTAGCGGTGGTTCGACGCGGCCGGGAAGACCGGCGTCAGGTACAGCAGGTTCACGCCGAGGTCGACCAGGTGATCCAGGTGGTCGATCACACCCTGCAGGTCGCCGCCGTAGAACTGCTCGCCGGTGCCCGGTCCGACGTGGATGACGGGGTCATCCCAAGCTGCCGGCATCGCCCAGTCGGGCGGCGGCCGGTGGTCGGCCTCCGCGGAGCGCGCGAACCGGTCGGGAAAGACCTGGTACATCACCGCCTCGGCGCCCCAGTCCGGTGGCGGGTCGTAGGTCACGAGCCGGAAGTCGTCGATGTCGCGCGTCTCGGTGTGCGACAGGCCGGCCGAGGTGAGCCACCAGGTGGCGCCGTCGTCCGCCTCCATCAGGAAGCGGTAGCCGTGCACCGGGTTCTCGACCTGGATCACGGCCTCCCACCACACGACATCCGGCGTCTCGTGCACGACGACGGCGTCGCTGAAGGCCGGCTCGCGGTCGGGGTTGGAACGGGTCCTGACGATGCGCATCGTGCCGAACGCGCGCGGCACCCGCACCCGCACCCGCACCGCTTGGCCGAGCTCGGGCGTCTGGTCGGAGACGTACAGCGGCGAGCCGTCGTGGTGCGGAAGCTGGGCGAGATCGTGCTCCATGCCTGCGAGAGTAGCGGGCGGATGTTTCGGCCAGATGAGCGCCCCTAGGCTTGACGAATGCCCTCTGAATCCGGGTGGTGGCGCACCGCCGTCATCTACCAGATCTACCCGCGCTCCTTCGCCGACTCGAACGGCGACGGCATCGGCGACCTGCCCGGGATCACCGCGCGACTCGATGCCCTGGTCGAACTCGGCGTGGACGCGGTCTGGCTGTCGCCGTTCTTCACTTCGCCCCAGAAGGACGCCGGCTACGACGTGGCGGACTACACGGATGTCGATCCGCTGTTCGGCACGCTGGCCGACTTCGACGCGCTGCTGGCACGCGCGCACGCGCTGTCACTGAAGCTGATCATCGACCTGGTTCCGAATCACAGTTCGAGCGCGCATCCGTGGTTCCAGGCGGCGCTCGCAGCGGCCCCCGGGTCGCCGGAGCGGGCGCGCTACCTGTTCCGCGATGGGCTCGGTGCCGACGGCGACGTGCCGCCCAACAACTGGCAGTCGGTCTTCGGCGGCCCGGCCTGGACCCGCGTCAACGAGGCCGACGGAGACCCCGGGCAGTGGTATTTACACCTGTTTGACACCAGCCAACCAGACTTCGACTGGACCAACGATGACGTCAAAGAGCTGTTCCGCGGCGTGCTGCGGTTCTGGCTCGACCGCGGTGTCGACGGCTTCCGGGTGGATGTCGCGCACGGCCTGGCGAAGAAGGAGGGCCTGCCCGATTGGACGCCCGATCCCTCCCTCGGAATGAGCGATCACCAGGAGGCGGCGCCGTACTGGGCGCAGCCCGGCGTGCATCCGATCTACCGCGACTGGCACGAGGTGCTGGCCCAGTACGGGCCCGACCGCATCCTGACCGGTGAGGCCTGGGTCGAGCCGCTGTCGAAGCTCGCCGATTGGGTGCGGCCCGACGAGATGCAGCAGACCTTCAACTTCACCTTCCTCGAGACCCCGTGGGATGGCCCGCGGCTCAAGAAGGTGGTCGACGACTCGCTCGCCGCGTTCGGAGGCGTGGGCGCGCCCAGCACCTGGGTGCTCTCGAACCACGACGTGATCCGTCACGCGACCCGACTGGCGCTGACGCCCCCGCCGCCGCAGGGCGAGGGTCTCGGCCCCAACACCAAGCTCTACCCGGATGACGTGGTCGGCCTCCGCCGCGCCCGCGCCGCCACCGCGTTCATGCTCGCCCTACCCGGCTCGGCTTACCTGTACCAGGGCGAGGAGCTCGGCCTGCCCGAGGTCATCGACCTGCCCGACAGCGCCCGGCAAGACCCGACCTTCTTCCGCACCGGTGGCGCGAACTACGGGCGCGACGGCGCGCGCGTGCCCCTCCCGTGGGACTACGCGTCGCCGTCGTCGGGCTTCGGGCCGGCGGGCGCTCCGGTTGCGGGCGCGAGCTGGCTGCCCCAGCCCGCGACCTGGCCCAGCTATGCGCGGGATGCCCAGCTCGGCATCCCCGGATCGACCCTCGAGTTCTACCGCGAGGCGCTCGCGGCGCGGCGCACCCACCACCTGGCGAGCAACGAGCTGGTCTGGCTGCCCTCGCCGGATCCGGCGGTGCTGGTGTTCCGTTCCGGCGCCGTCACGGTGATCGCCAATACAGGCGCGACCCCTGCCGCGCTTCCCGCCGGGCGCGTGGTGCTGGCCAGCGGTCCGGTCGGCGCCAACCGGCTGCCCGGTGACACGACCGCGTGGATCGTGAACTGAGGCGGTCGACGAGGTCGCTACTGTTCTCGACATGCCCAGCTCGAGCGCCGCACCCGCCGCACCCCTGGGGGCTGCCGGTCTGGTCGTCGCAGGGCTGATCTGCCAGGAGGCGGGAGCCGGCGTCGCCGTGACCCTGTTCCCTCAGGTCGGCGCCGTGGGCGTCGTCGCGATGAGGATGTTCTTCTCGGCGGTCATTCTTCTGATCGCCTTCCGCCCGTCGCTCAGGGCGCGCAGTCGGGGCGACTGGATGACCGTGATCGCGTTCGGTCTCGTCCTCGCGGCCATGAACACCCTGTTCTATCTGGCCCTCACGCGGCTGCACCTGGGTGCGACGGTGACGATCGAGTACCTGGGGCCGCTCGTGCTCTCTGTGATCGTCAGTCGACGCGCGTCGTCGTGGCTCTGGGCGGTGCTTGCGTTCGCGGGGGTGGCGCTCCTCGGCCGCGGGGGCTTCACCCACTTGGATCCGCTCGGCGTTGCATTCACGCTGGGGGCCGGGGCGATGTGGGTGTGCTACATCCTCCTGTCCGCGCGCACCGGTGGCCGATTCCCCCGTCTCGAGGGGCTCGCCATCGCCATGGCCGTGAGCTCCGTGGTGACGATCCCGTTCGCCGCGCTGACGGCGGGGACGGCTCTGCTGCGCCCCGGCGTTCTGGCGATCGGCGTGGCGGTCGCCGTCCTGTCGTCGGTGGTGCCCTACGGCCTCGAGCTGTTCGCCCTGCGCCGACTTCCCGCGGCGACCTTCTCGATCCTGCTCAGTCTCGCCCCCGCGTTGGCGGCGCTTGCCGGCCTCGTCATCTTGCACCAGTCGCTCACGGTGCTCGACGCGATCGCGATCACGCTGGTCGTGATCGCGAGCATGGGGGCGGTGCGCGCCGCCGGCCGGCGACAGTCAACGGGCGACGCCGCCGAACTCGCGCCGTAACCGACGCGACGGCAACTGGTCGACCAATTCTCTCTGGCGACTGTTGCGCGGCGCAGACGTTGCGGTATGGTCATGGCAAGTCACGGTCGACCGGTCAACCATCGCCGACCGGACCGGCCGTCGCATCCCCGTAGCGTCGCCCCCAGGCACCACGAGAGGAGAGTTTCATGAGCTCGCCAAGCAGCAGAAGGGCGTCCGACGACTTCGTCGAGACCCCGGGCGAGGTGTTCGTCGCGAACACCGAATTGAAGAAGGGCGCCATCGGTCTGACCGGCGCTGTCATGCAGAACATCACCCACATCGCCCCCGCGGTGGCCGCGTTCCTCTTCACCCCGACCCTCGTGGGTTTCGCGGGCGCTCAGGCACCGCTGGCCTACCTGATCGGGTTCGTGATCGTGCTCGCACTGGGCAGCTCGCTGGTCCAGCTCGCGAAGCGATTCCCGTCATCGGGCGGGTACTTCACCTACGTCGCACGCACCGTCAGTCCGCGCGCCGGATTCCTGGTCGGCTGGGTGTACACGCTCTACTCCCCGGTCGTCACCGGCCCGTTCCTCGCGTTCCTCGGACTCATCCTCGAGGGCGAGCTCGCCAGCAACTTCGGCGTGCATTGGTTCCACTGGTGGATGCTCGTCATCGTTGGAGCCCCGCTCATCGCGCTCTTCGGCTACCTCGGCGTCGGCATCTCGATGAAGCTGATCCTCATCGTCGGAGCGTTCGAGTTCATCACGGTGTTCGCCCTCGGCCTGTTCGGCATCTTCAACCCCGGTGACGGCGGCTTCACCTTCGCCACCTTCAACGGCAGCTTCGACCCGTCGAAGTTGCTCACCGGTGCCGGATTCGCGCTCGCCGTGGTCTTCACCGTCCAGGGCCTCACCGGCTGGGAGGCCGCCGTGCCGCTCGCCGAGGAGACTGAGAACCCGCGGCGCAATGTACCGATCGCGACCATGGCATCCATCGTCATCATCGGCTCGATGCTGGTGCTCACGATCTGGGGTCAGGTGCTCGGGTGGGGCGTCAACCACCTCTCCAAGCTGCCGGGATCGGCAGAACTGCCGGCCCTGGTGATCGCCCACCGCGTGTGGGGTCCGGTCTGGATCCTCGCACTGATCGCCATCGTCACCTCGGTGATCGGCGCCAGTCTCGCCTGCCAGAACGTCGCAACCCGGATCTGGTTCGGCATGGGCAGGGCCGGCGCGCTGCCGAAGTCGTTCGGCAAGGTCAACGCGAAGCGGAAGACTCCGACGACCGCGATCACGACCCACCTCGTGCTCACGCTCCTCCTCGGGCTCGGCGGCGGCTTCCTGCTCGGGCCCGACAAAATCTTCATCCTGATCCTGGGCTACGTGCTCGTGATCGCGGTGATCGTCGTGTACGTGCTGGCGAACCTCGGGGTGGTCCTCTATTACTGGCGCGAGCAGCGGGCGCACTTCAACTGGCTGCTGCACGCGGTGTTCCCGATCGGGACCAGTGCACTGCTGATCTACTCGCTGTTCGCTTCCTTCAACCCGTGGCCGCCGCTGCCCTTCGGCACGGCACCCGTGGTCGTGGGCATCTGGCTACTGATCGGGGTCGTCATCCTGATCGTCTTCAAGGTGCGCGGCAACAACGAGTGGATGACGCTGGCCACCCAGTCGGTCGACGAACGCCCCGAAACGGCCGAGGAGCTGAAGCACCGACCTACGATCTGACCCTGCGGCATCGGGAGTGCGGGCCCATGGCCCCGCTCCCGATGCCGCGCTACGTTTCGAGCAGCATCACTCAGCAGCATCGATGAGAAGCAGGAGCACGACATGTCCACCCGTTCCGACTCCGACACCCGCCCGGTCGTGCGGGAGTACCGTACCGACTTCCCCATCGACGAGGACCCGATCTCTGAGGGCGGGCTGTGGCTGAACGGCCTCACGGATGCCATCGACTGGACCGACGTCATCGTGAAGGACGGCGTGGCCTACGGCGCGTACGCGCGCAACAGTGCGGCGGAGTTCCGTGCCGAGCAGGGCAACCTCGAATCCGAGCAGGCCGCCCCGGTCGGCGACTGGGACGACCCGACCGCGGCTCTCACCGGCGAATGGGGATCCGACCAGTACCTCTCGGGCACCGCGTACATTCGCAATCCCTCCGATGAGTACTTCCAAGAGATCCAGCTTCGGGCCCGGTGGACCCTGCGTCCGCACTTCTGCACGGGCTACGAGTTCATCTTCCGGGTGCTCGATGGCGCGGAGTCCTACGTCGAGATCGTCCGCTGGGGTGGTGCGATCGGCAGCTGGGAGTCGCTCGGTCGCGCCGAAGGCCCCAGCGTGGGGATCAAGGACGGCGACCTGCTCGAGGCCCGTGCCATCGGCACGACGCTCACCGCCACTATCAACGGCCGCGATGTGCTCACGGTCGAGAACGACGTGCTGAGCGCGGGCGCGCCCGGCTTCGGATTCAACTTCGGCGTCAGTCACACCAACGTCGATCACGGGCTCACCTCGTTCGAGGCCGTGACCTTCTGATGACACGCAAGCTTCGAGTGGCGATCATCGGCACCGGCAACATCGGCACCGATCTGATGTACAAGGTGGAGCGCAGCGAGGTGCTCGAACTCGCGGGTATGGCGGGAATCGACCCGGACTCCGACGGCCTGCGCACCGCGCGGGAGCGCGGTCACGTCGCCACCGAACTCGGGCTGGCGGGCCTCCTCGACGAGGTCGACGACATCGACCTCGCCTTCGACGCCACCTCAGCCGGGGCGCACGCGGCGCACGCGGCGATGCTGGCGGAGCGCGGCATCAGGAGCGTGGACCTCACCCCCGCCAAGCTCGGTCCGGCGGTCGTGCCCGCCGTGAACCTGGGCGCGGTCGACGAGCAGGAGATCAACCTGCTGACCTGCGGCGCTCAGGCCACTATCCCGATCGTGGCCGCCGTCAATGCGCTCACGCACCTCAGCTACGCGGAGACGGTCTCGACCATCTCCTCGCGCTCGGCCGGCCCGGGCACGCGACAGAACATCGATGAGTTCACGGCGTCGACGGCGAAGGGACTGACCGAGATCGGGGGCGCCGATGCGGCCAAGGCCATCATCATCCTGAACCCGGCCAAGCCGCCGATGATCATGCGCAACACGATCTACCTCCAATCCGACCAGGGCTTCGACAGCGATGCCCTCGAGGCGACCGTGACGGATGCGGCCGCACGCGTCGCCGAGTACGTCCCTGGCTATCGGGTCGTCACGACGCCATCGGTGAACGGCAACGTCGCGACGCTCACCGTGGAGGTCGAAGGGGCGGCGGACTACCTGCCCGCGTTCGCCGGCAATCTCGACATCATGACCTCCGCGGCGGTGCGCGTCGCCGAGATGTACGCGGGAGAGCTGGCGTGAGCGCGTCGGCTGCGGTGCCCGCGTCGGTGCCCGCCTCGGTGCCTGTGCCCATGCCCGCCTCCGGCGTGCGGATCGTCGACACGACCCTGCGGGACGGCTCGCACGCCATCGCCCACCAGTTCACGGTCGACCAGGTCACCCGGCTCGCCGGCATCCTCGATGCGGCGGGAGTCTGGGCCATCGCGGTCGGGCACGGCGACGGGCTGGGGGCGTCCTCACTGCAGTACGGGCGACCGCTGCACAGCGATCCCGAGCTGTTGCGCGCCGCGCGGAAGGTGATCACCCACGCGGAACTCGCCGTCGCGATCCTGCCCGGGATCGGCACGAAGAAGGATCTCGAAGCGGCGCGCGAGGCCGGAGCCACGCTCGCGCGCGTCTCGACGGTGGTGACTGAGGCCGACATCGGCGTCCAGCACCTCGGCCTGGCACGAGAACTCGGCATGACCGCGCACACCCACCTGAACACCGCGCACCTGGCCGACGTCGACCAGTTGGTCGAGCAGGCGAAGATCGTGGTCGGGGCCGGCAGTACCGGCGTCTTCATCGTGGACTCGGCCGGCACCTTCCTCGAAGACGACATCCGTCGGCGGGTCGCGGCCTTGCGCGCCGCCCTCCCCGACGAGGTCGGGATCGGCATGCACGAGCACAACAACCTCTCGCTGGCGGTCTCGAACTCGATGGCCGCGATCGAGGAGGGGGCAACTCTGGTCGACACGTCCCTCGCAGGACTCGGAGCCGGCGCGGGCAACTGCCAGACCGAGGCGCTGGTCGCCGTCATGGAGCGGTCGGGCATCGTGACCGGCATCGATCTGTGGGCTCTGCAGGATGCCGCGGACGACATCGTGCGCGCCGAGATCATGCAGCGGCGGATCGAGATCGATCGCCTGACGGCCACCATGGGCCTGGCCGGCGTCTCGGCGAGCTACCTGCTGCACGCCGTGCGGGCCGGCGAGCGCTTCGGCCTCGACCCGCGCGACATCATCGTCGAGTTGGGCAAGCGCAAGGTCGTGGTGGGCCAGGAGGACGTCATCGTGGGAGTGGCGATGGAGATGGTCAGTAGGAAGGGCTGAGGCGATGGGCGCTCCCGACAACGACCCGTTGATGCACGCGCGGGTGTGGATCGGAGCTCCGGTCGAGCGCGTCCCGACGCCCGCCCTCGTGCTCGATCTGCCCGCCGCCGAACGGAACATCGCGGAGTTCGCCCGCAGGATGGCCGAACTGCCGGCGGCGCTGCGGCCGCACGCCAAGATCCACAAGAGTCCGATCCTCGGGCGGATGCAGCTCGACGCCGGCGCGATCGGCCTGACCACGGCGACCGTCTGGGAAGCGGCCGCGATGATCGATGGCGGGATCGACGACATCCTGATCGCCAATCAAGTGGTGGGGCCGGTCAAGACGGCCGAGCTCGCCAGGATCGCCGCGATCGGCCGAGTGATGGTCGCCGTCGACAGCCGCGCGAACGCGGTGCAGCTGTCGGTGGCCGCCCGTGCCGCGGGCTCGACCATCGACGTCCTCGTCGAGCTCGACGTCGGAACGCACCGTTCGGGCGTGCGCACCATCGAGGGGTCGGTCGACCTGGCTGCCGAGATCGACGGGATGCCGGGGCTGCGCCTGCGCGGACTGCTGGGCTACGAGGCGCACTGCATGCTCGAGCCGGATCGCGCGCTGCGCATCAGCAAGACCCAGGAGGCGAACGGCCTGGTGGTTCAGGCAGCCGACGACTTCCTCGCTCGGGGGCTGGACGCGAGCGTGGTGGCTGCGGGAGGCTTCGGCACCTGGGACATCACGGGCGCGAATCCGCGGGTCACCGAGATCCATGCCGGGTCGTACATCTTCGGCGACGTCTTCCACCGCAACCTCTCGCCTGGCTTCGAGTCGGCGCTGACCGTGCAGGCGACCGTGATCTCGCGCTGGGGCGCCATGGTCGTACTCGACTGCGGCCGCAAGTCGATCGGGATCGACCGCGCCGTTCCCGAGGTCGTCGGCGGCGTCGGGACGGTGAAGATCGAGCACGGCGAGCACTTCGTGCATGAGGAGCACACGGTGCTCGATGTGCCGGCCGACTCGCCTCTCGCCGTCGGCGACCCGGTGCGGATGATGCCCGGCTACGGCCCGACGACCGTCAACCTCTACGACATCTACTACGTCGTCGCCGATGGCCTGGTCGTCGACGTCTGGCCCGTGCTGGCCCGCTACGGGAGTGCGACGGCCGCGGTCGGCGGCTGACCCGTCGCTCGAGTCACGAGCTCTGCGATCAGCGTCGGAGACCCGACATTGCCTGGCACGACCACCTGGGTCAGCCGGGCTCCGTCGGGCAGTTCGAGCTGCCACACCGGGACTCCCGGCGCCGGCTGCCCGAGCACCATGGCCGTGGCCGCAGCGAATCCGTCGCGGGCGACGCGGGCTCCGGTGATGCCGCCCTTCGAAATGACCAGTCCCGGACGGACGCCGAGGCCGGCCACCGCGGCGATCACGGCATCCATGATGGCCTCACCCGCCTCGAGAGTCAGATGCTCGGCGATGGTCGAGCGCGGGGTCGACAGCACGACCACCCGTTCTCGCGAGAGCGCGGAGTCGAGAGCGGCCGTCAGCGACCGCGCGTGCGCCGCGGCCCGTTGGCGCCCGGCGCGTGCCTCGGTGATGTCGACGAGCACCCGGGTCGGACCGTGCGCCGCATCGAGCGCCGCGAGTTGATCCCGGGCCCCCGCCGTGTACGAACCGCAGACCACCAGCACCGGACCGTTCGCGGGGGGAAGGTCGATCGCGCGCGCCGGCGACTCCGTGATGACGCCGGCCAGGCTGGCCGCGCAGCGGAGGACGACGCCGCGGCCCGCGTCGAGCGCGCCGTTCCAGGCCGCTGCGATGACGTCGAGATCCTCCGCGGTCTCCGCGTCCGGGAGGACGATCGCGCCCGCCGGCGCCGACAGCAGGGCATCGCGCAGCGCGGCGACCCCGTCCGCCGCCCGAAGTCGCTCGTGAGCGACGGCGATGGTGACACGGCCCGAGTCGTGCTCGGCGACCCACTCGGTCAGACGGCTGCTGCGGTAGCCGAATTCGTGATCCTGCGCGTATTCGGTGTCCGCGACCTCGACGCGCTGTCCCGCGACCTCTGCGAAGTGGATCCCGTCGACCGTCACGCGGCCGGCTTCGAGGAACGCCGGGACGAAGAGGAAGACGTCGTCGTCCGAGGCGAGCGCGTCGAACTCGGCGATCACGTGACCTCGCAGGGTGGAGTCGCCCCGCAGCACGAACTCGACCGGTCCCGCCACCGAGAGGTCGACGGATGCGACGACCGCGCGGACGATCCCCCGCAACGTGCGCACGGCATCCGCCTCGTTCATCGCGCGCGTGTTGGTGAGCACCCAAAGCGGACCGTCCCATCCTTCGGTCGCCTCGCCCAGGGTGTCAGCATCCGGGCGCAGCACGATCGGGAGGCCCGCGACGCCTTGAGTCCCCGTCGGGTCGTCGTCGAGGACCACGATGCGACGACGGGAGGGTGGTGTCATGCCCGGGATCGCCTGCGCCCGCTCCGCGAGAAGCGGTCGAGGCGGAATGGCTCGAGCACCCGCGGCCGGTCTCCGTCGACGATGAAGTCGGCCAGCGACTGCCCGGTGCCGGGCGCCAGAGACACCCCTTGCATCGCGTGGCCGGTCGCCACGTAGGCGTTCGCGAGTTGCGGCATCCGGTCGACGATGGGCAGGCCGTCCGGGGCGATCGGCCGGGGACCCGACCAGATGTCGGTGATGTCGTCGGACTGCCAGGGGAGGAAGCCCTCTTTCGAAAGCGTGACGATCGAGTCGACCCGGCCTCTGTCGATGCGGCGGTTGTTTCCGCTGAACTCCATGGTCCCGCCGATCCGGAGGAAGTCCCCGAACGGCGTGCACCCCACGTGCGCGTCGGTCAGCAGCACCGCATGCTGGGGCATCACAGACGGTCGCACCGCGAAGCTGTAGCCCTTGCCGGCCTCGATCGGCACGCGCGGCGACCCGAATCCGCGGAACAGCTCGACCCACGACCCGGTCGCGAACACGAACTCATCCGCCTCGAAGGTCTCGGTCGCGGTGGCGACGGACTCGATCCGACCCGTTCGATGGTGCGAGACGTGGTGCACCTCCGCGCCTTCGATGACGCGTGCGCCACGCTTTCGCATCGCCGCCGCGAGACCGGCGCAGAGGGTGTCCGACTTGGCGTGCCAGTGCTCCTCGATCGAGAAACCCGCGGTGATCTGGTCCGACAGCGATGGCTCGAAGTCGTGGAGCTCCTGGCCCGTCAGCAAGCCGTCGGGAAGTCGATAGCCGAACGCCTTCATCGGCTGAAGCTTCTCGAGCGCTCCCGCGACGTTCGCCTCCCTCTTCGCGGCGTAGACCATCCCCTGCTTGTGCAGCTCGAACTCCACCCCCTTCGCCACCCACTCGTCGACGAGGCGGAAGGTGCTCTCGCCGAGCGCGGCGAGAGCCGCGACTCCGCGCTCGAAGTCCGCTTGATTGCAGGACCGCCAGAAGCGGTAGAACCAGCCGGCCGCGAACGGCAGGTGGGCGGGAGCCATGTAGAGCGCGGAGTGACGATCGAAGAACGAGGTGATCGCCGTCGCGGTGAGTCCGGGCTCCGGCAGTGGTCCGGATTGGGCGGGGCAGAACCAGCCGCCGTTGGCGAACGACGCCCCACTCCCGACGGTTTGCGATTCGAGCACGGTCACCTGCACCCCCCGGTCGAGCAGGTACCAGGTCGTCGCCAGGCCGATGACGCCGCCGCCGATGACGACGACGTGCTTCGGGGCGGTCTTCGCGGTCGGCATCAGAAGATCGCGATCGGGTTGACGGGCGATCCGGTTCCGCGTTCCAGCCTCAACGGCGCGATCACGGTGAGGAACTCCCACCGGTTCTCCTGCTCGCAGGCCTTGGCGAGGTCCTCGAATTGCAGGCTGTCCATGAAGTGCAGGCCCATGGCGTTCATCCCGAGGGTGTGGATCGGATACATCACGGCGTCGCAGTCGTTGGGCACGGCGTCGCCGTCTCCATCGGCCCCTAATGCGGCGATGTCGCGGTCGTGCAGCAGGGTCATCGCGGTCGAGTGCAGCCCCGCCTTGGCGACCGCGGCATCCCACGGACCGAGCTCGAGGCGTCGACGATGGTGCCCAGACCGCAGGTACAGGATGTCGCCGGCCCGCAGCTCGACGCCCTGCGCCTGCTCGGCAGCGCGCAGCTCGTCCGCGCGCACCATCTCGCCGGGTTCGAGCCACGGGACGCCTCGAAGTCGGGGGATGTCGAGGAGTACGCCGCGGCCGACGATGCCCGACTGCGCCACGTCGATGCTCGCGATGCTCGCGCCCGCCGACGTCACGCTCGACGAGGGGAAGCCGTTGAAGATCGAGCCCTCGTACATGACGTGGCACAGGGCGTCGATGTGGCTGTGGGCATCGCCGTGGAACTCGAGACCCACGTAGTCGGCACCGAAGCGCAGCGAGCCCGAGCCGATGTCGGTGTCATCGAGCATCGTCATGAAGTGCTGAACAGGGTGCGGGTTGTCAGGCCCGACCGCGGTATCCAGAGGCAGCGACAGGCTCACCGTCCGCCCGCTGGTGACGAGCGCGCCGGCCGCCGCCACGAGTTCGGGGGTGATGAGGTTGAGCGCGCCGCGCTGGTCGTCGGCTCCCCAGCGTCCCCAGTTCTTGACCGACTCGAAGAGCGCCGCGAACTGCTCCGCGCCGACCCGGTCGCCTGCCTGCGTGGTCGTCATCTGCCGCCCTCCGTCGTCATTCGGCGTTCGCGATGAAGCCGCCGTCGACCAGCACCTCGGTGGTGGTCATGTACGCCGCATCCTCGCTGCAGAGGAAGGCGACGACACCGGCGATGTCTTTGGGCTGCCCGATGCGGTGCAATGGGATCCGGTCGAGGTAGTAGGCCAGCTCGGGCGAGCCCTCGACCAGGATGTCCTTCGACATGTTGGTCATGATCGCTCCCGGTGCGACGGCATTGCACCGGATGCCGTAGCCGCCGAGCACGCAGCCCAGCGACATCATGAGCGCCGAGACGCCCGCCTTGGCGGCGCAGTACGCGACCTGCTCGGCCGAGCCGACGTGCGCCGAGATCGACGAGATCGCAACGATGCTGCCGCCGCGCTCCTGCTTCACCATGTGCTGGGCGGCCTGGTGGGAGAGGGCCCAGCACGCGCGGAGGATCGTAGTGTGGATGTCGTCCCAGACCTCGTCGGTGATCTCCTGCCAGGTGAGCAGCGGGTTGATCCCCGCGTTGCTGACGAGTATGTCGATGCCGCCCTGGCGTTCGGCCACGTCGTCGACCATGGCACGCGCCGCCGTGACGTCGCGGAGATCGACGGCGCACGAGATCGCGGTCCCGCCGACCGCAGCGATGGCATCGCGCGTCTCACTCCAGTCCTGGCCCGGAAGATGGTTGACCGCCACCCGGGCACCCTCGGATGCCAGCCGCACCGCGATCGCCTGCCCCATGCCGGTTGCCGCTCCGGTGACGAGGGCCGACTTACCCAGGAAACGTGACACGCTCGCTCGCTTTCGTCGATGAATCGATCTTGACGGAGGGTACTTCGCTGAGTACGGTCGACCGGTAGACCACGGTATCGCACGACGATTCCCGTGACAAGCCACGGCCATTTTCGAAGGAGACACGGAGCACGATGACTAGCTTTGAGAGCTTCGGCGGCGTCACGGCCGGGCAGGCTGCACCGCTGTTCCCCGCGGCGGTGCGCTACGGAAGGCTGCTGCTCCTGTCGGGACAGGCGCCTCTCGATCCGGCCACCGGCGCCGTGGTGGACGGCGACTTCCGGGCGCAGGCGAAGCAGGTCTTCAGCGAGATCCGCCGCTCGCTCGCGGCGGCCGGCGCCGGGATGGATGACGTGCTGCGTGTGGTCTGCATCCTCGCGGATGCCGGCGATTTCCCCGTCTGGAATGAGGAGTTCGCCGCTGCCTTCCCGACGACCCGCCCGGTGCGCACCACCTTCGTCGCAGGGTTCGTGCTGCCGCGCATGCTGCTCGAGGTCGAAGTGACCGCCGGGCTCGATCGGGGCGTGACCGGGTGACCGCGTCGTCGTTTGGGGGCATCGACCACGTGGCCGTCCTCGTCCGCGACATCGAGAGATCGCTGCCCGAGTTCGTCGCTTTGCTCGGATGCGAACCTGCCTCCGACGAGACGCTCGCCGATCCTCCCGTTCGTCTTGTGCATTTCAACCTCGGCAACGTCGACCTGCAGTTGGCGCAGCCGACGGCAGCCGGCGGTCTCGCGCGTGACCTGGAGCGCGCCGGTGAAGGGCTGCACCACGTCTGCTTCCGGGTATCCGATCTCGACGCCGCGCGCACCCGCTACTCCTCGGCTCTCCCCCCGTTCACTGGCGGATCCGGTCGGGCCGCGTGCTTTCTCGGGGAACGCCCGTCCGGTCTCTACGTCGAGCTCATCGAACGGGCACCGACGGCGATCGTGGCCCTGACCGACGCCCTTCGCGTCAGCACCGAGTACTGGCGGGCCGAGTGCGCACGAGACATGAGTGCGATGCTCGCGCACTTCACCGAGGACGCCATCGTCGAGAGCCCGGGCGGTCGAGCGGTGGGCCACGCCCAGATCGCCGCCATGTACCAGGCGTCGTTCGACGCGTATCCGGGACTCACAGTGGACATCGTCAACGGCTACGCAGGCGACCAGGATCACGGGGTGGCCTTCGAAGCCGTGCTGACCGACCCGGCGGGCGATCTCTGGCGCGTCCAAGGCGTGAACACGGTGCGCATCGAAGGCGGCCGGATCAGCCGACTGCGCTCTTTCGAGGATCAGCCCTCCCCTGTACCACGTGGTTGACAGGTCTACCATGGAGCCGTGACTACGCCTCCGAAGCCGCTCGAGCGCATGGATCGTGATCGTGTCCCGATCTCCAGCGAGGTCGCTCAGGTGCTCATGGACCACCTGCTGCACGACGGCTACGAGGTGGGGCAGCGCATCCCGTCCGAGCGCGCGCTCGCCGCGTCGCTCGGTGTGGGCAGGTCGGTGATCCGCGAGGCACTCAAGTCACTCGCGCTCCTCGGACTCGTGCAGGTGAGGGCGGGCGACGGCAACTACCTCCAGAGCCGCAGCTCCGGCCTGCTCCCCAACACCTTCGAATGGGGAATGCTCCTCGACGACAACCGCATCGAGGAGATCATCGAGGCTCGCCGCGAGCTCGAGGTCGTGCTGGCCGGATTCGCGGCGGCCCGTCGAACCCAGGAGGACATCGACGATCTCCGCAACCTGCTGGACGCCATGCGTGCAGCGCCGGCCGACCAGCGTTTCGTGGAGGCGGACGTGGCCTTCCATCTGCGCATCGCCCGTGCGGCCGGTAACCCCGTCCTGCAGCAGATGCTGGAGAGCACCCATTCCTTGCTCCACGCCTGGATTACCCGGGTCATCGAAGCGGCGGGCGACACGAACATGTCGGTCAGCGAGCACATCCCGGTGCTCCACGCCATCGAAGCCGGCGATGTCGACGCCGCCAGGCAGGCGATCCGCGACCACTTGGACCGGGCGGGCGACCGGCTGAGCGCCACCGTTTCGGAGCACGCCTCTCGCGAATAGTCGTCGCGGAGAGCGTCGCCGCACGCGCGCTAGTTCGGGCCGGCGTTCGCCGTCATCCAGGGGATCGGATCGATGGTCACCCCGTCGACGTTGACCTCGAAATGCAGGTGGGGGCCGGTGGCCTCGCCGGTCTCGCCGACCAGGCCGATGAAGTCGCCCACCTGGACCGTCTGCCCCAGCACCAGGGGGCTGGAGCCGGTGGTCATGTGCGCATAGGTGAATCGGACGGTGTGTCCGTTGACCTTCGAGGTGACCATCACCACGTTGCCGTAGGTGCTGCTGTAGTGGCCGTTGTCGCCGGCGTCGCGGGTCGTGACCACCCCGGTCGACGACGCGAAGATCGCGGCCTTGTCGCCGGGTACCATGTCGACGCCCTCGTGATAGGTCGAGCATCCGCTGCACGGCGCGACGCGCGGACCGAAGCCCGAACTGATGCGGACCGGATAGGGGAACGGCCACCGGATCGGACCGGTACCCGCCCCACCGACCTTGGCACCGGTGTTGTACTTCTGCGCGAGCACCTGCGCCCACGACAGCACCTGGACCTTGTCGCGCGTGCCGACGTCGACCTTCTCGTCGCCCGAGACCGAGACCGACTGGCCGCCCTTGCTCGACGACGAGGACAGGCTGCTGGCGCTGTCGGTCGAGGGCGTGAAGAAGGCGTTCGCGGGCAGGGAGACGCCGACGACGAATGCCGCGGCGAAGATCATGGCGGCGAGCGAGAGCAGTCGCGAGCCGATGGTCCGGGCTCGCGATCCGCGGCGCTCGACCGGTCGCGTCGCATAACGCGGCGTGCTGCCGGACCGCACGGAACGCGCCTTCTCGACGGAGCGTGCACGGTTCGGACGGTCTCTGCGGCCCGGCTGCGGGCGGCTGCGTGAGAGTTCGGCTGCCCGCTCGCGTTCTCTGAGTTCGCGGCGACTGGTCGCCTGCGGAAACTCGGGCATGGAAAAACTCCTCAGCGGCGGATCGTTCGATAGTAACGAATCAGCCACAGAACGGCCACCCGCCCGTCCGGGTGACGGGTGCGGCTCACAGCTCGAACTGCGATCCGAGCTCGATCAGCAGGGGCTCCAGCAGTGCCGCGAGCGCCGGTTCGGCCGCCAGGATGAAGTCGCGACTGGGCGCGGCGTCGCCGAATCCTTTCACCACGGCCCCCGCTTCGCGTGCGACGATCGCGCCGGCCGCGTGGTCCCATGGGCTGAGGGTGCGTTCGAAGTAGGCGTTCGTCCGCCCGTTGGCCACCATGCAGAGGTCGAGTGAGGCGGTGCCGAACCGGCGGATGTCGCGCACCATCGGCAGGAGGCGCGCGGCCACCTCGCCCTGCTTCGCACGCGTGGCCGAGGCATAGGCGAACCCGGTGTTGATCAACGCGAGCTCGAGAGGCGTGGGGTCGGCGACGCGGATCGGCACGTCCGGCCCGCCGCCGACGGACAGGTACGCGCCCTCACCCGGCGAGCCGCTGAACAGCTCGCCGGTCGCGGGGTCGAGCACGCATCCATGCAGCCCGGTCCAGGTGAGAGGATCGGGATCGCCCTCCACGACGGCGATGCTGACCGCGTAATGCGGGATGCCGTACAGGTAATTGACGGTGCCGTCGATCGGGTCGACGACCCAGGTCAGCCCGCTGGTGCCGGATGCCGACCCGCCCTCTTCACCGAGGATGGCGTCGTTGGGACGAGCGTGAGAGATGCGCTCGCGGATCAGCCGCTCGACCTCGCGGTCGGCCTCGGTGACGACATCCACGATCGTGGACTTCGTCGCCGCGACCTCGACGCCCTCGCGCCGCCGCCTCGCTGCCAGCTCGCCCGCCTCGAGCGCGATCGTGCGGGCGAGGTCGAGCAGGGTGGCCATGGTTCCAGGCTAGAGGTCGAGGCGGATGCGGTTGCCCGAGATCCCCTTGTCACCGTCGGGGCTCGGCGCCGGTGCCACGTGACGCTGCTCGACGTCGAGCTCTTCGCGGGCATCCGCACCCATCGGGTTGAACGCCAGATCGAGCCCACCGAGGACCCCGGATGCCACCGAGCCCGAGCCGCGCGCCCCTTGGCCACGCTTGGCCCGCACCCCCGCGATCACCAGCGCCGCGGCGACCGCGAGCACGAAGGCGACGATCACGATCGGGACGAGCATGCACCGAGGCTACGCCCGGCTCACGCCGCAGGAGCGGCGGCGTGACATATAGATACGGTGGCGGGTGAGGGATTCGAACCCCCGTAGCATTACACGTCTGATTTACAGTCAGATCCCTTTGGCCGCTCGGGTAACCCGCCAGGCACGTCCGCCCAGTGTGATCACCAACCGGAAGCGCTCGGACAATCGTACAAGGTGTTGCGCGCAGCGCGAACCGGGGCTGCGTGCTCAGCCCGCCGCCTTCGCCGCCTCCGCGTTGTACGCGACGCCCGCCCGCGCGACGCTGCGCAGGTACGCGTCGGTCGAGTTGTAGGCCGAGATCGCGGCGCGCCATCCCTTCTCGGTGTCGAGCGCGGTCGAGGCGCGGCACAGGTAATTCGTGGTGGCCATCACGGCGTCGTCGATGTTCTGCGGATCTTCGACCCCGTCGCCGTTGCCGTCACCGTGCCAGTTGCGCCAGGTCTGAGGGATGAGCTGCATCGGACCGACCGCACGGTCGGACGCCGCGTCGCCGTCGATCTTCCCGCCGTCGCTGTCGGGGATCAGCGCCACGCCGTCGCCGTTCAGCGCGACTCCGAAGATCGGCGGTGTCACCGTGCCGTCAGCCCCGATCGACGATCCGCCGTGCTGCCCGTTCGAGCTCTCGACCTCGCCGATCGCGGCGAGCGTCGTCCATGACAACCGGCAGGCCGGCATGCTCTCGGCCTTCGCCAGGGCGGCTCCGGCGTAGGCGAGTACGGCGCGCTTCGGGATGCCGGTCGCCGCGGCCATCGAGGCGGCCCAGGCGGCATCCACTCGAGTCGCGATGCCCGCGCCCGGCGCGCCCGCCGCCGCAACGGGGGGAGCAGCCGGGGGCGGAGCCCAGCGCGGAGCGGGAGCCGCAGCATCCTGACCCGCCGCGATCCGCGGAGCGAGCACCAGCACGACGAGCCCCGCCAGCACGGCAATGACGCCCACGGCGGCGATGACCCCCGCGACCACTCCTCGCCGCTGCAGTTCTCGCCGCTGCATCGATCCGTTCTGGCGCACCCCCTGTTACTAGCATGGCCGCATGGCAGATTCCTCTTTCGACATCGTGAGCAAGGTCGACGACATGGAGGTGCAGAACGCGATGGGTCAGGCGCAGAAAGAGATCCAGCAGCGCTACGACTTCAAGAACGTGGGCGCCTCTGTCGAGTTCAGCGGCGACAAGATCCTGATGAAGGCCAACGCCGAGGAGCGCGTCAAGGCGGTGCTCGAGGTGTTCGAGCAGAAGCTGATCAAGCGCGGCATCTCGCTGCGGTCGCTGGATGCCGGCAAGCCGTTCGCGAGCGGCAAGGAGTACCGCATCGAGGCATCCATCAAACAGGGCATCAGCAGTGACGACGCGAAGAAGATCAGCAAGATCATCCGTGACGAGGGTCCCAAGAGCGTGAAGAGCCAGATCCAGGGCGACGAGCTGCGTGTGCAGTCCAAGAGCCGTGACGACCTCCAGCAGGTGCAGGCGCTGCTCAAGGGCAAGGACCTCGACGTCGCCCTCCAGTTCGTCAACTACCGCTGAGCCCGGCGTTCTCAGCCGACATGACCGCCGCCCTGCTCGAGGCGATCGTCGCCGTTGTCCTCCTGGTTGGCGACTTCGTGGTGCGCGTGCTCTCGGTGATCTTCATTCCGCGCAATCGCCGGCCGCAGACGGCGCTCGCCTGGTTGCTGGCGATCTTCTTCATCCCCTACATCGGCATCGGCCTGTTCCTGCTGGTCGGCACCTTCCGGCTGCCGAAGCGGCGGCGCGACAAGCAGGTTGAGATCAACGAGTACATCCTCGACACCACGGAAGGTTTCGACCGCGTTGCCGAAGAGGCGCCGTGGCCCGACTGGCTGGGGCCGATCGTCGAGCTCAACCGCACCTTGGGCGCGATGCCGATGGTGGGCGGCAACTCCTCGGTGCTCTACGACCTGGATGCCGCAGCCCTCGCCGCGATGACCGAAGAGATCGGGCGTGCGAAGAAGTCCGTGCACGTCGAGTTCTACATCCTCGCCTGGGACTCGACGACCAGGCCGTTCTTCGACGCCCTCGCCGCGGCCGTGCAACGGGGGGTCGTGGTGCGGGTGCTGCTCGATCACCTCGGCAGCTGGCAGTACAAGGGGTTCCGCCCTGCGAAGCGGGCGCTGACGCGCATGGGAGCCGAGTGGCACCTGATGCTGCCGTTCCAACCGCTGCGCGGCCGCATCCAGCGCCCTGACCTGCGCAACCACCGCAAGCTGCTGATCGTGGATGGCGAGGTCGCCTTCACGGGGTCCCAGAACATCATCGACCCCGGTTACGAGCGCCGCCGCAACGCCCGGCGCGGTCTGCAGTGGAAGGACTTCATGGTCCGCTTCGAGGGGCCGGTGGTGGCCGGGATCGACGCCCTGTTCGTCACCGACTGGTATGCCGAGACCGATGAGCTGCTCACCCGCGAGGCGGCGCCCGCCCGCCGGACCGGCCCGGGACCGCTGGACTGCCAAGTCGTGCCGAGCGGTCCGGGGTTCACCGGCGAGAACAACCTGCGACTGTTCAACTCGCTGGTCTACGCGGCGCAGAAGAAGGTCATCCTGGTGTCGCCCTACTTCGTTCCCGACGACTCGATGCTGTACGCGATCACCACCGCCGCCCAGTCGGGGCTCGAGGTGCAGCTGTTCGTGTCGGAGATCGGCGACCAGTTCTTCGTCTACCACGCACAGCGCAGCTACTACGAGGCCCTGTTGCGGGCCGGGGTGCGGATCTTCTTGTACAAGGCGCCGACCATCCTGCACGCCAAGCACTTCACGATCGACGACGACGTCTCGGTCATCGGCTCGAGCAACATGGACATGCGCTCGTTCAGCCTCGATTTCGAGATCTCGGTGATGATCTGGGGCGGAACCTTCCTGCAGCGCCTGCGCGCCATCGAGGACGAGTACCGCGAGAGCAGCCGCGAGCTGACGCTCGAGGAGTGGCTGGCACGGCCCGTGCTGGCTCGGGCGCTGGACAACGTGGCGCG
>Ga0068857_100000610_pt1 | contig 26318 bp, 22 predicted proteins | sample KBSCornC72_FD_66591 | JGI IMG/M metagenome (GOLD analysis project Ga0068857, IMG submission 66591) | Corn rhizosphere microbial communities from Kellogg Biological Station, Michigan, USA - KBS Corn C7-2 | ecosystem: Host-associated > Plants > Roots > Rhizosphere > Soil ...
AAGGTTACCCCGAAACTATGCACAACAAGCCCTCGCCTTTTACAATGCATCAGGGACCCATCCCAAACCCAGCTCTGCTGCGGAAACAGCACACTTGGCGGCACACGCCGGACCAGGATGAAGGAATCGCATGAAGTTCAGGAAATTCGGCAAGGCACTTCTGATGACTGCCATCTCGGCTGCCGCGGTCTTCGGAGTCACGTCTTGCGTGCAAAGCTATTCGGTCGGCTATATCTATGTGACCGGAACCCAGACGGCCTCTACCGGCGGGGCCGGGGTCATCAGCGGGTACAAGATCGATCACAACACGGGTAATCTGGTGGCCATTCCCGGATTGCCTGTCAGCTCCGGAGGAGCCAACCCGGGGCGCTTCGTGCTGCTGTCCGGAGGGCGATTCCTGTATGTCCTGAACCAGGGCACGACGAGCGACGGAGGTCCGTGCAGTCCAACGGACGTCTGCTCGAACGCGAATATCGTCCAGTTCGCGATTGGCGGCAAGGGAGTGCTCACGCCGCAACAGACTTTCTACACACAGGGGCACAACCCGTTCCGACTTCTTGCGGATGCGTCGGGAACCCATCTTTTTGTGCTGGACCACGACGCCCCGGACAGCACGGGATGCGCGCTGGTCTTCGGGACTGGAACGACGCGGTGCGGCGACATCACGGTGTTCCAGGTCGATTCATCGACCGGGCGTCTCAGCTATGTCCTGAATTCGCAGGTAACCGCGGCCAGCGGCTCGCCGCTGACATACTTCCCGGTGCCGGCTGATCCGATCGACTTCACGATTTCCGCCAGCACAGTTCTGACGTTGAGCGGAACCACGGCTGCCGGTGACTCGGTGTTTCCATATGCCTATAACGCGTCGAACGGGCAACTCAGCGTAAACCAGAACAGTTCGCAGCCACTCGGTATGCATAATGCAACTGCGATTGTGGTAGCCAGCAGCGTGGTGTACGTGCTGGATAATGGCGTGAACACGAACGGAACCCACGGCCAGATTTTCGCCTATTCATCGGGATCGAATGGCGCGCTTCAGGCACAGGCGAACGGCTACTACGCAGATGACCCGACGCTGAGCAATCCTAACTACGTGCTTGCGGCCAATAACGGCAAATGGCTTTACGTTCTAAACCAGGGCGACAACACCAACACCACAAATACGCAGAGCGGGATTGCGGGCTTCACGATCAACCAGCCATTTCAGTTGAGTCCGATTGCAAACGGAGGGCAGACCGCCGGTACGGGCGCCGGACCTCAGTGCATCCTTGAGGATCCGTCGAACCAGTTCATCTACACGGCGAACTTCAATGATTCGACGGTGACTGGGCTTTCGATCGATGAGAACCAAGGCAATCTGAGAGCGCTCAGCACGGCAACTCATGCAAAGGGCAGCTATCCACTGCCAGGACCGGCAGCATGGTGCGTCGCCACCGGACGCGTGAGCTAGTGGTTGCTGGTCGCGAGCCCGGTGAGCTTCGAGGGCATAAATAGATCCGATCTGCCGGCGTTGTCCAATGCCGGCAGAATCGAGCAGGCCGGTTCTGAAGGTGTGGATGTCGGCTCAATACGAAAGATGCGCATGAAGTTGAACAAACCGATTCAGTTGCTGGCCATCTCCGCGGCGAGCTTATTGGCAGCTGCGTTCCTGTCTGCCTGCGCCACGCTCACCGTGGATTTTGTATACGTGACCTGCGCGAAGGCCGCCGGCCCCAACAACTACGGCGAGGTGAACGTATTCGAAATCAACTCGCAGTCGGGACGCATGCGCCAGATACCTACATCGCCTTTCTTCTCGGGAGGACGTAATCCCGTAGCCGATGTGGTTTCAGCCGATCAGGGAACTCTCTATGTCGTGAACCGGGACGACAACACAATCGTTCAGTTCACTATCGGTACCGACGGAAAGCTCTATCCGCAAAACACGGTGAACACGCCGGGAATCTTCCCGATTGCTGTGGGAGCTTCCAAGGGTTTCCTGTTCGTGGCGGACACTTACATGCCACTGCCGACTTGCTCACCCGCCTCGCCGTGCTCGGGGTCCGTAGCAGTTTTTCCGATTCTGACGGCGCAGCAAGCGGGCGCACTGAAGCCGGCGCAGATTGCAAATACGCTGGGCCCGGCTGTCGGGAACACCGCTATCAGCGCGAACTACTGGCCGTTAACACTGACTGGCGGGGCTGCCGCGGACGTTATTGTTCCTACCGCGATCAATGTGGCGAGTTCGGGTTCATATGTTTACGTGTCGGGATACGATGCGAACACCAGCCTGGGATATGTCTTCGGATTTGCGCCAGGATCAGACGGAACGCTCTCGGCACTTCCCGGATTTCCGGTTCAGGTCGGAGCGCATCCGTCGGCGATTGCCAGCGACAGCTCGGGCGCGTACCTTTACGTCACCGATTCGGTGCAGGACGTAGCTTATGGATTCCAGATCGCGGGTGGCGCACTAATACCTCTCAGCGGAAGCCCATATGCGACCGGGTCGCAGCCTTCTGCAATGGTTCTCGATGCGACTGCGAAGTACGCGATTGTCGCTAATACGCAGGACTCGAACGTGACGGTGTACTCACTGAACGCGGGTAGTCTGAGCAAGCTGGGTACATACACGACCGGAACACAACCCGTAGCGATCGGCATCGACCCGTCACTCAATCAGTACGTCTTTACGGCAAATTTTCTGGGCAACAACGTCTCGGGATTTCAGTTGAACCCGAGCGACGGCTCACTGCTGAATTCGCAGTTTTCTCCATCGGCATCGAATCCCAATCCGACGGCGGTCGCGGCAATCACGCATAACGGGAATAAGAAGTAGGTATCCGCTTTGTGAGCGGATCGAAGATCGGACAGCAGCATCCTTTCGGGGCTTTTAGAATGACTGGAAGGTACATCAAACAGCATTTTGTGGGCTGATTGTTGACGGCCCGTGACGAAGGAAGCGCATGAAGTTCAGGAAATTGAGACAGCTCGCAGTTGTCTCTGCAATCGGCCTCGGCGTGGCCACGCTCTTCTCCGGTTGTCAGCTCGTGACGATCGATTATCTTTTTGTGGCAACGTCAGCGAGCACGGTCACGGGAAGCAGTACGACATGCCCGGGCGGCGAGATTGAAACATACGCGGTCGACTCACAATCAGGCGCAATTCGCAATGGCGCTCCAGGCGTCTGCTCGGGTGGAACCACGCCGACCGTCCTTGCTGTGTCTCCGGGATATCAGAACCTCTACGTAGCCAATCAAGTCGACAAGAATATCGTTCATTTTTCACTGGCTGACAACGGCGTTCTGACAAATAAGGATACGGTCACGCTTGTGGATCCGGTCACGGCCATGACGGTCAGCCCGGATGGAAATAGCCTGTACGTACTGTCGGGAACAACCACCGCAACTCTTTCAGTCTTTGGTTTGTCTTCTGGAGCAATCGGAAGCGCGCCGGAGTCTCAGACCAGCCTTACGATTCCAGGGAATGCGACAGATCTCGTGGTACCAACGGCAATCACGGTTCTGCCGAGCGGCAAGGCCGTGTATGTGACGGCATATGACAAGTCATCTTATAACCCCGGTGGAAGCGTAACGAGTTCTGCAAGCCCTGGGTGGTTGTACGGATTTGTGGTGGGTTCGAGCGGTGCGGTGACACCCACTCCCGGGAGCCCATACAACGCGGGCGTGAAGCCTAGCGGAATCGTGGCCGATCCCCTGAACAGCTATTTGTACGTGACGGATTTTGCTTCGAACCAATTGATCGGCTACGGAGTTTACAGCGGATTCGCGGTGAACTTTCTGCTGAACGGCCCATACAAGAGCGGAGGCCAGCCAACTGCGCTAGCGGTTGATCCTCGTGGGCGGTTCATGTACGTTTCGAACTCATTGGACTCGACGGTGAGCGCATACGTGATCGACATCCAGACGGGTACGCCATCGGCTGCGGTGAACACGACAGGGTCGCAAACCAATAGCACAGACACGCAGCCGGTGGCGGTAGCGATTGATCCCGCGCTGGGACGGTTTGTGTACACGGCAAACTATCTTGGCAACTCAGTTTCAGGATTCAGGCTTGATCCTACGGCCGGCACTCTGAAGCAGACGCAAGCTACGCCGTATCCGACGGGTGTTCACCCGTCAGCGGTTGCGCTTGTTCCCCATGGCAATCACTCCACGCACGTGGTAACGCCTTAATGCGTTGCAGGTAACGTGAGCGAGGCCCGGCCGACGGCTGGGCTTTCGTGTTTATGGACTCGCTTATCGCCAGACGTGCATCCAGTTGCGGAGGATGCGTTGAGCGGGCTTCTCGACGAAATGGAGAGCGAGGAGCGCCAGGCCGATCAGGAGAAGATAGCTGATCCAAGGATCGAACCGCGCCAGTCCGAGATGGTCGAGCACGTGCGAATCGTGAATCATGTTCCACAGATTGAAGTGCAAGAGGTAGAGGCAGTAACTTGCTTCACCAATGAAGACGAGCGGCGCTATCCCGAAGAGCTTCGATAGTGGGTTAATCCCCGCAAGTCCAAGAACAATGCAACCAAATAGTGGCATGAAGAATCCGTCGTGGAGCAGCGGATACGGTAGGCGATGCGCCTGCGTCAGGATGAAAAAAGTCGCGGCAAAGCCGAAGATGCCCATGATGAGACGCCGCTTGCCCAAGCGGGGGATGACCTCATCCAGTTCGGCGAGCAGAACGCCAAACACGAAGCTGGCAAGGTGAGGGATGGGCGTGTATTTCAGGGCCTGCAGCCATTCGCCATAGCTGAACCGGTCGAGATGGGCGAGTCCATCGGGGTTGAAGATGAGGTAGAGGGTTCCCGGTATGAGGCCGAGCATCCAAACCACACCCATTTTTGCGACGTGGCGACCAATACGATCCGGCTTTTTCCATCTTGCCATCCACGGAAAAAGAACGTAGTAGAACGACTCCGCGGACATGGTCCACGCGGGTGTATTGAGAAAGGTTGCGATTTCGGGTATCCAGCCCTGGAGGAGCAGTGGTGAAAGCACGATGCCTGCCCAGAACATTCCATGCGTGTGCGATCCCCACTCGATGGGAAGCAATTTGAAAGCGAGAATCAGGCTGAGAAGGTAAACAGGATACAGGCGCGTGAAACGTGCTTCGTAGAAGCGCATGGTCTCGAGTTTGCCGGCACGGGCGCGAGCATTGTAGTTGTATCCGAGTACGAAGCCAGAAAGCAGGATGAAGAAGCTGACGGAAGCGTAGCCTGCATTCACCACCGGCGCGAGCGGACCAAACCAGTCGGGATTGGAAAAGTGGAAGAGAACGATATTGACGGCTGCGAAGCTGCGAAGTCCGGTCAGGGCATCAAGCCGCGCTGGTTTCTCGATCTCCACTGGCTGGTTAGACGATGTTCGGCCCTCACGCGAGGTAGCGGCCGGTCGAATTGAAAGCTTCATAAACCAATCCGCCCCAGGGCCAAAAAACCATGATCTCGTCTTGTGAAGAGTTCTAGGCGGTCACCAGCGAACCGACCTTCTCGCCCTGAACTACGCGGCGAATATTGCCGGGCTGGTTCATGTTGAAGATGATCATCGGGAGGTTATTGTCTTTGCACAAACTTACGGCAGTCAAATCCATCACTTTGAGACCCTGCCGCAAGATCTCCATATAGGTGATCTCATCATATTTGACAGCGTCTTTTACGAGGACGGGATCAGCGCTGTAGACACCTTCGACCTTCGTTCCCTTGAGGAGAACATCGGCCTTAATCTCCATAGCGCGGAGGCTCGCCGCGGTATCAGTGGAAAAGAACGGGTTCCCTATACCCGCGGCGAAAATGACAACGCGGCCCTTCTCGAGATGCCGGACTGCGCGACGCCGAATATAGGGCTCGGCCACCTGATTCATGAAAACGGCGCTCATGACGCGGCATTGAACGCCGCGCTGCTCAAGAGAATCCTGAAGAGCGATGGCGTTGATGACCGTGGAGAGCATTCCCATGTTGTCGGCGGCTACGCGGTCCATTTCCCTGGCCTGTTCGGCCACCCCGCGGAAGAAGTTCCCGCCACCGACGACAATCCCGATTTCCACGCCCAAAGAGTGAACGTCCGCGATCTCGTCGGTGATGGCAGCGACTTTTGCGGCATCGAGACCGAACTTATTCTGCCCTGCCAGCGCTTCTCCTGAAAGCTTGAGAACAATCCGCTTGTACATTCTTTTTCGAGTATCGCATACGGCTGAGATAGCAGATTCCGATCCTGAGACAGGGTCCTGTGGGACGGCTAAGGAAAATTTGCTGAGCGAGGGATCGGGCCAAAAGTTTACCTTGGCGACTCCGGAATCCGGGTTGCGACTTGACAAGGATTGCGGAGCTGCGTTACTTTGCATCATAAAGTGAGGTTCGATGAGTTTCCCTGTTCACCCTCTCGATAAGGCCCTCGGGGATATCAGCAGTATTCGTCGGCAGGTCGCGCGCAGTACTGAGTTTCGCGGGTACGGGGCTGCGACTCTTGCGGCGACCGGCGTGTTCGCAGGGCTGGCAGCGGTTGCACAGTACTTCGTGCTGCCTCATCCCGCGAGCCACATCGGAAATTATCTGCGCATCTGGGTGACGACGGCCATTGTGTCAGCTGTGCTTATCGGGGTGCAGACGATGACGCGGACACGGCGCATCCACTCGGGTATGGCCGACGAGATGATCCTGATGGCAGTGGAGCAGTTTTTGCCGTCTGTTGGTGCAGGTGCACTGATCTCGATTGTGCTGATGCGACTGGTGCCTGGGAACATCTGGATGCTGCCGGGACTCTGGCAGATAACTTACAGCCTGGGCGTCTTTGCGTCGTGCCGTTTTCTTCCCCGACCGATGGCAGCGGCTGGAGCGTGGTACCTGGTTACGGGGCTGGTGTGCATCGGGCTTGGAGACACGCGGGCTCTGTCTCCGTGGACAATGGGGCTGGCGTATGGGATAGGGCAATTGATCGTGGCGGCGGTGCTGCTGTGGGGATCGAAGGAAGATCGCGATGAAATCTAGACAGGTGAATTCTGAGGGACGATTCGCGTACGAGGGCCTGGACAGGGTGATCCACGAGCGCGCGCGGCTGAGCGTGCTGACTTCGCTGATTACCAATCCGAAGGGGCTAAGCTTCAACGATCTGAAGCAGCTCTGCGCATTAACAGACGGAAATCTGAGCCGACACCTGAGCGTGCTTGAAGAGGCGAAGATCGTGGAAATCACTCGCGGATACGATCGCAATCGACCGCAGACCACTTGCCGTATCACGGCATCGGGCCGCAAACGCTATCTGGACTATCTGGAGACGCTGGAGCAAGTGGTACGGGATGCGGCGGGCGTGGAGAAATCAGACGGCTCCGCTTCGGATCTTCTCAAGGGGCTGGAGCCTTCGGGCGCCTAAATTTTTTGTGCAATTACTTTGCATTGCAAAGTTCTTTGGAGGCTTGATTGAACGACGTTCCGACGTTTCAACCGCACTTGCAGGCCAGAATCAAATCGCGGTCGATGGGATTGAAGCTGTTCATCGTGTGCGGGCTTGCACTGGTGATGACGATTCCTGGTTTCTTTGTTGACGATCTGGTCGATGAACGGACGCATCGAGCGAACGATGTTGTAAGGGAGATCAGTAATCATGTGGGCGGGCAGCAGACCTTTCTAGGGCCGACATTAGCGATTCCATACAGCTTTTCTTCGTCTTCACCCGACGGCTCACGAAGACATGGAGTTTACCTGGTATTCCCCACGCAGGGATCAGCCACGGTTAAGACTCAAACGGAAGAGAGACGCCGATCGCTGTTCAAGGTTCCGGTGTTTCAGGCTGATCTGAGTTTCAATGCGTCGTTTGATTTGACCGGAGTTCCTGCCGCAGCGGGACCGAACGTGGAATTTGATTGGAATCGCGCAGAGTTCATTGTCGGCGTGAGTGATGCACGCGGTGCCCTGACGGACGGGACCCTGACTATCGGCGGAAAAGCGATGACGCTCGTTCCGGCCGGTCTTTTGCAGGGTCTCTCGTTGGGTTCGGAACAATCGCAGAAGACAAATCTGGCGCTGTTCGGTGCGAAGGCCGTCGGAGTTCAGCCCAACACGCAATTCAACGCAGCCACTACGCTGAGGTTTTCAGGAGCGCAGCGCATCGCGGTCCTGGCGTATGGCAAGAGCACGCGAGTGTCGGTCCAGGGAGACTGGAGGAATCCCAGCTTCGATGGCGGATTTCTTCCCTTGAACCGGAGCGTTGCGCCATCAGGATTCAGTGCTGACTGGAGCGTTCCTTTTATTGCTCGAGGAGTGCGAGCTGAGGGAACGAGCGAGAGTATCTCCGGCCTGGATGCGACGGCACTCGGGGTTTCGTTTATTGAGGTTGCCGATCCTTATCAATCCGTTACGCGATCGCTCAAGTTCATCTTGCTGTTCAACGGGCTGATTTTCTTATCGTATTTCGTGTTTGAGGTGACCACGAGCAAGCGTGTGCACCCAGCGCAATACGCTCTGGTCGGAGTTGCGCAGATTATCTTCTATCTTCTGCTGCTGTCCTTGGCGGAACGGATCGGTTTTGATTTTGGTTTTCTGATGGCGGGCGCGGCGACGGTGACTCTGTTGTCGACGAACGCGGGCTGGATATTTGCCAGTCGAGTGCAGGCAGTTCGCGCGCTGGCAGTTTTCGCTTTGCTTTATTCGCTGATCTATCTACTGCTTCGACTCGAGGACAACGCGCTGCTGGTGGGTGCGGTTGCAAGCTTCCTTGCCGTTGCGGTGGCGATGTACTTGACGCGCTCGATTGACTGGTATGGCTCTTTGCCCGATCCGGCGACGCAAGGCAAGTAGCCGAATGCTCCCTATGGAAAGAGACCCTTTCCCGGAGGTACTGACTATGAAGACTAGGGAAGAATCCGGAATCCACGTTGGCATCATCATGGACGGTAATGGCCGCTGGGCAACGCGGCAGGGATTGTCGCGTGTTGCCGGCCACCGAGCAGGCGTGGCCGCGGTGCGGCGAACCGTTGAGAGTGCGCCGGAGCTCGGTGTCCGGGTGCTGACGATTTATGCCTTTTCGTCAGACAACTGGGCACGGCCTGCGCAAGAGGTGCAAAGCATCTTCTGGATCATTCGCGCATTCCTTCGACTTGAGTGCCAAAGGCTGCGGAAGAACGGCGTACGGCTGGAGGTGATTGGGAGACGAGACCGGATTCCTCGGGCACTGCTGCGCGAGATCGAGCATGCGGAGATGGCGACTGCAGCGGAGCGCACGCTGCATTTGCGGATAGCCATCGACTACTCGGCGCGGACATCGATTGCCATCGCGGCGGTCGTGGGTCAGGGCTACGCAGGGGAGCTCACAGCGGAGCGGCTGCGGTCGATCATCACGCAGCGACTGACGGCAGAGTGCGGGGAGGTGGACCTGCTGATTCGTACCGGCGGCGAGAAGAGGCTGTCTGACTATCTGCTTTGGGAATCGGCCTACGCCGAGCTGTTCTTCATGGATTGTATGTGGCCAGAGTTTGATGGTTCGGATCTTGCTGCTGTGGTGAACGAGTTCCGCCGTCGTGAGCGCAGGTTTGGTGCGGTGCCGGCGGCGCAAACGAGCTCACCTTTGATCGCGGAGACTGCCTGATGATTCCGGCCGCAGCGAATATCCGTGCCTCGCAGCCAATGCGGGTCAAGTTCATCCTGCCGGCACTGACGGAAGCGACGGACCCGTACTGGAGGCCGATCAAGTATTCGCTGTTTCCGCCGCTCGGGCTGGCGACCCTTGCAGCATATCTGGGGCCGGATGATCATGCGGTAATTGTGGATGAGCATGTGGAACCGCTCAAAATTGATGATGCGCCGGATCTGGTGGTGATTCAGGTGTACATTACAAATGCTTATCGGGCGTATAAGATTGCGGACCACTACCGGGGTATCGGCGCTTACGTGTGTTTGGGAGGACTTCACGTCACTTCCCTTCCCGACGAGGCGGCGCCGCACGCACACACCATTTTTCTAGGACCGGGCGATCAGACGTTTCCGCAGTTCCTGAAGGATCTGCGCGCGGGAGCGCCAGAGCCGGTCTATTCGTCTGCAGCGGGACGAACGCTGGAACGCATCCCCCCGATCCGGCGCGATCTGATTCGCCGGAATCTGTACCTGGTTCCGAATTCCATTGTAGTGACACGAGGATGCCCGCAGCACTGCGATTTCTGCTACAAGGATGCTTTCTTTCAGGGAGGACGAAGCTTCTATACGCAGCTCGTTGAGGATGCACTCGCAGAGATCGATCGACTGCCGGGCCGGCACCTTTACTTCCTCGACGATCATCTGCTTGGAGATCGGCGTTTTGCGGAATCGCTGTTCAGCGGGATGAGGGGAATGCGGCGGCTATTTCAGGGAGCCGCCACAGTGGATTCGATTTTGCGCGGCGACCTGATCGAGCGGGCCGCGGAAGCGGGGCTTCGCAGCATCTTTGTCGGATTCGAGACTTTGACGCCGGAGAATCTGCGCCGGAGCAACAAGAGGCAGAACCTGGGACGCGATTATAGGGCAGTTTGCGATAGGCTGCACTCGCTGGGAATCATGATCAATGGCAGTTTCGTGTTTGGTATGGATGACGACGGCGATGACGTATTTCGGAGGACGGTGGACTGGGCGGTGGAACACGGGATTACGACGGCGACTTTTCACATCATGACGCCATATCCGGGAACGCAGCTTTATGCACGGATGGTGCGAGAAGGCCGAATCGTAACGCGCGACTGGAAAGTCTACGACACGCGGCATGTGGTCTACAAGCCCACGCGCCTCAAGCCCGAAGCGTTAAAAGCGGGTTACGATTGGGCATATCGCGAGTTCTATCGATGGTCAGCGATCGCGAAGGCCTCGCTGCTTCATGGCAACGTCAAGCACCGACTGAAGCATTTCTTCTACGCATCAGGATGGAAGAAGTTCGAGCCGCTGTGGGACGTGCTGATCCGCGCGCGAAGGCTTGCGCAGATTACGCCATTGCTCGAAGCGGTGTTGTCGCGGGTGACGGGTGGCGGGATCAAAACGACATCCCCTGCTGCGTCGAACCCGTTGGTGGTGTCCGAAATCGCAAAATCGTGATTGCATTGAGTGCTCTATCGTAGAAAAGCTTCTGCGGCTGCGATAGAGTTGTATGGCAATGGATCCGGACAGCCCTGGAAGTGTGGAAGAACAGCTTAGGGAGCTGCGCTCTCGTGTACAGATTATTGAAGATACATTGAGGGCTCGTGGGGTCGCGTTCCCGGTTTCGCAAAAGATTGCGCCTCCACCGACAGTGCATACAACAGAATCGCCGGATGCCACGATTGCGGCTCAGCATGCGGCTGAGCCGGTAGCGGTTCCGGCGGCTGCGTATGCTCCAATCCCGCCGCCTGCCTTTTCAGCTAAATCGGCCGAGAAGCGCGACACTCGTTCGCTGGAGAGCCGCGTCGGTTCGCAATGGTTCAATCGCATTGGCATTCTTGCGATTCTGATCGGGATGGCATGGTTTTTGAAATTCGCTATCGATAACGAATGGATCGGGCCGCTTGGACGAGTCGTGATCGGGCTGATGGCAGGCGTGGGACTCATTGTGTGGTCGGAGCGATTCCGGGCGAAGAACTATACAGCTTTCTCATTCTCCCTGAAGGCTGTGGGAACGGGCGTTCTTTATCTTTCGCTTTGGGCTTCGTTTTCGCTCTATCACCTCTTCCCGGCCCCGGTGGCGTTCATCGGGATGATTGCGGTAACGGCCTTCAATGGCTATCTCGCGTGGGCACAGGATGCGGAACTGCTGGCGCTTTACGCGATAGTGGGAGCGCTGGGGACTCCCCTGCTGGTCTCGACGGGCCAAAACCATGAAGTCACCCTTTTTTCTTACCTGCTGATTCTCGATGTGACGGTTCTAATGCTGGCGATGCTGAAGCCCTGGTCAAGACTGCTGTTTGGGTCGTTCCTGGGCACGACGATTTACTTCGTCGGATGGTGGATTGAGTTCTACTCGCAGGCGCTGGCCATTCGGACGGCCTTCTTCCTGCTGTGTTTCTTCCTGATCTTCGCGTTTGCTCCGAGGCTTGTTCGCACCAATGTGCTCGAGTCGGGAAAGCAGACGGGATGGCACGCCTTCGCTACCATCGTGCTACCGGTGTGCAACGCTGCGCTCGGATTCGTAGGATTCTACGGCCTCCTGGAGCCCAAGACCGAGAGTTGGACCGCACCATGGCTGGCGGTGGCATTTGCGGCTTTTTATCTATTGCTTCTCCGTTTGCACGCGGCAGGTCGTCTGCATGAGAGCTCGATGGCTCAAAGTTCGCTGCATCTCTCCACCGCAGTTGTATTTCTTACGCTTGCGATTCCGCTGAAGACACAAGGGCGATGGCTGACGATTGGGTGGCTCGTGGAAGGCGCTGCGCTGTTGTGGACGGCCCGGCGGATCCATTCTCGTTTGCTGAGGGTGCTCTCGTTCATCTGTCTTGTTCTTGGATTCCTAATGCTAATAGCGAACGATATGCCTGCCTCGCTGGTGCCGATTTTCAACGAGCGCTTTGGGACATATTGTGTGGCGATTACGGTGTTCGGATTTGTGGCATGGCTGTCGTACCCATCCCGGGCGGAAGAACCACAACCGGTGCCGGGGTGGACTGTGGTATCAGGAACCGCAGTGCTGATCGTTAACTTGCTGATCCTGATTGCCGTGAGCCTGGAAATTCACGCTTTCTGGTCGGAACAGTGGCGAGGGCGTGTCATCGATTACCGTTCGCACACGATGGCGGCGCAGTTCACATATTCCGCCTTCTTCATGACATTCGGGGCCATTCTGCTGGGCATCGGGTTCTGGCGGCGGAGCGGTTTCCTGCGCTGGCAAGGCCTGGTGCTGCTCGCGTTCGCGATTGGAAAAGTGTTCATCGTGGACATGAGTGAGCTGAGCCAAGGGTTTCGCATTCTCAGCTTCTTAGGATTGGGCGCGCTGCTGCTGGCAGTTTCATTTGTGTATCAACGAGACTGGCTGAATCTGCGATCGCATGGGAGCGAGAACTCGTGAGGTGGCTGACTGCGGTAATTCTCTTGGTGGTTGCGTCGCCGAGCGCCGACATCCGATATTTTCGCTACGAACGGCCGCTCCAGAATATTCCCGCACAACCGGAAGCGGCGTGCGTGATTGCCGATCCGAGCCTGTTTGAGCATTCGTCTTTGGGGCTGGCCGATGTACGTCTCTATCGTGAGCACTTAGAGACTCCGTATCTAATTCAAAAATCCGGTCCGGCAACCCAGGCCATGGAGCAAAACATCGCGGCACTGAATCTTGGGGTGCGCGGCGACAGAGTTGTTTTCGATTCGGCGATGCCTGCGGGTGCTTACTCTGATCTGCATTTGAATGTTTCTGCGCGCGACTTTATCGCGAAGGTCACTGTATCGGGCAGCCAGCAACAAGGCGGGCTGGCGACAAAGATCGGGGAGTACACGATTTTTGATTTGTCGCATCAGCGGCTGGGACGCAGCACTGTTCTGCATCTGCCGACCTCAGATTTCCGATATCTGCATTTCTCAGTGACTGGTCCGTTGCATGCAGAAGATGTCGACGGGGTCTCCATGTGGCAGGCGCCGATATCGAAGCCGGCCTTCGTAGCAGTGGCGGAGAGCAGTCAAAGCACTCGCAAGGATCACTCGACGGTGATTGAGTTTTCGGTTCCGGCACATGTTCCCGTAGATCGAGTGGTTTTTTCGGCGCCTGTGCAACCGGTGAATTTCAGCCGCGACGTGAGAATCAGTGCGGAAGAGATTTCGACAAGGCTTCGCGGTGAAACGGCATTGCCGCTGCCGAGCTACACATCGAGCGGCAATTTGCTGCGCGTCCATACCACCGAGGCTGACCACAGGATCGATCTTGAAAGCCTGGATGTGGAGACAGGTCGTGCGATCTTCGACGGCCCCTCGCAGTGGACCGTCACGATCGATAACGGAGACGATGCTCCGCTTGTGCCGCGCTGGGTGCGGCTGGAGATGTTTGAGCGGGACATATGCTTCCAGTCTTCGCCGGGAGAGTACGCGCTCTACTACGGCGACCCAGCACTCAGCGCTCCTCGCTACGACCTCGGGCAATTCACGATAATTCATCCGGCAGACGCGGCTCGCGTGAGTGCGGGTACGGAGCAGCCGAATCCGCAATTTCAAGAGAGGCCGGATGAACGGCCATTTTCAGAGAGGCATCCGGCTCTGTTGTGGATCACTCTCGCTATGGTGATAGTGCTGCTGGGCTTGATTGCCTTGCGTACGGCTCGGTCGCAGTCGCTGCCGGCCAGCAATGGTTGAGGCTTAAACGGAAAGCCCGGAGCACTGGCTCCGGGCTTTCGAGATATACATCACACCATGGTGGCGTGTTATTCGGCTGCAGCTTCGGTGGCCTTGGTAGTGGCCACTGTCCACTCAGGGGCTCCGACCTTGAAGCGGGCGAAGCGACGGACTGTAATGTTCTCGCCGAGTTTGCCGACCTTCTGAGCAATCAGTTCCTTGATGCTGATGGCCTGGTCCTTGATAAAGGGCTGCTCGAGAAGGCAGACCTCTTCGTAGAACTTTGCCATCTTGCCTTCGAGCATCTTCTCGATGATGTTCGCGGGCTTGCCGGTCGCAGCAGCCTGAGCACGATAGATCTCCTTCTCGCGCTCCATATCTTCGGTGCTGACGTCCTCAGGCTTCACATAGCGCGGATCACTCGCGGCGATGTGCATCGCGATGTCCTTCAGAAGCTCCTGGAAATCTTCGGTGCGGGCTACGAAATCGCTTTCGCAGTTCACCTCAACCATGACGCCAATCTTGCCGCCGGCGTGGATGTAGGTTCCCACGGCGCCCTCGTTCGTGGTGCGGGCCGCCTTCTTCTGAGCGGAAGCCATGCCGCGCTTGCGGAGCACAACGAACGCATCTTCGATGTTGCCCTTGGTCTCCTGCAGAGCCTTGAGGCAGTCGCCCATGGGCGCGCCAGATTTCTCGCGGAGGTCCTTCACCAACTTTGCATCTATCTTTTCTGCCACAGTCATCTCGCTTCCTTCTTTTCAGCACCTGCGGTGCGGCTAAGCGCGCCTCCCGGCGCATTAAGCTAATTGGTATTCACGGAAAAAAAGCGTGGCTACGTTCTGTGCGGCCACGCTTCTCCAAATTCAGCTAAGAACTTAAAGGGCGCGTTCGGCCACTTCCTCTTCGTCCAGCGCCGCTTCGGCTGCCGGAGCTTTGCGTACGCCGCTGACCTGCGCCTCGAAATCGATGTCTTCGGTGGATGCAGCCTCTGCAGTCGCTTCGCCTTCTCCCTCGGTCGCAGGAACTTCTTCCGCTGCTGCGAAGGCCTTGTCGCCAACGAGGTTTACGCCTTCGGCCGCCGAGTCGGCAATCTTTGATGTGAACAGGCGAATAGCGCGGAGCGCGTCGTCGTTACCCGGAATCACGTAGTCAACAACGGTCGGATCGCAGTTCGTGTCGACCACGGCGACAACCGGGATGCCCAGCTTGCGCGCTTCCTTCACTGCGATCGCCTCGTTGTTCGAGTCGACGATGAAGAGCGCGTCAGGCAGCCGCTTCATGTTCTTGATGCCGGCCAGGTTTGCCTGGAGATGCTTGCGCTCACGCTCGAGGCGGATTACTTCCTTCTTAGTCAGCAACTCGTAACGGCCATCGGTGGCCATGTCGTCCAATTCCTGAAGGCGCTTCACCGATTTCTGCACCGTCACCCAATTGGTGAGCAGGCCGCCCAGCCAGCGCTGGTTGATGTATGGCATGCTTGCGCGACCAGCCTCTTCGGCAATCGCATCCTGGGCCTGGCGCTTGGTGCCGACGAAGAGAATCGTCTTGCCGCTGGCGCACAGATCTGTGACGAACTTCGACGCGTCTTTGAAAAGCTTGAGCGTCTTCTGCAGATCGATGATGTAAATCCCGTTGCGCTCGCCGAAGATGTATTCCTTCATCTTGGGGTTCCAGCGCTTCGTCTGATGCCCGAAGTGAACACCTGCTTCGAGCAGCTCCTTCATAGTAATCGTGGCCATTGGCCTCCTTCGTGGATTGCATCCGGGCTAACCTTCGTCTGGCCCGGATTGAACCCGCTGGTGCGGGGGATTTAACAACTTAGCCAGGAGCCGGTATCCTGTAGCCCGTAGCTTGAACAGTCAAGCTACGGGCTACGAGCTACAGGCTCGTAGCCTCGCAAGCGACTAGCGCTTGCTGAACTGGAATCTCTTACGTGCGCCCTTCTGACCGTACTTCTTGCGCTCCTTGACGCGAGCGTCGCGGGTCAGCAGGCCTTCGGCCTTGAGCGCCTTTCTCAACTCCGGATTGAACTGGATCAGTGCACGGGCAACGCCCATCTTGACCGCATCCGCCTGCGAAGCGACTCCACCGCTGCTAACAGTGGTGACCACGTCGAAGCTCGATGCGAGCTCAACGACCTGAAGAGTCTTCTTGGCGGCAACGCGCTGCTGCTCGGTGACGAAGTACTCGTTGAATGCCTTGCCGTTGACTTTCCACTCGCCGGTGCCCGGACGCAGGAAAACGCGGGCGATCGCCGACTTGCGGCGTCCCGTCCCGTAATACTGAACCAAATCTGCCATTCTCTTTTTAGCTCCTAGCTTCTAGCCTCTAGCTCCTAGCTAGAAACCAAAGCGTCAAACTGGAAATCTCAGAGCTAGCAGCTAGAAGCTAGCGGCTAGCGGCTGCTTTTAGGCGACGTTCAACGCCACTGGCTGCTGGGCCAGGTGCGGATGTTTGTCGCCGCGATAAACCTTCAGCTTCGAACCCATGGCGCGGCCGATTTTGGTTTTCGGCAGCATGCCTTTGATTGCCTCTTCCAGAATCTTCTCGGGGCGGCGGGCAAGGAGACGGCTGAACTCCTCTTCGCGCAGACCACCGGGGAAGCCGGTGTAGCGGCGGTAAACCTTGCTCTGACTCTTCAGGCCGGTGAGGCGAACCTTTTCGGCATTGATAACGATAACGTGATCGCCCATGTCGATGTAGGGCACGTACTTGGGATTCAGCTTGCCGCTCAGAATGTCGGCAGCCTTGGTTGCCAGCCGGCCGAGGGTCTGGCCGCTGGCGTCAACCACATACCATTTGCGGTCAATGTCCTTGCCGCTCGGAACAAAGGTGCTCATCTCTCTCCTGCCTCTAGAAACGCAAAAACTGCGGCGCAAAGCGCCTTGGCCCATGGCATCCGCACATGGGAATAAATTTCTCCCACTTCCAAACAATCCTGTTCGGGTGAGGACTGCGGGGTTTGCCCTCCGAGGGCTCCTGGCTCTGTGGAACGAACTTGCAGTTCCGCAGAAGGCACCTGTCCGATCAAATGAGAACGTCACGATTTGACCGGTGGGTCCGGGCTAACCTACTTCTTCTCAAAGGTTTGATTCAGACTTTGAGAGCCCGTCGACAGACCCCAGGCGTAACTCCGCACAAGGTCTTTAGGATACCCGAATCACCCTGTAGAGTCAACGAAATGTGGGTTGAAGGAGCGCCCGGAGCTATCGATCCGGGCGCCGATGCACCGATCAGGCAGCATTCCCCTCAAGGGAACGCACGCGGAAGCGCTTCATCTGGATTGACAGCGTCCGCTCGATCTTTTTGAGTTCTCCGCGTTCCGTCGGACCGGCGAACGTCGATGCCACACCCTTTGCCGAGGCACGTCCGGTCCGGCCAACACGGTGCACGAAGTCCTCAGCAACCTTGGGAAGGTCAAAATTCACTACGTGTGCGACGTGCGCCACATCGATACCCCTGGCCGCGACGTCGGTGGCAACGAGTACCCGGTGACGTCCCTCTGAGAAACTGCGAAGAGCGGAATTTCGCTGCGACTGAGAGCGATCACCGTGGATCTGGGTAGCCGACCAGCCGGACCGGACGAGGCGGCGGGCAATGCGATCGGCACCGTGCTTTGTGCGAACAAAGACCAGAAAACTGCCTTTTTCGGCCGTAAGGAGATGCTCAAGGAGTTCAAGCTTATTGCTCTGGTCGACTTCGAAGGTGCGCAGTTCGACGTTCTCGGCGGGCTTGAGGACCGATCCGATTTCAATACGCGCAGGGCTCTTGAGGTACTTTCCAGCGATGTCCTTTACCGCACCTTCGAGAGTGGCGGAGTAGCACAGGGTCTGCCGCTGCTCCGGGATCATCGCTGCGATACGCGCGATGGCGGGCTGAAAACCCATGTCGAGCATGCGGTCTACTTCATCCAGGACTAGGATCCTGATCTGGTCCATCCGCACCAGTTTGCGTTTGAGAAAGTCTTCCAGGCGTCCCGGAGTGGCGACTATCAGGCGCGCGCCGCGGCGGATTGCATCGAGTTGCGGGCGTTCCTGCATTCCGCCGACCACGAGCGCGACGGTCTGCTCTGAGCTAGTTCGAATGGTCCTGAAAGCAGTTTCGACCTGCATCGCCAGCTCTCGGGTTGGCAGAAGAATGAGTGCCTGAGCAGCGTTCCGGTCCTGCGCCTTCTGAAGCATCTCTACGATGGGAATCAAGAAGCTTAGAGTTTTGCCGGTGCCGGTTTGAGCCGTCGCGAGGACATCACGGCCTTCTAGAGCCGGCGGAATAGCCTGCGCCTGAACCGGGGTCGGGGTTACAAAGTTGTTGGAGTTGATCCGCGCCATCAGGGCGGATGAGAGATGGAACTGCGAGAATTGTGTCTTCAAAGAATCTATCTTTTCCTAGTTCCGGAGCCTGTCTTCCCTGCGGCTTGCACTCGGAACCCTATCGGCAGGGCACAAAGATGTGCCTCATTCTGTTATGCGTAAGGGTGAACCCAAGGGTTCGTTCGAAACCAGGCACTCGCAATCGAGACCCGGATTTGCCACACGCCATAGGTACGCCTGCGGACTTCAGCGCCTGCAGGCTCCACGCTCCAACCCTGATGAAAACTCAGGCTGCGATCGAGGTGGTTACGCTAAGGGGGCTTTGGGGGAAATCTGTAAAGGGCGGGTCGCCACTTCATGGCGCCAATCGCCGCTCACGACCAAAATCACTGAGCGCAAGCTAAGTATAACATGGCTCGATATTTCGCGTGAAAGTAATGCGCGCCGCTTGCTTCTCCGTTGAGTCCGAACCAAGGCCCATGTACAGTTGTGAAACCGAAAAAATTGCAACCTGCCACTGTTATGACCGCTACTGAAAGCAACAATGTGTCCCTCACCCGTCGCATCATTCGGGCACTCGCGCTTGCTGCTTTACTTGCCGTTGCTGTCGGTTTCCTCGTTTTTGGCATGAACAGTCAGGACACAGGGAAGCGCGATTTCGTTGAGTACTGGGCAGCCGGAAAGCTTCTCGTCGGCGGACAGAATCCTTATGACTCTGCCTCCATCCTGCAGCTCGAGCGGCAAGCCGGATCCACGAGAGCCGAAGCGCAGGTGTCATTCAGCCCACCAGTCGCATTGCTGTTCGCCCTGCCGCTTGGATACATGAACGCCCGCTGGGGAGCTGTCTTCTGGATGCTGGCGATCGTCCTGTCACTCGTCGCTTCCATCCAGATACTCAAAAGCCTCTATCTATCAAAGGACGATCGGATCCATCAGCTTGGATACCTGTTCGCACCCGTTTTTGCCTGCCTGATGGTCGGACAACTGGATCTTTTCTTCCTGCTGGTGCTTGCGCTCTTTCTGAAATTTCATGCGGAACGGCCTTTCCTTGCGGGCTTGGTTCTGTTCCCGCTTGCCACAAAGCCTCATCTGTTCCTGCCTTTTACCCTGGTTCTGCTGGCATGCTCGATCTATCGCCGTGAATTCCGGGTGCTGATCGGCGGCATGTGCGGGTTAGCGGCGTCTTTAATGGTCATTTTCGCGATCGACCCGCGCGCCTGGTCCCAATATTTCCACACCCTGCGAACCGTTCAGCCGATGCATCTCTTTATTCCAACCTGGAGCGTCCAGCTTCGGGCGTTCATTGATCCCACCGCGGCGTGGCTCCAATTCATTCCCGAGGCAGGATGCTGTATCTGGGCTCTTTGGTATTTCTGGACGCGGCGCAACCGCTGGAGTTGGGCAGAGCACGGAGCCGCTGTTCTTCTCGTGTCCGTCGTTTGCGCAGTCTATGCGTGGTTCTACGACGAAGTCATCGTTCTGCCCGCCATCTTCGCCACACTGAAACGAAGGGAAGAAACCGGCGGCTCTCTGATTCCATTCGGGATTATCGCGTTGCCGGCACTGCTGGAGGTGATGTGGAGAGTCGATCTGGCAGATGTGTTCTACCTGTGGACTACGCCTGCCTGGCTCGCCTGGTACGTGTACGTTATGGCAGCCTCCACCCCCTCGGCGAACGACCGGGTCGCCGCAGAGCGCGTGGAGTAGCCCTCTCATTTCCCTGTTTCTCGAGTCAGTCCTCTTGCTTGTAAGCTCACGCGCGGCAACGCTCTGCAGTCGTCCGAAAGAGGTGGTCCAAGGCGTCGCTGTGCGATCGATCGTTCTCTCCCGCCGGCGGTGCGGCTGCGATGCGAGCATCGGGGAAACCGAGTCGCCGCTTGAGCGTCAGGATCTCCTCGATCTTCTGATCCGGAATGGGAATCAGCGGTTTTCCGATCTGCTTTGCGATCAAGCAAGTCTTGCAGCAGGACTCCAAGACTTCTACCAGCCATTCAGCGTGCGTGATCGTATCAGACCAGCAGACGACTCCGTGATTTGCCAGCAGGATCGTGTTATGGTCCTGCACGAACGGGAGAACTGTCGCGGCAAAGGCGCTTGTGCCGGGTGTTTCATACGGAGCAAGTGCCGCGGGTCCGATGAGGATTTCGTACTCGGAGATATAGCCGACCGGGGGTACGCTTCCGGTGAGGGAGTAGGCCGTTGCATACGGCGGATGGCAATGCACGATGGCTCGGGCGCGCGGATTTGCTCTGTAGATCTCGAGATGCAGCAGAATCTCGCTTGTACGCAGACGATCTCCAGCGACGATGTTGCCTTTCATATCGGAGAGACAAACATCGGACGGCGTCAGGTCCCGCTTGCTGATCATCGTGGGCGTGCACAGGATGTATCCAGCACCGATGCGGCAGCTGATATTGCCGCCGTTGCCGTCGACATACTGGCGCTCCCAGAGCTTGCGGCCTGTGTCAATGATTTCACTTCGGAGGGCATCAGCCTCGGAAGAAAGGAAGACCGAGGATGGAGTTTCCTCTTCCGTTTCGCAGAGACAGAGCGGATCGACAATTGCTTCGAAGGCTTCCTTGCCTTCGTCCGTGATGGGATGAATGACCTGCGACATGGGAGACCAGAGAGAGCTTCCTGCTGCCCTCTCCCTAGATATAGGCCGAATCGCCGCAGCCCGAGGTGATACAGGTCACCAAGCAGGTTTCTCAGCGGAACCTTGGTTTTGCTATGGATGTCAGTCTGCGGCAACGAGTTTGCGCTGCAAGGCCTCGAGTGTCTGCCCCTTCGTCTCCGGATAGGTGAAGAGCACGGTGAAGAACTGGATTGCCGTCATGATCGAAAAGAAGATGAACGGGGTTGCCGTGCTCATCGAGTGAACGACGACCGGGAAGGTTTCGGCGATGGCTGCGTTCATGAACCAGTGACTGGCGGAACCAACACCCTGGCCCTTGGATCGGACCGAAGTCGGGAAGACCTCGCCGATGTAAACCCAGATCACTGCTCCCTGAGAGAGGGCGAAGAATCCGATGTAGGTGACGAGGATCCAGACCAGCATCGATTGATGCGTGTTCGACGAGAAGATCCATGCTACTCCGGCAAGGCATGCGGCGGTTCCTGCGGCGCCGATGAGCAGGAGCGTTTTACGCCCGAGCTTGTCGATGACGCTCATGCCAACCATCGTGAAAATGAGATTGGTCGCGCCGATTGCAATGGCTTTCTGATCGCCCGAGAGCTGGCTGTATCCGGCCGAGGCGAAGATGTCGTTAATGTAGTAGAGAATCGCATTGATTCCGGCGAGCTGATTGAAAGCGCCGATGGAGATTGCGAGGAAAAGCGGATACCGGTACTTCCACTTGAAGACTCGCTCGTGCGCAGAGGCGTGTTCCTGCTTGAGGGCTTCTCGAATGTCGGCAAGCTCGGCTTCGGGATCGGGATCGCCCATCAGCTTCAGAACTTCGAGTGCCTCATCAATGCGATCACGGGAAGCAGACCAGCGCGGGCTTCGCGGAATGCCGAACAGCATGATCAGGAACGCGACCGCAGGAATGCCCGCAATCCCAACCTGCCAGCGCCACTCCGTCGCGCCGAGGTGCATTGTGCGGATGACGTAGTTAGAGAGATAGGCGAGCATGATGCCAAAGACGACGTTGAACTGAAACAGCGCGACGAAACGTCCGCGCCACTTGGCTGGCGAGAGTTCTGCAATATAGACGGGGCCAAGGACGGAGGAGGCGCCAATTCCGAGTCCGCCGATGAAGCGGAAGACCAGGAAAGAGTCCCAGTTCCATGCAAATGCACAACCCGCAGCAGAGACAACATAAAGGATAGCGGTTAGGCGGAGGGTCTCGCGGCTGCCGAGGCGTTGGCCGATTTGGCCGGCCCCCAAGGCTCCGATGACCGTACCGACAAGTCCGATGGCAACGGTAAGGCCTTCTTTATGCGGGTCAAGAGCGTAGAGCTTGACGAGCGCGCCGATAGCACCGGCGATCACTACGGTATCGAAGCCAAAAAGGAGGCCTCCGAGGGCGCCGGTGAGGGTCGCCTTCATCAGGTTCAGGTTGGGTCGCATGTTCTCGCTGTCCTTCGGTAACCAGAACATCCTACAGAGACAAACGTGTCTGGGTAAACCAGGAAGGAGAGCAGACTTGAGAAGCCAAGCTTGTTTTCCTCTTGCGACGCCTGCAACTCCGGTGCGCTATTGAGGGGGGGTTCCGGGATTGACCATCAGCACGCGGCAGCGTTCCCCTCCCGAGGCGCTCCAGGCAATCGCCATCTCGGAGTCGAGGTAGACGCAGTCGCCCGCGTCCAGGGTCTCATGCATTCCGCCCGCGTCGAGTTGCAGCTTCCCTTCGAGTACGTAAACGACAGCGCAGACCGGCCGGCCGGCCTCACTCATCATTCCCGAGACGCTTGCGGGCAGTTCCACCATTCGGGCGATAAGTCTGTCGCTCGCAGTGACAGCGTGAAGCGAAACGAACTTCATCGCTTCCTGGCCGCGGCCATTGCCCGCCAGGTGTGCTTTCCGTGTAATTGCGAGAGTGTGTTTCGTTGCCTCGTTGAAGAAGTAGCTTAAGCCGACACCGTAGACGCGGCAAATATTCGACAGTGTAGGAAGAGTAGGGATCATGCGATCGGTTTCGAGTTTGGAGAGGAGTGCGGTAGAAAGGCCGGTCTCGACAGCCAACCGGGAAAGGGTAAGATGCTTTTGCGTTCGCAGCGTGCGAAGCTTCATGCCGATGCTGTACGGCTCGAGCGACCAGCGTGCATAAGACGGTCCATTCGCCATCGGAATCACCTCGGGACGCAGTCTTACGCAATTTCCTCTTCAGGATTTGGAAGGATTTCTGAAACTCGCTGCATTATCCGGTCGGGCCCTTTAGCATGAGCACAGTCGTGAGAATCTGTGCAAGGCCAAATCCAGATCATTCGAGAATCTGCTGGAAAGGACCCCCCTATGACCTTTAACTTCTCCGATTCGATCCGTCGAATTGTTTCATCTTCAGTCCGTCAATCTGGTTTCACTCCTTTGATATTGATTTCTGCTCTCATGATGCTGATCGCAGCGCCCAGGCAGGCCACAGGCCAGGGACCAGCAAGCTCCGACGTTCTAGTTCTGAGCAACGGGGACATGCTGCATGGCAAGCTGGTGAATTCTTCAGATGGCAAGATCACGTTTCACTCGGAGGCGCTGGGCGATGTTGCTGTGAGCTGGGACAAGGTCAAGGAGCTTCGCACGAGCGGCAACTACGCCATTCTCGAAAAGGGGATGAAGACCCGTAACAAGAGAAATGCGGCGGCCATTCCTGAGGGGCAATTGGAAGTAACGAATAACTCTGTTGCCATTCACTCAGAGAAAGGGGCTTCGGCTCCGATTCCAGTTGCGAATGCGCAGTACATCATGGATGCTGGAACGCTGGATAAGCAGCTTTACCATCAGCCGGGATTTCTCACGGGATGGAACGGAGCGGCGACGGCCGGAGCGGCAATTGTGACGGCGACGGAAAACCAATACACATTTTCGGGAGGTGTTGGCTTGGTCCGGGTGGTGCCAACTGTGAGCTGGCTCTCGACAAGAGATCGCACCTCGATCGATTTTCTGGGCTCGTTCGGAAAGATTACACAACCGGCGTACACCGATCCCATAACGGGAATCGTGGTACCTGCGGTGGTGACGAAGTCCGCTATTTACCATGCAGGCGCGGAGCGTGATGAGTATTTTTCGCCGAGGTTTTTCGCACTCGCGCAGACGGCCTTCGATCACAACTTTGGTCAGGACCTCGATCTGCAACAGATCTACGGAGGCGGCGTCGGCTGGACGTTCCTAAAGTCCCCGCGGCAGGAGGCTGATCTGAAGGCGACGATTCAATACGAGAAGCAGCAGTTCATTTCTGGATCCTCGGGTAACCAGAATCTGATCGGCTCGACGATCTCGCTGGCCTATGTGCTGCATCAAAAGTTGGTAACGTATACGCAAGGACTGGCTTTTATTCCCGCGTTCAACAACCCCCACGCGTATTCGGCGAATGAGACGAATACGCTCGCGTTTCCGGCTTATCGAAACTTCAGTTTTTCGTTGGGCACGCTGGATAGCTATCTGAACAATCCGCCAGATTCGCTTCCTCCTACGAAACGCAACTCCTTCCAATTCACGATGGGTCTGACGTACGCGATCAAATCGAAGTACTGATCGAATGTCGTGAGGCTCTGGAATCGCATAGGGTCAGAGCGGGACATTGTTCATGCAACTTAACGTCTAACTGGAATGATTTTCCCGTAACGAAACTCACAAAGTAACTTACCGGAAACATTACTAAATCTTGATGTAAAACCGACTCAAGATCACATTTCTTTGTTGCAGTCTGGATTCATAATGAGGCCGCAACGTTAACTGCCAATACGCGAAGACGCAGTGAGCGGAAGAAACTTCAGTTTGACTCTTCCCCGTGGTTTTGACGGCCAGACTTGCGTGAGTGGAGGTCTGCTGCTTCGGGAGACCCAGAGGCTCCGGAAGCAAATTGTCCGGTTCTTCGAGGAAGATGATGGAGCAGTTCTCGGCGGAAAATATTACGGCGCTTTGTGATCGCGAATTTCTGTTTGGCGAATTACGACTGGATGCCCAGGGAGTTCTGACCCGTGGGAACGAGACAATTCACCTTCCTCCCAAGGAACTCTCAGCTCTTCGGCTATTGCTGGCGCATGCCGGGCAGATCGTAACGCTGCAACAGCTGAAGGAAGCACTTTGGGGCGAAGTACACGTTACGGATGACAGCGTGCCGAAGTGCGTGTCCTCTTTGCGCGAACTTCTGTCTCCCAGCGACTGCATACAGACGGTATATAAGCGCGGCTATCGAATTTCTGTTCCCGTACAGAGAGCGCAAGAGGAAGCACCCGAAATTCCGCCCAGGCTGGCGATCATGCCTTTCGCAGTCGATACGAACGTTCCCGTGTATCTGGGGCCGGCAATCGCGGAAGAGACGATCTCGCTGTTGACAGCAGACAGGTTTGCGCCAGCTTATGTGCTTGCGCGAGACTCCGCATTTTCACTGGCAGCACGAGGGATGACTGCGCACCAGGTAGGGGAGGCGCTTCAGGCCGACCTCGTACTCACGGGTACGCTACGCATGTTGCCGGCCCATTTCAGGCTGCGTGCAGAGATGATTCGAGTGTCGGATGGGACCCAAATCTGGGTAGAGGACATGCTGGTAGCGCAGGAGAGGTCCGCGAACCTTGAATCCGAATTGGCGCACCGGCTTTTCATCCGGCTCAGTGCGGCCGACTGGATAGTTTCACGGGAGAGGGGACCAGGCGTCGCATCAAAGGATTCTCCGGGACGGCGGGAGGCCTGGGAATTGTTTCTGCGAGGTCATCACGAGTGGCAGACGATACAGCGGCATCGGATGCAGGACGGAGTGCAGCACCTCACTCGTGCAATCGAATTAGATCCTTCGCTGTACGCCGCCCATGCTGATCTCGCAAATGCCTCGGTAACGCAAGAGTTCGCTGGATACATATCGCCGCAACAGGCGGCACAACAGGTGCGAGCGGCGGCCGATGCAGTTCCGACGACATTCGAAGGCGCTGAGGCACTCCTTCCGGCACTCGGCTGGATCCGGTTTCACGTGGATCATGACATGCCGGGAGCGCTGCGAGCGTTTGCGACTAGCGCTCACCTTCGGCACGAAACTTCGGTGACCCGTGTGCGTTCGATGTTTGCGCTCAGCCGTCATCGCTTCCTCGAAGCCATCGAATTGATTACGGAGGCGCTGCGGACAGATCCCTATTCT
>Ga0068857_100000611_pt1 | contig 26316 bp, 19 predicted proteins | sample KBSCornC72_FD_66591 | JGI IMG/M metagenome (GOLD analysis project Ga0068857, IMG submission 66591) | Corn rhizosphere microbial communities from Kellogg Biological Station, Michigan, USA - KBS Corn C7-2 | ecosystem: Host-associated > Plants > Roots > Rhizosphere > Soil ...
GGCGCGGCTGTCGGCAGGGACAGCGAAATGGCGCTACAGAATGCGCTACAGAATGCGCTACAGGATGCGCCGCAGGCATGCCCCGGTGTGGGAGCCGGGGGCTTGCGCCACCTGCTGTGGTGTCCCTTCGGCGATGATCTGGCCACCCGCCGATCCGCCTTCTGGTCCCAGGTCAATGACCCAATCAGCGCCCTTGATGATGTCGAGGTTGTGCTCCACGACAATCACCGAATTTCCGGCATCTACCAGGCGTTGCAGCAGCGCCAGCAGCCGCGCTGTGTCGGCTGGATGGAGCCCGGTGGTTGGCTCGTCGAGCAGGTAGAGGGTGCGTCCGGCGCTGCGCCGCCCCAGCTCTTTGGAGAGCTTCACGCGCTGGGCCTCGCCACCGGAAAGCGTGCTGGCGGGCTGGCCAAGTTGCAGGTAGCCCAGGCCAACATCGTCCATGACGCGGAGACGCGAGGCGGCGGCCGGGACATCCGTGAATAGCGCCAGCGATTCTTCGATAGTCAGCTCCAGCACCTGAGCGATGTCGTAATCGCGGTATGTGACCGCCAGCGTCTCTGGCTTGAAGCGGCGGCCCCGGCAGGCCGGACAGGTGACCTCCACATCGGGTAGGAAGTGCATCTTCACCGCCAGCGTTCCCGTCCCTTCACAGCGCTCGCACCGGCCGCCAGGCACGTTGAACGAGAAATGGCGGGCGGTCAACTTGAGGCGACGCGCTTCGGAAGTCGCGGCGAAGGCCTCGCGGATCGCGGTGAAGGCGTCGGAGTAGGTGGCAGCGTTGGAGCGCGGCAGGCGGACGATGTGCTCCTGATCGATGGTGACGATCTTGTCGAGATGTTCCCAGCCCGTAATCGAGTCGTGCAGGCCGGGCGTCTCGTTCGCGCCGTAGAAGCGCTGGCGGCCCGCCCTGTCGAGGATATCGAAGACCAGCGACGATTTGCCGGAACCAGAGACCCCCGTCACCGCGACGAGCAGGCCCAGCGGCAGGCGCACCGTGACGTTTTGCAGATTGTGTTCCCTGGCCCCATGAACGGCGAGCGCTTTCTCAGTGGGCGTGCGGCGCTGCTGTGGCATAGGCACGCTCATCCGGCCCGCGAGATAGGCGCCCGTGAGCGTCTGCGTCTCCGGCAGCTGGGCAATTTCGGCGGGCGTTCCGGTGGCGACGATCTGGCCGCCGTGTTTCCCGGCTCCAGGGCCAAAGTCCACCACGTAGTCCGCCGCGCCGACCACGTCGAGATCGTGCTCGACGACGAGCACGGTGTTCCCCAGGTCGCGCAGACGGCGCAGGAAGCCGATCAGGCGCTGGGTATCGCGCGGGTGCAGGCCAATCGTCGGCTCGTCGAAGACGTAGAGCAGCCCGCTCAGGCTCGAACCCAGCAGCGAGGCCATCCGCAGCCGCTGCGCCTCTCCGGCGGACAGCGACGGCGCCGCCCGGTCAAGTGTCAGGTATTCCACTCCAACCTCGAGCACCCGCCTGATGCGCTCGCGCAGGTCGTCCAGGATGGGACTAGCGATGAGCAGTTCCTCACCATGCAGTGACGCGGGCAGCGCGTCCAGCCAATCCGCCAGCGCATTTAACGGCAGTTGCGAGATCGCGATGATGGTCTGCCCCACCACTGTCACGGTGCGGCTCTCGGCGCGCAGGCGCGTCCCATCGCAGTCGGGGCAGACCTGCGTTACGAGGAACTCGTCGAGTTTCTGAAGATAATCGGCATCCTGAATGTGTTCGGCGTAGCGGCGCAGCAGCGTGCCAGCAATGCCCTCGAAGCGCCCGCGGCTGACGGCGGTCGGCGGCTCAATCCCGGGAAAATGCTGCCGGAACTGCGGACTCTCCACGCCGAAGAAGAGTAGATCGCGCTGGACGGGCGTGTAGTCGCGCACGGGCAGGGCGGGATCGAAGCTGAACCCGTAGTGACGCCCAGCCGCTTGCAGGATGTCCGCGTTGTAGCGGATGTGGAAGCTGCTCCATCCGAGCACCGCGCCATCGAGGATGCTCAACTCGTCATTCACGAGGCGGTTCAGATTGATGTGGTGGACCGTGCCAAGTCCAGTGCAGGTCGGGCAGGCTCCCGCCGGTTTGTTGAACGAGAAGTTGGCCATGCCGATCTCTGGCAGTGCCGCGCCACAGTGCGGGCAGGATAACGCCGATTCCGCCTCAGGGGTCTCACCGCCTTCGTCAGCGGCCCAGTCGATGGGAGACTCGTCGTAGGGGGGCGGGACGTCGTTGCCACACGCGGGACAGATGCGATGGCCCAGCCGGGCAAAGAGCACGCGCAGGTAGGTATAGATCTCCGTTGTCGTTCCCACGGTCGAGCGCGGGCTGTGATTGGTCAGGTATTGATCGACGCTGATGGTGGGCGACAGCCCGACAATCGAGTCAACCGGCGGCTTCTCGAGGCCGAACGCCACCATCCCGACTGATTCGAGATACTGCCGCAGCCCTTCTTTCATGAGGATATCGAAGCCAAGGGTTGATTTGCCTGATCCCGAGACGCCGGTCAGAACGACGAGCTTCCCCTTGGGGATGCTCAGCGTGACGTTCTTCAGGTTGTGAAGCCGCGCGTTGTTGATCGTGATGCAGGGTTCCATAGACATAGAGGCCAGTCTCCCCCAGTGAAGCGTTTGATGATTCGCTGTAGCGCCCTCATTGTAAAACCCTGGTGGCCCCAGGGAGGGTTGCTCAAGCGGGGGATGTTTGGCGACCGGCTCGGCCGCTGAATATCTCCTCGATCACGGCGAGCAGGCGTCGCGCGACGGCTTCCTGCTCGGCCAGGGTGGTGAGCCAGCGGTCCGCAGCGGTGTAGACATCTTCATCGGGTGCGGGGGTATCCAGCACGTGGCGCAGGTCTGTCGTCTCGCCGCGGTCGAGCTGGAGCAGCATCCGCAGCATGGCCATCTGGCTGTAGCCCGCCCGTCCCAGCAGCCGAATCACGCGCAGGCGGCTGATTTCGGCCGGGCGGTAGGTACGGTAGCGGTTATGCTCATCGCGGGGAATGGTGAGCAGGCCGTTGCGCTCCCAGTTGCGCAGCATATCCACGGACACGTCGAGCAGGGACGCCACCTGCCCGATGCGCAGGGGGCGCTGCGTCGTATCGTCAGCCGCGCCGGTCGCCCACCGTTCGAGCAGCCGCGCCGCCGTCTCCGCCTGCGCCCGCTCGGCGTGTACCAATGTCAGATGCGCGCGGGCGCATTCCAGTGCGGCGCCCCAATCGTCCGCCACGGCGCGCCGGAGAATCTTGCTTGCCGATGGCCGCAAGGCTCTGCCCGGATACGTGGCGATATAGACGATGGCGGCGACGCGCAGGCAATCGAGGTGCTGCTGGGTGAAGATGCGGTAGCCGTTGGCCCCGCGCTGCACAGGGGGCAGCCAGCCGCGCTCGACGTAGCGGCGAACGGTGTTGGGATGAACGCCGACGGCCCGCGCGAGATCGGAGGTGTGCAGATGTGTCATCCCGGCTCACCCTTTTCGGGTGGCGCTCCAATTCAATGGCTGCCACCCGAAAATGACCTCAATCCTCATCAACAATCAGCGATATCATCGTCTAAAGGCGGTGGCGGCTGATTGTCGGCGTGAGCGTCGGCACTTGCATCGGCGTGCGTGTCGGCGTCCATGTCAGGCTGGTCGGCGGTATCGGGCAGGATGCGCACGTGCCGGGCGGCCCGATAGTCGTCCAGCGGGCGGGGCGCGCCGTCGGGTAGCTGTCGGCGCTCGTCACCCGGCCCGCGCTCGCCGTTCAGGTCGCGCATCACCGCCTTAAAGAAGCGTCCCACACGGGTCCATCGCGCCGGGAAAGACTCCGCCCAGAAGCGCTCTGAGCCGCTGGCGCCAACCGCCGTGAAGTCCAGCTCGCGCCCATCGAAGGTGTACTCGATGTGCGTCACCGGAATGCAGGTCAGCCGCAGATGGCGCGCAATCACGTGCCGGTCAGGCTCATCCTCCTGCGCGGTGGTCTGCCCATCGCCCTTCTCATCACTCGCCAGCGCGCGCGCGACCGCCCATACACTCGACGGCACGCCAAGCGGCGGCTCGCCCGTGACATCACCAAGCGCGCCCTCCCAAGCCGTTTCCGCGACGGCACGCTTCAGCAACGCGCTGGTGAGCCAGCCAGCCTCCGCAGCCTCGGTTGGCATCACCGTCCGGGTGATGGTCCGCGTATCGAAGCGACGCACCACCTCGCGGTAACGGATGACCCGCGCCGAGCCATCGCAGGCGGGGCAGGCGGAGTAGCCGCTCCCCTTGCAGGTGGCGCAGACGCGCTTGCCGGTCTTGCACGAGCAGGCAATCGTGCCATCGACACAGTCGGGGCAGGGAATCGTCTCGCCAGAGGCTGGCGCGGTCGGCGCCCATTGGGCCGAGGGTGGCAGCGGCACGCCGTAGTCCTGGCGTAGCCGCTCGGAAAAGTCGGCCAGCTTCCCGGCGGCGTCGGTGGCGAGCCGCTCCGCCTGCACCTGGAAGTAGCCCTTGGCGGAGCGTGCCTTGCGTTCGGCGGCGGCATCGGCGATGCGCCCGCGCCCGCGACAGCGGCGACACGTCACCCGCGCGCGCCCTTTGCAGTCCGGGCAGCGGATGAACCCCTTGCCATCACAGTCGGCGCAGTTGCGGTGGCCGGTCCCATTGCAGACCAGACACGCGCCCGCCATCTCACTGCCCGCCAGCCGCTCGTGGCGCTCACCGGAGGTAATTTCCGGCGTCGCGGGAAAATCATAGTCCCAGGCAGGCAGAATCGGCGACGGCGGCGGAGGCAGCGTGCCGGTCCATGGCGACGAGCCTTCCCCCAGGGCGCGGGTCTCGCCGCGCTCGCTCAGCTCCACCTTCCAGACGGCGGTCTCGTAGAGCGCGCGGGTGCGCATGCCATCGGGCAACTCCGGATCAACCAGGAAGTCGCGGGCGACCCAGCGGCGGGCCAGCTCGCGGGCGCGTAACTCGTTGGCCGGAGCGAGGTCGCGAATGCTGGTGCTATCGGGAGCGATCCCGCTCGACGCATCCCACAATTCAGAGGCGCGGTCCAGCACCTGACGTACCCGCGTGCCGAGGTCGCCCATAGATTCACGGAAAACGCGAATCGTCTCGCGGGCCTGGCGCTCCAGCTCATCGGCCACATCGTCACGATTAGGCGCGGAATCCCTTTTCCAATTCCAGTGAGTCCAGTCATCACCCACAGCGTGCCTCCTTCAGGCAAGATCAGTCCTCGTGCGTGGATGCGGCTTCTGGGCCACACTCATCGTCCGCGCGCTCGGGGGAAAAGAAGTTCAATTGCGCTAGCTCTCTGCCCTGTCCATCCTGTTTGTTCTGTTCACTCTGTTCATTTTGCCTATGCTGTTTACGCCTCGCACGGGGGCGCGGTTGCGCGACTGGACGTGATGGCTGTTGCGGTTGTGATTCGTCGGCAGACGCCATGCTTTCAGCATTCGGGTGTGATGCGGAGGCTACCTCGGGCGCAAGGATGTCGGCGGCGAAGATGGACGTGCGCGCGACCACTAGCCCCGCGCGCGCCGCCAGCGATTCGACCGTCGCCTCGTCCAGATCGGCCAGCGTTGGCTCATGCGCGGGCAGGTGGCTGGCCAGTGCGGCCAGTGGTACGCGTCCCTCCGCTGTATTGGCGACAGCCGCGCGCATCCACGCCAGCAGATCCGCCAGCCAGGTGGGGTCGCATAGCCCCAGGCCGTCTACCCAGACCGGCGCGGCCCCGGCATCGGCATCGTCCCCTGCCAGCGCATGGAGCGCGGTATCCAGCTCGGCGTGGGTATAGCTGTGCAGCAGGGCATAGCTCTCGCGTGGCGGGATGCGCCCGCGCAATGCCACCTCGGCGGCGATCCGCGGCAGGTCGAGCGTCGCCAGCCGCCGGGCGGAATCGTCGTAGGCGCGGTCCAGCAGGGCGATCAGCTCGTGCGCGCGGATGTGGTCGCGGGTGTACCAGAGCAGTGGAAATATCCCCTCGAAGATGCCCAACTCGCCACGCGCCGACTCTGGCGCGGCAACCGACAGGGCCACCCGCCCGCGCAGCGCCGTGAGCTTGCGCGCCTTGCGCTCGCGATAGCCGGGACGCCAGTAGCCCGCGATCTCCAGGTAGACCCGGCGCATACCGCGAGTGAGCGCGAAATCGGGGACGAGAATCGTCTCCTCCACCAGCAGCGGCTCCGGCTCGCGCTCCAGCCGCCAGCCGTGGGCGGCGTCGGCGCGTTCGAGCGCGGCGAACTCGCTGGCGAACCGCGCCTCCAGCGCGCTATCGTAACTTGCCCGCGACTCGGCAAGGCCCGCGCTGGCCTGCGGCTGATCGGCGCCATCAACGCCAAGCAGCTTGAGCAGCTTATCATCCAACACAAAGGGCAGGGGCCGCCCGTGCAGGTAGACCTGCGCGACTCCTTGCAGGCCGCTGCCCGCCAGCGTCGCGCGCCTGGTCGAGCGCTCGGAGCCGCGCCGATAGCCAAGCAGCGCGCGACAGAGCCGGGCGAGCCGCTCGCCATAGGCTGCGGGTGCGGCGCTGATCTCCTGCGGGCCGTAGAGCAGCACGCGGATAGGCCTCCCGGCGGCCTCCAGCGTTTCCGTCGCGTTCTCGGCGTTAGTAGCTGTCTCATACGGGACGCCAGCCTCGGCCACCCGCGCCAGCGGAGGCGCATCTGGCAGCGCTTCGTCGTCGGCGAAGCTGAGATCGTAGTGGACGCCCATCGTCCGCGCCAGGAAGCAGAGCCGCTTGACCACCGTACCCAGCGGCTCGCCCGCCGTCTGCCCAATATCCGCCGGGACTATCCACTCGACGCTGGCGGCATTGGCCAGCAGCGCCTCGAATGCCCGCTGATTGTAGCGACGGGCTAACCCGTCGGCGGTCGGCGGCGTATCGCTGAGGCGACTCAAGATAGCCTTGGCGTCGCCATCCAGCGCGAACAGCGTATCGAATGTAGCGCGGTGGAGGCCCAGGCTACGGGCGCAGGCATCCAGCGCGGACTCGCGGTTGGCGGCGCTCAGATAGCCCCCGGCATGGTCGTTCACCCAGTCGTAGAGCGCGAGGCGCAGTTGGGTCGGCGAGGCAATCCCACGCTCGGCCAGCGCGGCTGCCTCGTCGTCGCTGGCGTCGCCCGGCCACTGTGGCGACCGCCACTCGTAGTCCTCGGCGAGGCAGTTGGTCAGGCAGCGCGCCAGCCGGTAATCGCCGGTCAGCTCGGCGGCGCGATCCGGCGGGAAATCCGACCGCTCGCGGCCCACCCATGCCTCGTAGAGCGCGATCAGCGCCTCGATCTCGCGTGCCAGCTCACCGGGCCGCAGCAGATAGGGCGTCAGCCGCGTCACGCCTCCCCGCCGCGAGATGGCCTTCTTGATATCCGCCAGCGCCAGCCGCATATATCTACCCTGTTCTCATAATCGCTAAATGGTAGCGGACCTCTCCCGGCCTTCGGCCGCCCTCCCCTACAAGGGGAGGGCCTGGGGCAACCAGCGCAATACATGGCTGCGATCTGGCTCTCCTCTCCCCGTGGGAGAGGGGATGGGGGTGAGGTCTGTCCCTCATCACACCCGCGTGCGTCGGCGGTCGGCGACGCGCTCCTCGGTGGTGCCTTCGGTGACCAGCTCGTAGAGCGTGGCGCGGGTCTCTTTGGGACGCAGCACCCGGCCCAGCCGCTGTACGTACTCGCGGCGGGTGGCGTTGCCGCTGACGATGATGGCGACGCCGCAATCGGGGATATCCACGCCCTCATTGAGCACCCGGCCCGTCACCAGCCGCAGATAGCGCCCCGCGCGGAAGCGCTCCAGAATCAGCCGCCGCTCCTCCGTCGCCGTCTTGTGCGTGATGTGCGGGATGCAGAACCGCTGGCTCACCTCTTCGACCAGCGCATTGTATTCGCTGAAGACCAGCACCCGCTCACCGGCATGGCGGGCGAACAGGTCTTCGAGCAGGGCAAACTTGGCTGGTGCATTCATCGCCAGCGAGCGCGCGTCGCGCCAGGCCAGCATCGCGGCGCGCGCCTCGGGGTTGCGGGCGCTGGCCCAGAGCACCTTGCGCTGGAAGTCGGCGGGCGAGCTGATGACGATGTGATGCGCGCGCAGATAGGCGTTGTAGGTGGCGCGCGCCTCTTCGTAGCGGGCGGCGTCCTCCGGGCTGAGCGCGACGGTCAGCCGCTGCTCATCGTAGCTGGCGAGGTAGCGTGCGGCGGCCAGCTCGTCGGGCGCGCGGCGATAGACCTCCGGCCCAATCAGCCGTTCGAGGGCGAGGTGTTCCTCGTCGGCGCGCTCAGGCGTCGCGCTCAACCCCAGCCGGAGCGGTGTGAACGCGCCCTCAGCAATCTGGCGGTAGGTCTGCGCGGGCAGATGGTGGCACTCGTCGAAGATCAGCAGCCCGAAGCGCCGCAGCAGCTCAGGGTGAATCGCGGCGGACTCGTAGGTGATGATGGTGATCGGCTGGACCTCGTGCGCGCCGCCGCCATAGACGCCGATGTCGTCAGGCGCGCGCCCCAGCGCCTCGGCCAGCGCCCGCCGCCACTGACGCAGCAGATCAATCGTCGGCACAACCACCAGCGTCGCCTGCTCCACCTCAGCAATCGCCAGCGCGCCGACCAGCGTCTTGCCGCTCCCCGTCGGCAAGACAACCACTCCACGGCAGCCCTCGGCGCGCCATGCGGTCAGCGCATCGTCTTGGTACGGGCGCGGCGAGAGCGTGACGCCAACCGGCCAGGGCAGCGCGGGTCGCTCATCAAAGGCGACAATTACGTCCCAGCCTGCCAGCGCGGCTTTGAGCCAGGTAAAATCGAACGGACGGGCACGCAGCACCTTCGCGCGCATATCGCGCCTCAGATGCGCCGCGGCCAGCCCCGCCGATTCTTCGCCGAAGAGCGCCGCATAGAGGGCGGTGTCATCCAGCGGCCAGAGCGCCTCGGGCGGGACCAGCGCGATGTCGCGCCCGCGCCACTCGATGCGCACGGTGCGCTGGTCGTCGTGCTCCGCTGGCTGGCTCTCATCCATTTTGCCCGCTGCTCCTCTCTTCCGTTGTATTCTACATCCATCGCAGTGAAGCGGTAGCGGCGACGCCGTCCGCGCTGATACGCGATTTCGCTCCATGGAATACAATGCAGCACATGAGGTGAAGTCATACTGGTTTCGCCTGGGATGTGGTCACTGGGGCCACCGCCCCCTCCCCTAACCCCTCCCCCTTGCAGGGAGAGGGGAAGCAGAACCAGAACACGCGTCTGGCATGCTGGCTTTCTGGTTTCTGGCTCCCCTCCCCGCGTCGGGGGCTGGTGCGCGAGGCGATAGCCTCGGAGCGCGCGCAGCGCCAGCAGCCCGGAGGGTGGGGCTGGTGGAGAGGGCAGGGTCTGGGCCAACAACCTCACCACAAGCGGTATCAGAACTTGAGAGAGAATGGGAAAGCGAGGACAGATATGCCACGCGCCCGTAGCGCTCCTGAACCACCAATCTACACCTTCCGGGTGCGTATCCTTGGCGGATACTTCGCCCCACCCGAGTGCCGCTCGATCTGGCGCGAGATTGAGATTGCGGCCAACCAGACGCTCGGCGATCTGGGACATGCTATCCCGCTGGCGTTCGGCTTCGACGATCCGCATCTGTGGTCGTACTTCCTGAGTGGCAAAGCGTGGGACATCGCCAGCGAGTATGCGTTTTACCCCGACGACGATTTCTTCAGCGGCAAACGCAGCCATGATGCGAAGCGGACCCACATCCGTAACGTGCCATTTCCAGGGAAGACGGGCAAAAAGGAGTTCCTGTTCCTGTTCGACTTTGGCGATGAGTGGCACTTTGGAGTGAAGCTGCTGCGCGAGAGCTCGACGCTGGAGCCAGGGGCGCGCTACCCGCGCGTGATCGCCAGCGAGGGCGAGAACCCACCACAATATCCCGACATCCCAGAAGATGAGGAAGAGCTTGTCGTCATCGAAGTGAGCCAGCGTGACTTGGCCCTGCTTGGCCTGGGAGAGTTCGCGCTGGACGGCGATGCGCTCAAGGGCGATGATAGCCCCAGAAAATAGACTGAAACATTGCCGCCACACTAGCGTCGCTCAGGAAAAGGAAGGCTGGCGCGAATCGGCGCAATCTGTTACTCTGAGGAAAAGAGGAGCGGATGCCGCCGCGGTGTGCTAGTATGGCGATACGGGGCATCGGGCATGTGGCTATTCTTGAGAAGGGGCGCACGAGCATGGCGACACAACAGGAGCGAGACGCATTCCTGCGCGGCTGGCGCGCGGCCATGGACGAGGTACTGGCCGTGCTGGCGTCGGAGGCGCACGACTGGGCCGAAGAGGAGGCTGCCGCCTCTGCCTCAGGAGAATATAAGTTGCCGGGCAGCTTCGCGCTCGAGGAGGTCCGCAGCTCCTTTAAGGGACGACATCAGCTGCTCGCCTGGATTACGCAGAACGGACCCGCGGCGGAACACTCCAATGATCCCCGGATGGCGCAGGCGCTCGATGCGCTGGTCGAGGGGCACGCGACCGATACCGACCGCACGACGCTTGGCCTCTCCATGCTGGGCGAGGACGACACGCCGTCTTCCGCTCCCGGTGGGGAATAATCGCGCTGGCTGGCGGTACGCTGGCGGCTAAAGCCGCGCCTAAGCGTCTTCGACGGCAAAGGCCGCCTGCGCGGCCTGCGGAGCGGATCCTCTTTCTTGAGCGCCAGCCAGGCCGGGAGGGACAAAAGCTGCCACTCCCGGATGGTTGCGTTGCTTGGCGGTTAGCTCGCCGCGGCGGAGCGACTGCGCATGCGGCGGATGAGCGCAATCGCACCCCAGATAATCAGCGCGGCCAGTGAGATGATCGTCGCGGCGCCGAATGGTGGGAATGGCTCGCGCAGGGTCGCGCCGGTCAGCTTGAGCAGCCCGTTGAAGCCGGAGAGCGCCAGCGAGAAAATCCAGAATGTCAGCAGCAGGATGAAGCCGATCAGCCCCAGGAAGCGGATGGTGTTTTCCGCAACGCGAATCCTGAAGACCAGAATCGTCATCGCGAGAACGATGGTCACCACCGCCAGGATACCAAATAGCCCGGCATAGATAATGTACTGATACGGCCAGCCATAGAAGTCGAGCGTTGGCGCGCAGAGGTTTTTCGCCTGACCAGCCGTGTTAGGGCCGCAGGTAATCATGTCGCCCTGCAGGTGCAGATAGAGGCGGGTGAACTTGGCGGCGGAGGCCACGGCGATCACCCCGATCAGGATGAGTACCGGCCAGACGGCGTTACGCAACGAGTAGAGCATGTTGTCGAGGGCGATCCGCAGCCGACGATTGAGCGCGCTCCGCAGCGTATTGATGACCGTCAGGCTGACCTGCTCGGAGACGGATTCCGTGCTGCTCTCATCGGTGATGGGTTTGATATCGGTCTGGCCGATTAGCTGCTCGTTCACACCGCCCACCGCGCCGAAGCCGCTGAGCATCGCCGAGAGCGCCAGAATCAGCAGGCCCAGCGGCAGATACATGAGCGCCTGAATCGTGTCGATGAAGGTCAGCGTCGGTGGATTGGTCAGCCCGCCACCGGGAGGCGTACACGCGCCGAATGGCCAGACTGTGACGCAGTCGTTGACCGGCACGTTGATGCCCAGGACGTTTGAGAAGGCCGTGAGCACATCCGAGCGGAAGACCAGCGCCAGCAGCGCCACCAACGCCGCGCCCGCGATCAGGTCGCCAGAGATCAGCTCTTGCAGCGTCGGATTATCGGCTGGCCCCGCCGAGGTCTTCGTGCCGCCCAGTCCGATATCTACGCGCGAGTTGACCGGCTTGCCCTGCGCGCTACGAATCCAGCGACGGATGGTGTCGAGCCAGAAGACGGCGATCATTCCAAAGTTGATGAAGGCGTAGAGAAACTTGCCCGCGCGAATGTTTTCCAGCAGCACCCGAATGTTGATGCTTTCCAGGAGGTTCTGGAGGAATTGCAGGAAGTTGACCCCATAGAAGTAAATGATACCGACGATGACCATCGAAATGAGCGTCACGATGAGCGTCGCCAGCAGTTGGCCGCGCAGTCTCGGATTGCGCAGGATCGAGATTTCCAGCGCCATGATCAACGCGCAGAACCAGAGAAAAAGCGGCCAGCCCTCCTTGAATACGAAATAGACCCCGGATGAATCGTTGTTGAAGCCATCTTTATAGCCAAGGAAGCCCGTCAATGCAAAGGCAAGGACGCCCGCGAGTCCGAGAAGAACCACCACCCAGATGGGATACTGCACGAGAAACGTGCGCCGTCTCTCATCGTAGACGTCGGTGATCGCGTACCCCGTACGTGGTGCGCCGCTGTCGGGTGAAACTGACGACATAGAGATTTTCTCCTGAAGAATTGTACGTATTTCACTGAATCCATCTCACCAGAGGGGCGATCCGACTGGACCACCCCTCACGCCATCCTTATTGCGGCTTGGCGGCTGTCCGCCCGCGCCGAAGGAAGTACATCGCGCCGAAGATGATAAGCAACGCCAGCGAGATGCCTGTCATCCAGCTTGGCGGGCTGAATGGCATTCGGTCGGAGATGTTGATCCTGAAGATCAGCTGGTTGACAGCCCACAGCGACAGGGAGAAGATCCAGAACGTCAGCACCAGGATGAAGCCGATCAGCCCCAGGAAGCGGAAGGTATTGTCCACTACGCGCCAGCGGAAGAGCATCAACGCCGCCGAGAGCACCAGGCCAACCACGGCGGCCAGCGCCCAGCCCAGCGCGGGCAGCACGTCGAAGATCACATCATGCACACCCTTGCCGCTATGCAGATATGCCTGGCTGTTGGTTGAAAGCTCCGCCAGGCCGTAGGTGGCGATGAAGAGCAGGACCGGCCAGCCGATGTAGCGGAACGCCAGCGCCAGGTTGGCGAGCAGCAGCCGTATGCGGCGGTCGAGCGCGGCGCGGAGGGTGTCGATGACCGTCTCGGTCACGCCCGTGGCGGCGGCGCCGGTGCCAGTGGGATTCGGTTTCTGCATGATGAGCGACTCTTGCGAATGGTGCTCATTCACGCCCTGCAACGCGCCCAGGCCACTGACCGTCGCCGTGAGCGCCAAAATCAGCAGGCCCAGCGGCAGATAGAGCAGCGTCTGGATCAGATCGATGAAGCTGAGCGTCGGCGGGTTGGCCGTACCTGCGCCTGGCGGGATGCATCCGCCAATCGGCCACGAGAGGGTGCAGCCATCGATGACCACCCCCTGTGGGTGGATGAAGAGTGAGATGATCTGCGGCTCGAAGATGAAGGAGAGCAGCAGCGCCAGCACGGCGGCGGCGATCAGGTCGCCAGAGATTAGCTCTTGCAGCGAGGGCATCTCGTTGTCGCGCGGACCCCGGCCGCTATAGGTAAAGCCGATATCCACGCCGGGATTGGGGGATTGTCCGCGGGCGCGACGCATCCAGCGGCGGATGGTGTCGAGCCAGAAGATGCCAATCAGAAGAAAGTTGACGGCTGTATAGGTCCACTGGTTCCCTGCGAGGAAGCGCAGGAACCGGCCCTGCTGCAGCAGATTGCGCAGTATATCTGGCAGCGACTGGTTAAAATAGGTGATGCCGATAAAGATGATGGCGAGCAGGCTCATGATGAGCGTAGCGATCAACCGCGCGCGCAACGAATGATGGCGGAAGATCGAGATTTGCAGCGTCACGAGCACCGCGCAGAACCAGAGAAACAACAGCCATGGCTGGCTGAGCGGCTCCGATTTGGTGTAGCCGAGGTAGCCGGTGAGCGCGATGATGGCGACGCCCGAGAGGCTCAGACCAAGAATGACCCAGATGGGATATTGGATGAGGAATGTTCGCCGCTCCACATCATAGAGATCCGTGATCGCCTGCTTGGGACGCTGTGCTGACGTAACCGCTGCATCTGGTGTATCTGGCATGTCGTTTTCCTCCACTCCGCCCGTGCCATCCCTATCCGCCGGTATGAACGTCCGGCGGTCCGCGCCAGCATCCGACGCGCTGTGTCAGAGCGCCGCCATCGCGGGAGGCCGCTTCAAATCGCCTATGATACCGCATGAATAAATGTGTGGCCGCCGCCACACGCTACGATCTACGATGCGCGGCCAGACAGAATACGGCATGCGATATGGTACGCGCGGTCCCCCGATGGGCAGCCGCGTGCCAGGGGCATGACCTCCCCCAACGATACCCCCTTACTATACACATAGGCTGCCAAGTTGGGAAGTAGGGAAAACACAAGGCGTCGCGATCCAGGTTTTTCGCGAGTCTTGCGCGGCGGGTTAGCGTTCGGTCTGGGTCGGCATGCGCTCGATGTGCGCGCCAAGGGAGCGGAGCTTGGCGTCGAGATGATCGTAGCCGCGCTCGATGTGCTCGATGCCATGGACGGTGGAGGTGCCGTGGGCGCAGAGGGCAGCCAGGATGTAGGCCGCGCCTGCGCGAATATCGGGCATGGTCAGCTCGGCAGCATGGAGCGGCGTTGGCCCGCGGATCACACAGCTATGGTAGAAGTCGCTCTCGCGGAAACGGCAGGGAATCTCGCCCAGGCAGCGGGTGAAGAGGCCGGTATCGGCGCCCATGCGGTTGAGATCCTGCGTATAGCCGAAGCGATCTTCGTAGATTGTCTCGTGGATGACCGACATCCCCTGGGCCTGCGTTAGCAAGAGCGCGAACGGCTGCTGCCAGTCGGTCATGAAGCCGGGATGCACGTCGGTTTCGAGGGCAATCGAGCGGGGTGGGGTGTCGCTGCCAAAGAAGGTGATGCCCTCGTCATCGACGGTAAAGTCCAGCTCGACGCGATAGAGTGTGTTGAGAAAGGTGAGCAGCATCCCCTGATCCGCGCCGATGACACGGATGTTGCCATGCGTGAGATACGCCGCGATGGCCAGCGAGACCGCCTCATTGCGGTCGCTAATCACGCGGTGGTCGGCGCCGTGCAGCCGCTGGACGCCCTCGACGACAATGGTGCGGTCCACGCGCTGCTCGATGATCGCGCCCATCTTTTGCAGGAATTTGATCAGGTCGATAATCTCTGGCTCGATGGCCGCGTTGGCGATGACCGTCACGCCATGGGCGAGCGTCGCCGCGATGACGAGCGTCTCGGTCGCCATGACACTGGGGAAGGGCAGCTCAATCGGCGCGCCCTTCAGGCCGTCGGTGCGCAGATGGTAGAGACCGTCGCGATAGTCCATCACCGCGCCCATGCGCTGCAAGCCATCCAGGTGAAAGTTGATGGGACGCGGGCCAATGCGGTCGCCGCCGGGAGCCGGGATCACGGCGTGCCCGGCGCGGTGCAGCAGCGGGCCGGTCGTCAGCACGGCCAGCCGGTTCTTGCGACCGAGCGCCAGCGGCACCACGGTGTTATCGAGCTGAACGGCGCGCACCGAGGCTGTGTTCTCTTCTGGCCAGGTGACCTCCGCGCCGAGCGAGCGCAACACCTCTTCGGTGATCGTGACATCGCCCAGGCCAGCAGGCATGTTACGTATGGTGCAGCGATCCTCGGTGAGTAGAGCCGCGACCATGAGCTTCGTCGCGGCGTTCTTCGCGCCACTATTGCGCACCTCGCCCCGGAGAGGAATCCCGCCTTCGATCTGGTAGCAGGCGTCCTCGCGGTCGCTCTCGTGGCCGCCACCAGTCCCAGCGCCCATAGCTGCCGTATCCATTTCTCCCGTGCCGCGGGCCACCCGCACGACGGTACGCTGCTGCCGTTGCGCGCGCTGGCGCAGAATATGCCGCTCCCTGGCTCGCTCCATCTCGCGTCCCTTCCCGGCATGGCTACCAAACAGCCGTTCCGCTTGTCCTATTGTCGCAAGAACAGCGCCGTTGGTGTTCCATACTGCCCTCTCAGGATATGCGGCAGGCACCACAGTGTCAACGCAATCCGCTCCTTTGGCCTATCGCGGCAAGCGCACATTGAGACAATTGTTACGAGCCGGGATGGGGTGGCGGCGGCGCGACCAGCCAGCGGAAAGCGCGCCGTTTCGGTGGCTTCGGCGGCGTATGCGGCGCGGGGATGGCGGGGCCGTCGAGCGTATCGAGCAGCGCGTTGACGCTCTGGGCCACGCCCTCCACCATCAGGTAGCCGGAGGGCTTGACCGCGTCGCCGACGAGATAGAGGCCCGCGACGCCGGTTGCTGGCGAGACATCCTCGCCCTGCATGGCGCGGTTGACCGGCCACTCGCCACGATACTGGCTCATCGTCAGAATCGTCACCTTCGTGCCAAAGTCGTCGCCAAAGAGCCGCCGCAGATCGGCGCGGGCCGCCTCGCGCTCCACATTCACGTCCTCCCCGCGCATGAGCTGGTGAGTAATCAGGAGATGCTTGCCCGGCGGAGCCAGGCGGCGGTCGCTATTGGAGGGCTGCACCACCCCCGCGATGCGCTCGGTATCGAGGCAGTACATGATGCCGCGATGAGGGATGATGGATTCGTCACTGAGCAGATGGACCTTCAGCCCGCTGGCGACGGCGCGTGGGACCGTGCTCTCCGTGCCGGATGGACCGTCATGCTCGCCGCCGGGCAGAGGGATGCGCTCGCGCGCCGCCTGTGCCGCCTGTGCCGCCAGCGCGCCTGCGGCAACCGCCGCGCCTTCGGGGATAGCCACCAGTCGGCGCGTCGCCCAGGGGCCGATGTTGCTGATGACCATCGGCGCGCGCAGCAGCGCCTCATCGCCGGTCGTCTTCGCGCGCACCCGCACGCCGCTGACTGCGCCATCCGCCTGCTCGATAGTGGTCACGTCGTGTTGCAGACGCAGGTCGGCGCCGCCCGCCACGACGCGGCGCTCCAGCTCGCCTGTGAGCGCGGCGCAGCCACCGTCCACGATGCCCGGCGCGCCGTAGCGGAACATATTCTTGGTCGTCTCGACGATTTCCGGGTAGAGCACGTCATCGAGGTCAACGCTGAGGGCAAAGTGGCAGACACGCTCGAAGTAGGCGTAGAGTTCCGGCGAAGTGGCCCGACTGATGCGGCTATCCAGCCACTCGCGGTAGGTCTGGCCGCGCTCCTCTGGCAGCGGCTGCCGCAGCAGCATCGCCCCGCCCAGCCGCACGAACTCGGCGAACTGGCGCGGCCCCAGCACCCGCGCCAACTGCAACACCGAGCGGCAGACGTACTGGCGTCCGCGCGCATGGAACGAGGCGAACACCTCGGAGTCGTGGATGTGGTGGGGGACGCCGAGCGCACGCAACATCGCGGCCAACTCGCCGTTGGTGCCGAAGGGCAGCATATGGACCGCGCCCGTGCTGACCTGCGCCCCGTGGAACGTCTTGGCGGTGAAGCGACCGCCGGGATGCGCCAGCCGTTCGACGATGGCCACCCGCTGGCCGCGCCGCAGAAACTGGGCGGCGGAAAGCAGTCCGCCCAGCCCGGCGCCAATCACCACCACATCATAGTCGCGTGTGTCTGCCATACATCCTCGGGGCCAGGAACTCTAGGCCAGCTCGTCCAGGCGCGCCTGAAGCGCCCGCAGCTCCTCCAGCGCGTTCTCTTCCGCGCTCGGCCGCGGCGGCTGGAGACGGTGCGCCTGAAGCGCTTCGAGCGCCTTCAATATCTCGCTCGCGTGTTCCGCCAGCCGCGAGACGTTCTGCAGGTGGTTGGGGTCAGCCGCGGCCTGCTGGCTCAGCGCGATCAGGTCGGTCAGATCGTTCAGATCGCCATCGTCTTCAGGCTCGGCGCTGCTCTGGTTCGATGCATTTTGTATGCCCGCCAGAATCGCGTGCAGCTCGTCGCGCGTCTCGGCCAGCGCCTGACGCCGCTGCTCGCTAAGATTGGTCTCCTCGGCGGCATGCTGCGCGACCACCTCGCTGGTGGCCGCCAGTTGCGCCAGTTGCGCGCGTAGCTGGTCCAGCTCGCCGCCCGGCTGGCTCAGTGCGCCGGAAGATGGCGCGCGGACCAGCAGCGGCGGGCTTTCGGGCGCGCTACCATTCTCTGGCTCGGCGGAGCCCTTCTCCACCGAGACCCTGGGCGATTTGGCCGTGTCGGAAATATCCGAGATATCCGCGATATCCGCGATGTCCGAAACGTCGGCAACATCCGAGACATCGGACACGTCGGACACCTCGGAGACATCGGCGATGTCCGACGTGTCCGCCACATTGGAGAGGTCTGCCACGGCGGCGGGCGCTGGCTCAACCTGAGTCATTACCGTCGCCATGTAGGCTTCGTCAGCCCCATTGGCGCCATTGGCGCCAGCGACTGCTCCCGCTCCACCGACATCACTGACGTCGCTCACCTCGGCTGCGGGGATCTCCTGTGACGCTTCCTGCTGGTCGGCTTCGGCGCGCACGGCGGGCTGCTCCCCGGTGGATGCCAGCGGCGAGGATGGCGGAGCGCCATTCAGGTCCACACCAGCGATTGGCGCCGCCCCGGCAACACTGGTCGAGAACAGCAATTCGTGCTCGCCGACGATGACGCGGTCGCCGTGGTTGAGCGGGGTGGCGTCGCGAATCTCGGTATCGTTGACGAAGGTGCCGTTGCTGCTGCCCAGATCGACAACGGTGTAGTGCGCACCATCGTAGCGAAGGAGCGCGTGACGGCGCGAGGTCAGCTGATCGTTCTCCAGCACAATCTCGCAGGAGGGCGAGCGCCCGATGGAGATATTCTGGCCGGTCAGCGCGTATTCGCGCGGCGCCTCGCCAGCGTCTTGCAGCGGGCGCACGACAACCTTCGCCAGCGCCCCACCATTCTGTTGCTCGACCGCGGTCGCCTGCGCATCATCCTGGCTCTCGGCGACTGGCGGCGAGGTGTAGACCGTATCTCGCCCGGAGATATCATCCTCCTGGGCGGCGAGCGGGAAACCGCAGAATTCACAGTTGAGCGCGTTTGCCTGCGACTGTCTGCCGCAATGTGAGCAGATGGCCATACGGATCCCCTCTTCCTGGATTCAGCATACTTGCTCTTGTGGCGCTGGTGGCTGATATCACGCCTGCACGGCCCATAGTATATCATCGCGGGCGGCGCTGCGAATACCATAGCACCAATAGTGCCGCCTGTCTGTTCAGCGCGCCACATCAACGGTCCGCTGCCGCAGCACGCCTCGGACGAGAAAGAGGACGGCGAACGAGACGAAGAGCAGCAGGAGGGAGAGTGTCAGCGCGTCGTTGAGATTTTGCTCGAAGCCGAGGTAGATGGCAAGGGGCATGGTCTGGGTGATCCCCTGTAGATTTCCGGCGAAGAGGATCGTCGCGCCGAATTCGCCGAGCGCGCGCGCCCAGGTCATCACCGCGCCGCCGCTAAGCGACGCGAAGGCCAGCGGCAGCGTGATGTAGCGGAAGATGCGTAGCGGTCCGGCGCCATCCACCGCGGCGGCGTCTTCGAGATCGCGGTGGACATCGCCGAATGCGCCGATGGCGGTGCGGATGTAGAGCGGCCCCGCGACGAACAGCTGCGCCATAATCACCGCCACCGTGGTAAAGGGCAGCGTGATGCCAAAGGCGGTCAAGACGCCGCCGAGCAGCCCGAAGCGGCCAAACGCCACCAGCAGCGCGATGCCAGCGACCGAGGGAGGCAGAACCACCGGCAGATCGATGAGCGTCTCCACCAGCGCATGACCCGGAAAGCGCCGGCGCGCCAGCAAGAGCGCCAGCGGCGTCCCGCCAGCCAGCGTCAGCGCCAGCGTGGCGAGCGTCGTCACCAGACTCAACTGGATCGCCTGCACGACCGCTGGATCCGTAAGGGCCGCCAGTGGGTCGCGCAGCGGAACGCGCAGCACCAGCGCCAGCAGCGGCAAAATGAAGAAGATGAGCAGCGGCAGGCTCGCCAACACCAGCGCCAGCCGCCCGACGAACCCTTTCAGGCCAGCGCCAGCATAGCGACGTCGCCTGAAGAGCTCGTTGGGTGCGGCACGGGAAGCGCCTTCGACATGGATCGCGGGTGATTTCTGCCTCATAACCTCTGCCTGAATAGCAGGTCAGCGCGCGTTACGCGGCTGGCGGGCTATACTGCTTGCCCTCACTCCCGGCGATAAAGCCGTATTTGGCGAGCGTCGCCTGTCCAGCGGACGAGAGCACGTAGTCGATAAATGCCTGGGCGGTGGCCGCCCGCTTCGAGGCTTTTACAGCGCCGATAGGATAGAACGCAATGACATTGAGCGCGTCAGGTATCGCGATGGTGACGACTTTGCCGGTCTCGGTGGCGGCGTCGGTGGTATAGACAATACCCGCATCGGCCTCACCAAGCGCAACCTTGGACAGCACCGACTTCACATCAGTCTCATAGGAGACGACATTCTTGAGCACGTTGGTCTTATAGCTGGCGCCAAACGATGGGTCGGCCGCCGCCAGTCCCAGGAATTGCACCACATACTGGCCCACTGGCACCGTGTTCGCCGCCAGAACCAGTTTCACCCCGGATTTGCCGAGATCCTGCAAAGTCTGGATATTCGCGGGATTCGCCGTCGGATAGATGACCACCAGCCGATTGTGCGCCATTGTCTTCACGGCGCTGCCAGCGATATTGCCCGGCGTGACGACGTTATTCATCTGGGTCGCGTTCGCCGAGGCGAAGACATCGGCGGGCGCGCCCTGATTGATCTGCGCCGCCAGCGCATCAGACCCCGCGAAGTTGAACATGACCGTCACGTTGGGATGTGCCTGCGAAAACGCCTTGCCGATGTCGGTGAATGCCCCCTGGAGCGAGGCGGCGGCAAACACGTTCAGCTTCATCGGCGCTAGCGTCGAAGAGGCCGTCGGGCCCGAGCCGCCGCAGGCCGCCAGCGACAGCGCGATGAGCATTACCGGCACAGAGGACAGCAGCAGCCGCTTGAGCGGTGAGGGTCGCCGGGAAAGAGGGGCGCGCGTCGTGGCAGGCATCTGATGCATGAGATCGTCGCTCCTTCGTGAACATTGGAAGAGTCCCGATGTCGTCGGTGGTCGGTGGTCGATGGTTGGCCTTCGCAGCTGGCCAGCTAACTCGGCGGCAGCAGCTCCTCTCCACAGCGCTCCAACCAGCTAAGGATGGCCGCGATCTGCCCCGCGCGAAACTCGAGGACGAGGCGGTCATAGGGCGGCTGGTTGGGGAGGGCGGCGATACGTTCGTGGAGGTCGCGCAGCCAGATGTCGCAGGTCTCGCGCTGGATGGAGATGAGCGCCGCGACGGTGGGCTGCCCCTCGCTGGCGGCGCAGGCAAGCTTCGCCAGGAACTCCAGCCGGAAGTCGCGCCCATGCTGCACCGGCGTCGTCACCCAGGCGGTATAGGCGGCGGTGCCCGCGTCGGTCAGCGCCAGCATCCGCCGCGGCGGGCGGGCGCCCTGAAGCTCAGTCACACCCGCGATCAGCCCCTGCTCCTCCAGCCGTGCCAGCAGCGCATAGAGGTGGCTCTGCTTGAGCTGCCAGATATGCCCCAGCGATTCGCCGCGCCGGAGCCGCTGGTGCATCTCATAGGCGTGCAGCGGCTCGCGCCGTAGCAGGCTGAGCAGGGCGTACTCCAGGCCATCGGGCGGTGTGCTCGGCTGGCGGCTGATGGCGTCCATCGCTTTCCTCACCCTCTGACTATTCATAGCATGAGCAGTTCCACCGCGAGTATCGCATGTCGCCTGGCCGCCGTCAACAGGAGCCAGGGCTTTCCACGTGCAGGTTTGTATTGGTTTGGCCTGAATGGCGTCGGGCGACGGCCCCCTCCCCAACCCCTCCCCCTTTCAGGGAGAGGGGCTTGCAAACCTCCTCCAACGGTGAACCCCTTTGGCATCTCTCTCCCCCTCATGGAGAGGGGACCAGAGCCAGAACCAGAGCCGTCGCTCTCTGGCGCGACCGTACCATCAGCACCATCAGTCCCTCTCCCAGCGTCCGCTGGGGGAGGGTGGCCGAGCGCAGCAAGGCCGGGAGGGTGCCGCCCCCTGGCAACCGCCCCTCCCCAACCCCTCTCCCTTGCAGGGAGAGGGCAGGGTCTGCGCCAACAACCTCACCACGTGCAGGGCTACATTGCTGATGGCGTTATTAACAAAATGAATTGCTATATTGACTTTATTGATGGCCCATGTTATAAGTTACTCACCAGAGTAAGGAGGCATCATGACCACGGAGATCGCCGCCGATCAGCCCGCACGCCGCGCACCGCTCTACGCTCTCTATATCTCGAACGTTGTCTCGGCAGTCGGCGATGTGCTGATGTTTATGGCGGTGCCGTGGTTCGTGCTGCAAACCACCGGCAGCGTGGTACAGACGGGGCTGGCCGCCTTCTTCGGCACCGCCGCGGTCGCCGCATCGGCGCTGCTGGGCGCTCCCGTCGTTGATCGGCTCGGCTTCCGGCGCGCCAGTGTGGTAAGCGATCTGGCGAGTGCGATCTGTGTCGGGCTGATTCCGCTGCTCTATGAGACCGTGGGGCTGCCGTTCTGGGCGCTGCTCGTACTCGTCTTTCTGGCGGGCCTGCTGACAACCCCAGGCGCGACGGCGCGCGCGGCCATGGTGCCAGACCTGGCGGACCTTGCCCATGTGCGCATGGAGCGCGCAACCGCCGCCAGCGATGGCGCGACCCGGCTCTCCCGCTTCATCGGCGCGCCGCTCGCGGGCCTGCTGATCGTCTTTATCGGCTCCGGCAATCTGCTCTGGATCGACGCCGCCTCGTTCGCCTTCTCCGCGCTCGTCATCGGGCGCCTCGTGCCAGCAATCGCCTCGGTCGCACCGCCTGCGCCTCAGACAGACGCGGGTAGTGATACGACGGCGTCCAGGCGTTTTCTGGCGGGGCTACGGGAAGGGTTCGCGTTCATTCGCAGCGATCCGGTGCTGCTCTGGCCGATTCTGGTCGTGCTGGTGACGAATCTGCTCGACGCGGGCAATAGCGAGGTGATGCTTCCGGTCTTCTTCAAGCAGACCTACAATAGCGCGGTCTTGTTCGGCGCAGTGGTCGCGGCGACCGGCGGCGGGGCATTTCTGGGGACGGTGATCTTCGGGGCAATTGGACATCGGCTGCCCCGACAACTGACGCTCGGCCTGTGCTTCACACTGGGCGGTGCGTTTCGCTTCTTCGTGACGGTCGGTTTTGCCTCGCGTCCGTTCGTGCTGGTGGCGCTATGCGCGGTCTGCGGACTCTTCATCGGGGCGATCAACCCCATCTTCGATACAGTCGCCTATGAGCGCGTGCCCGCCGGGCTGCGGGCGCGGGTCTTCGGCGTGCTGACGGCGGGGGCGATGCTTGGCTCGCCGCTGGGCGGTCTCATCGCCGGGGCCATCGTGCCGGGCATCGGCATCATGGCGTCGCTGCTGCTCTTCGGTGCGATCTACACCGTTGCCACGGTGAGCCTGCTGGTCAACCCATCGCTGCGCGGGATGAACAAGCCACGCGCCATGCCCGCGACCGACGCGGCGTAGCATCGAAAAACCTCTGGCAGAAAACTGGCCACCTCTTTCTCAGTTTCCCGGATAGAATAGCCCTGGCTCCGCACCTTATCGCGCTTTACAGGGTATGAGCGCGGAACGCTGAGAGACGAGAGAAAGGAATGGCTCTATGCTTCGCGGCAAGAAAGTGACTCTGCGCCCCATCGAGCGCGAGGATCTCAAGCAGCTGCACGCGCTAACGCAAAACGTAGACCTGGTGCTGCTCAGCGATGGCGATTGGCAGCCAGAGTCGCTGGCTCTCTGGGAGAAGAACTTCGACAAAAACCTGGAGAATCACGACCAACATCAATTCGTCATCGAGGCCGATAGCAAGATTATCGGTTCGATTTCGCTGCATCCTCACGCCAACCGGCGCGCGGGCAGCGGCGAGCTGGGTATCTCCATCCACGAGCCTGAGTACGTCGGCCGTGGCTACGGGCGCGACGCCATCGAGACGTTTCTCGACTGGACGTTCCGTATTCTTAACTTCCGGCGCATCAAGCTCGAAACGCTGGCGACCAATGAGCGCGCGCTACGCTGCTACGAAGCCTGTGGCTTCCAGCGCGAGGGATTGCTGCGTGAGGATGAGTATACCGACGGCGCATACCGCGATGTGGTCGTCATGGGGCTGTTGCGGAGTGAGTGGGAGGCAGCACGCCAGCCGTGATATAGCGTAATATTGGGGTGATGGCGCACGTCGTAGCAGGTACGTGTAATGGCCGTGATACATCTCACGCTGGAGAAGTGATTGCATGGATACAACGCAAACCAACACCCCACCAACCCGACGCGACGCGTTGCTTACGGTTGTTGACCGCGCCCGCGCGCTGGAGCAGACGCTGGCGGACTTCTTCGACGAGGATGCCCGCGCCGCCATTGGCACGGTTGAGGTCTGGGCGCCGAAAGACCACTTTGTGCATCTCGCCGTCTGGCAGGCCTATCAGGCGCGGCGTCTGGAGGCAATCGCCACCGGCAACCCGCCTGCCCAGCCCGCGGATAACGACGTCGTCTTTCGGGAACATCGGGATGAGCCGTGGGATGTTGCCTGGGCGAACGCGATGCGGGCGCTGGATGAAGATGCGGCGGCCATCGCGCGCGTCTCCGACGAGGATTTGACCGACCCAAACCGCTTTCCCTGGACCAATGGGCGCTCGCTCGTCTCCTCGACCATCGGCAATATCTACCTCCACCCAATCGAGCATCTGGTGCAGATGCATGAGGAGCGCGGCGATGACGCTTCCGCCGAGCAGGTGCAGATCGAGTCGGTCACGTTCATTCGCGACCTCTTTGGCAAGGGCGAGGAATATGCCAACGCCGTCTACAACCTCGGCTGCTTCTACGCCAGGCGCGGGCGGGCGGCCGAGGCGATTGCGCAGGTACGCGAGGCGCTGGCGGTCAACCCGGAGCTGACTGAGTGGTCGAAGGTGGACTCTGACCTGGCCTCGCTCTACGACTTGCCGGAGTATCAGGCACTTTATACAGCCTAGCGGCCTAAACGACGATTGCCAGGGCCGCGGCGATGGCCAGCATCGAGAGCAGCATGCCCGCCAGGGCCATGCCGCGCCGCCGCGAGTTGCGGCCGAGCCAGCCATAGACGATGCCCAGGGCTGCTGGGAGCAGCGCTACGATGCCGCAGACGGGTATCAAGGCGACCACCGCGCTGATAATGCCGAGCCAGAGGCTGGCGCGCGCCATGCTTTCGCGTCGGCCCGGCGTCACGCGCGGACGCCGAACGGGAGCAGGCCTGACCCTCGATGGAGCTTGCGCTGGCGCTGGTATCTGCGTCGGCGCGTGCAGAATGGTAGACTGGTCGCCGAGCGGGTTCGGTCTCATCGGAGGAGGCGGATATGCCTGCTGGTTGGGATAGTGATAATCCTGCGTCGTGTCAGCGTATAAGTCATCCATGGCCGTGGGGTCATACTCGGTCGTCTGATTCGGATCGGCCCCACCAAATCTATACGGATCGTTCATAACGTGACGAAACCCTCCCATCCACGTCCTCACGAGGCAGCCGACAGCGGTCGGAGAGACACCGGCTGACTGCATTTCCGAAAGCGTGCCAACAGAGTATACGGACTATCGCACCAGAAGTTACTCTTAGTAGTTCATTGGTTTTTCACGCACCCCTGCGCCTCCGCTTCCCTGGGCCTCCATCCTTGTTTGAGTCAGCGATTTTCTATCTCCGGGATCTCCGGCACGGTCGCGCGCAGAATATCAGCGAATGCGGCGCGCTCCTCGGCGAGGCCGACGGTGACGCGGATGCAACGGTCGAGTGGCGGCGCGCCGGGCATGCGGATGAAGACGTCGCGGCGGGCAAGCTCCGCGACCAGCGCCTTCGCACGCGCCGGACTCCCGGTGTCGAATGTGACGAAGTTGGTGTGTGAGGGCAGCGGCGTCAGCCCCAGTTCGCGTCCCAGCGCAGCATATTCTTCGCGTCCGCGCGCCACCTCATCCACGACATATGTAAGATAGGTGGTATCGGCCAGCGCGGCGAGCGCGCCCTCCTGCGCGACGCGATTGATGCCGAAGTGGAGAGTGATACGGTCGAAGGCGCTCATCATCTCCGCCGGGCCAAGCGCGTAGCCGATGCGCGCGCCCGCCATGCCATGGGCTTTCGAGAACGTGCGCAGCCGGATGCTACGCGGGTCGCCGATATCCAGCGGCAGCGCCTCGTCGGCGGGCGCGAACTCGATATAGGCCTCGTCCAGCATCAGCAGGCAGCCCTCGGGCAGGGCATCCTGAAACGCGCGAATCACCTCGGCGGCATACCACGAGCCGGTGGGGTTGTCGGGGTTGGCAAGGTAAACGATGCGCGCGTGATGCTGGTGGGCCGCCGCCGCCAGCGCCTCCAGGTCGTTGCGGTCATCGCGGTAGGGGACCCGCTCCAGCCGTCCGCCGTAGCCCGCTACATGGTAGTTAAAGGTGGGATATGCGCCGAGCGAGGTGACGGCGGTCTCGCCGGGGCTGAGATAGGTGCGCACCACCAACCCCAGCAGGTCATCGATGCCGCTGCCGAAGACTATTTCATACGTGGCGACGCCATGAAGGGCAGCCACCGCGGCCCGTAGATCATAGCTCTCCGGGTCGCAGTACCAGTTGACTCGGCCTGCCGCTTCTCGCATGGCAGCGAGGGCGCG
>Ga0068857_100000612_pt1 | contig 26277 bp, 17 predicted proteins | sample KBSCornC72_FD_66591 | JGI IMG/M metagenome (GOLD analysis project Ga0068857, IMG submission 66591) | Corn rhizosphere microbial communities from Kellogg Biological Station, Michigan, USA - KBS Corn C7-2 | ecosystem: Host-associated > Plants > Roots > Rhizosphere > Soil ...
TTCTGGCAGCGCGTGTAGCGCTCCTGAGAAATGTCGGGCGTGATCTGATCCGCAAGTTGCGCATCCTTGTGCAGCGCCACCATCTGATCGAAGCTGTACGTCTTACCCTTGTAGAAATGCTGGGGATTCTCGCGATCGAAGGACACGCGATCCTGCCAGTACTCTGGCGCGATCGACAACATGGGACCGTGCGACGTAGCAAGTCCGAACGTGATGTTTGCCATAGTTTTCACTACGAATCGTCTCACACTCAGAGTTGTTCCAAGGTGCGGCGATCTGGTTCGCCATCAAAGTATTTCTGCAATGCGCGCGTGAAGACTTGGTTGTCAGGCGTGACGCTGGCAAACAAGGTCATTGACGATCTAAACTTCAACACGTCGGGATAGCCGAAGATCTGTTCGGCCGAGCGTCCTTCTACTTCATTCACCAGAAGGGTGCAGTCCCTCAGCCGGTTCCCAAGAACAGGGTGCGCGAAATACGCTTCGGCTTCTTCCCGCGAGGAATCCCGAATGTAGTCGCTGTTGGACTGCTTCCCAGGCCTCGAAGCTGCGGGAATATGAACCACATCCAGTGGCTCTCTTTTCGCCCGTTGCGTAGTTCCGTACAGACCTGCCCGTACGCCGGATTTTGGGCGTCGATGAACCGTTGCAGATGATAGGGATCGCCCACGGCTAGTCGCCCAGGAAGGCGATCACCTCGCACTGTACCAGCATTCCGGGCGGCAGATTGGGCTCTGGAAAGGTGTGGCGCGCGGGTCGCGAATGCGGATCGGGGAACATCGCCAGCCACTCCTTGTTGACGTGCGGACGCAGGGCGCGATCTCTGATCCAGACATTGATCTTCGCGATATCGTCCGGGGTGGCGCCTGCGACCTTCAGAATTTCGCGGATGGACGAAAACATCTGCGCGCACTGCGCCTCGATGCCATCGGGATACTTGCCGGTATACGGTTCTTTGCCTGATACCCCGCTGGTGATCAGGAACGGTCCTACGCGGCACGCCGCCGGAATCGGATTATCGTGCTCGAATCCCGGTATTTCGATGCTCACACGCTTGCCCATTCTGCGTAGTCCTCCTATGGCGACCCTATATAATAGCCGAAGCATGGGACCACTCGCCTCCATTCGCGTGCTGGATTTAACCCGCGTGCGCTCCGGGCCAACTGCCGTGCGCCAGCTGGCAGACTGGGGCGCAGACGTGATCAAAGTCGAGCAGCCGGCCAAAGAAGGCGACGTCGATCCCTTTGGCGGCGGCGAGCGTGACAGTCCCGACTTCCAGAATCTGCATCGCAACAAGCGCAGTCTCTCGCTCAATCTGAAGACACCCGAAGGTGTGGCGATTCTGAAGCGTCTGGCGAAGGACGCAGACGTGATGGTGGAGAACTATCGACCGGACGTGAAGCGGCGGCTGGGCATCGATTATCCGGCTATGCGCGAGATCAATCCGCGCTTGATCTACGCGAGTATTTCAGGATTCGGCGAGGATGGTCCGTATAGCGATCGCCCAGGCTTCGATCAAATCGCGCAGGGAATGGGCGGCTTTATGTCGGTCACCGGCCTGCCGGGGCAAGGTCCTGTGCGTGCGGGGATTCCGATTGCGGACCTCTGCGCGGGGCTGCTGTGCGCGCAAGGCATTCTGTTGGCATTAGTGGAGCGGCAGAGTTCGGGCCAAGGCCAGTGGGTGACGACGTCGCTTCTGGCCGCGCAGATTTTCATGTTGGATTTCCAGGCCTCGCGATGGCTCAATGCGGGCGAGGTTCCGCAGCAGGCCGGCAATAATCATCCGTTGTATATTCCGACAGGCGCGTTCAAAACTGCCGACGGTCACATCAATATCGGAGCCAGCGGACAGAAGATGTGGGAGCGATTGTGCCCGGCGTTAGGGGCTCCAGATCTTTTAGAAGACCCGAGATACACAACCGCTGCGAAGCGATCGGACAATCGCGACGTCCTCACGGCGGAGATCGAGCGGCGCCTGGCATCGGATACCAGTGCATCGTGGATCGAACGTTTGAATGCCGCACGCGTTCCGTGTGGGGAGATCAATTCCGTAGATCAAGTCTTCGCCGATCTCCAGGTGCAACAGCTCAAGATGGTGGATGAAATCGAATCGCCGCACTACCATCCGCTAAAGGTGGTGGCGCAAGCCGTGCGATTGTCGCGGACGCCTCACGGGTTGACGCGGCGACCACCGGAATGCGGGGAGCATACGGATGAGATTCTGGGATCGTTGGGCATGGCTCCTGCGGAAATTGCCGATCTGCATAGCCGGCAGATCGTCTGAGGAGACGTGTGACTAAGATACTGTCAGCAACAAACGGTCCCGTAGGGACGCTTACGTTCAATAATCCCGAGCGTCACAATGCGATGTCGCTGGACATGTGGCGCCGCGCGGCCACGGTGCTTGAAACGTTCGAAAATGATCCGAGGGTCCGCGTGATCGTACTGACGGGTGCAGGCGGCAAAGCGTTCGTCTCCGGGGCCGACATTTCGAAGTTCGAAGATGAACGGGCGACACTCGAGGCCGTTGCTGAATACAATGCCTCGGTGGATCGATTTTCTGCATCCCTCCTGAACGGGACGAAGCCGACCATCGCCATGATCCGCGGCTACTGCCTGGGCGGAGGCGTGGGAATCGCCGTGTGCTGCGATCTGCGCATCGCCAACGACGCCGCGCGTTTCGCGGTGCCCGCCGCCAAGCTCGGCCTGGGCTACGGGTATGAGAACGTTCGCCGGATCGTGGACCTGGTGGGTCCGCCGTTCGCGACGGAGATGCTGTTGACGGCTCGTCAGTTCGATGCCGCTGAAGCTGCGCGTGCCGGCCTGATCAATCGCGTGGCGCCGGATGCGGAAATCGATCGTACCGTGCGTGAGCTGGCGGAAACCATCGCCGGGAACGCGCCTCTGACGATTCAGACCGTGAAGCGCATCATGCGTGAACTTCGGAGCGACAGACCGGACGTGGATGTGTGCGATGCGTTGGTGAAGAGGTGTTTTGAAAGCGCAGATTATCGTGAGGGCCGGCAGGCGTTTATGGAAAAGCGAAAGCCTGAGTTTCGTGGAGCCTAATGCAAGCCATATATATTGACCAAACTGGCGGACCGGAAGTAATACGTCTCGGCGACCGCCCCATCCCGGAGCCGCAGAAAGAAGAAGTGCTGGTAAAGGTCGCCGTCTCGGGCGTGAATTTCACCGACCTTAACCAGCGCAGCGGCATTAACAAAATCCCCGTTCCCGCCGTTTTAGGTTCAGAAGGCGCAGGGACCGTCGAGCGCTCGGAATCATCGTCATTCAAATCTGGCGACCGCGTGGCCTGGTGCATGGTGCGCGGATCGTATGCGGAGTACGCTGCAGTGCCCGCGCGCACGCTGGTGCGGATTCCGGATGGTGTCGATTTCCAGAGTGCCGCTGCCGCCATGCTGCAGGGCATGACAGCGCATTATTTGTCGCATTCGACGTTTCCACTCAAGAGCGGACACACAGCGCTGGTTCACGCGGCTGCGGGTGGCACCGGCAGATTATTGGTTCAGATCGCCACCATGCTGGGTGCGCGCGTCATTGGAACAGCCGGCACGCCGGCGAAGGCTGCGCTTGCCCGCGAAGCTGGCGCCAGCGACACGATACTTTACGACCAAGAAGACTGGGTTGCAGAAGTGAAACGGCTCACCGGTGGCGCGGGTGTCGATGTGGTCTACGACTCGGTCGGCCAAGCGACGTTCCTGAAGGGTCTCGATTGCATCAAGCCGCGCGGCATGATGGTGCACTTCGGCATATCGAGCGGCCAGATCGAACCGTTCGACACTCGCGGCCTTGCCAGCAGAGGATCGTTGTTTCTGGCGAGGCCCGGGCTGACTGCCTACATCTCGGATCCCAAGGAACTGGCCTGGCGCTCGGCGGATGTGTTCCGCTGGATCGCAGAAGGCAAGCTGCAATTGCGAATCGATCGCGTGTTTCCGCTGGCGGAAGCCGCGGAAGCGCACCGTGCACTGGAAACTCGTCAGACGAGCGGTAAAGTCCTGCTAGCTATTGGCAGCCGTTAACGCCCTTGGTCAGGCAGATGGACGAAGTGATGTCAGGTGGAATGGGCAGGCCCTTGTCCGTCATCAGCTTCTTGATATACGCGGTGGTTTCGGGATGCGCGATCGCCGATTGCACGCCCACGCGCACTAGGCCTTCGGAGTAATGCAGCGGGACCCAGGTCATTCCCTTCATCGCGCCGTTTACCGTGTCGCGGCTTCCATTGTCATGCGCCGTCAGATCGCCGCCGTGGTCCACCAGAAGCTGTATGATTTCGTTACGCCCCTTGTGCGCCGCGCCGTGCAGCGACGTGCGGCCGTCTTCATCGTGAATGTTCGGATCGATACCCAGGTCCAGCAGCATCTTCACCGTCTCCACGTTTTGTTCGCGAGAAGTTTCGTAGGTGACGCCTTCCACCCATGCGATTCCCGACGCGACGGCCAGCGCCGTAACATTGCGAGCGGTCATGATCTTGGGATCGGCGCCCTTGGCCAGCAGCAGCTTCATCAGTTCCACGTCGCTCGATTGCGCGGCGCGCAGGAAAGGCGTTGCACCGTCTTCATTCAGCCACTGCATGGTGAAGTTGGTCCGCGTCTCGGTGCTGTCGCCGATACAGGCCGTAGGCGTCGATTGCGTGCCGCAGACTCGTACGTTCACATCGGCATTCTTCGCCAGCAGCAGCTTGATGAAATCCAGATGGTCCATGTCGGGCTTGCGGACCGGGTAATCGCCGCTTTCGATGTTGCGGTTATCGGTTGCCAGATAAAGCGGCGACCAGCCGCCGTTGTTCTTGATATTCGGATTGGCGCCGTGGTCCAGCAGGTATTCGCCGATCTTGTAATGCCGGTTCTGGGTCGCGGTCAGTAGCGGAGTCCAGCCGTAATGGGTGACCTGATTCACGTCGGCCCCGGCAGCCAACAGTTCTTTCACGCATTCCAGGCAGTTCTGACGAGTCGCGAACACCAGCGGGGTGATGCCGCCGCCGTCGGTGTCACGGGTGCGTCCGAAAGAGAATTCGGCGGCAGCCGCATCCAGTGCGGCCACTTGATCCTCTTCACCAGCCTTGCCATCGGCAGCCTTGGCCTGTTTGCCTTGCTTGCCCTGTCCAGCGCCGGCCACACCGCGGCCACCGCCCTGTTTCCCTTGTTTGCCTTGTCCGAAACCTCCGGCGCCCTGCGCCGATTCGGCTCGCTGCCGGACCGTAGGAGCCAGATACGCGCGGCCGCCTTTTGTATCGAAACTGGAAGCGGCTTTGTAATCCGCGCCGCTAGCCAGCAGCAGCTTGATGGCTTCCGGATGAGCCTGCTCGGCCGCCCACATCAGCGGCGTGGTGCCGCGCAGCTTTTCCTTGGCGTTCGCGTCGGCCTTCGCGTCCAGAAGAGCCTTGACGGCATCCGGATTGCCATTGCGCGAAGCAAACATCAGCGCTGTTTCGCCGTTGGCACTGGCTTCATTCGCATCCGCCCCGGCCTTCAGCAGTTTCTGGATCATGGGAGCGCTTCCGTTGATAGCAGCCAGACGGAGCGCGGTCGCGCCGTCTCGATTAGGCTTTTTGACATCGGCTCCGGCGGCGATCAGGGCATCCGCCAGGTCCAGATCATTGCGGTAGGCAGCCCACTGAATCGCAGTGGCTCCGTCCGCCTGCGCGATGTTCACATCGGCCTTCTGCTTGATCAGGGCGAGTACAGCGGTCTTGTCGCCATGCATGGCCGCATCGGCTACGGGTGCATTCGCGGCATTCAGAACCGTGAGGTAAATCGCGGGTACCAGCACCACTGCACAGGCTGCCACTGCATTTCGGATGCGCATCGTCGGTGTTCTCCTCTTGAGCCTGCGTTTAAACCAGACCAGCGAGCAGGCCGGTGCTGTCGTCGCCGATGGAATCCTGCTTCACTCCGAACATGTTCAGAACGCTCAGCAGCAGATTCGCCGTGGTCACCGTCTTGGTCGGGAAACTTAAATGGCGTCCGCCCTTGAGCTGGCCGCTTGCTCCGCCCGCCAGAATGTACGGAACGTCGTAGTGCAAGTGCTGGTTGGAGTCGCCCATGTTCGTGCCGTACAGAACCAGGCTGTGATCCAGCAGCGTACCATCGCCGTCCGGAGTGTTGCGAAGCTTGTTCAGGAAGTACGCCAGACACTCCACGTGATAGCGGTTGATCTTGGAATAATCCAGGATCCGGTCGGGATTCTCGGCGTGGTGCGATCCGCCGTGGAAGCTCGTGTTGGTGCCGCTGGCAGGGAAGCTGCGGCCCGTTAGATCGCGCGCATAGAGCAGCGTGCTGACCCGGGTGATATCGCCCTGGTAGGCCAGGGCCTGCAGGTCGAACTGCAGCTTGAGATGTTCGTCGAAGGAATCCGGTACGCCCGCCGGCACCACGATGCCTTCGTGGCTTTCCATGGCTCCGGTAGCTTTCTTGGCGATCTCGAGACGGCGCTCAATCTCTCGAACGCTGTCGGCGTATTCTTCCACGCGCTGCCGATCGTTGGACGGAAGGCTCTTCTTAAAGGCGGCGAGAGTGCCGGTGATCGAATCGAGAATGCTGCGATCCTGTTCGCGGCGAGCGGCCCGCTCCTCATTCGTCTTGGCTTGCACGTCGCCGAACAGGCGCTCGAACACAACCTGCGGATTCAGCTCCATCGGCAGCGGCAAATTAGTGGCGGCCCAGGAAATCGAGTTAGTGTAGGCGCAGCTGTATCCTTCGCCGCAATTACTCGAATTGGCGCCGGGATCTTCGATGGCCTGCTGCAAGGAAGGCAGCAAGGATTCCTGCCCGATTTTTTGGGCGATCAACTGATCGATGGTGACGCCGTTGTGGATGTCGGAGCCGGTGGCTTTCTTCGGCTTTTCGCCGGCCAGGAACGCAGCGGCTACCCAGTGATCCGCGCCGGTGACGCCCGGAGGCGGCTCGGCAGACTTGGACCACAATCCGCTGATGACGACGCTCTGGTCGAGTAAGGATTCGCGAACGAGTTTTCCGCCATCTCCGACCACTCTATCGAGCGGCTGCATAATGGAAGGCATTTTGCCGGCTTCGAGTTTGGGACTACCCGGAATCCAATAGCCGGGAGCCATGCCGTGCGGTACGAAAATACCGGTAAAACGGGTTTTGGGAATTGCTGCTGTCTTACTGAGGGGCGTTTGGGCCGGAATCATGGAATCCAGCAATGGCAACGCCAGTGTAACGCCTGCTCCGCGCAGAAATGTCCGCCTTGGTATGTATTTCTTAGTAATGAACATTGCTTCCGCTCTCCTTTACAATTCTATCGTGCCCTTAGCGTGACGCCCGTTCCTGGCCGTTCCCGGCCGATTCCAGCTTCTGATTCATCTGGAAAGGCTGGCTCTTGACCACGCCGATCACCAGCGAAGAGAAGCGGTACTTGTCCTTCTCCGCGCTGTGGACGATGGAGCGCACCAAGGGCATGTCGTAATATTCGGTTCCGCGGCCGAGGCCGTAAATCATCAGCTTCTCGGTGACCACACGGACGAACTGCGGCGAGTATTTCACCAGGGCCGCACGCAAATCGGCGATGCCGTTCAGTTTCGTGCCATCCACCAGCTGGCCGCTGGGATTGATGGGGCTGCCATCGTCCAGCGTGCGCCACTGGCCGATTCCGTCGAAGTTTTCGAGGACCAGTCCGATGGGATCCATAATCTTGTGGCAGCTCGCACAGGGCTCATTCTTGCGGTGCAGCTCCATCTGCTGCCGCATTGTGGGCTTCAGGCCGCCGCGAATCGAGCTTTCCTGCTTAGGCAGATCAGGTACGTTGGGCGGCGGCGCCGGGGGCTCCACGCCAAGGAACATCTGCAGGGTGAACTTACCGCGGCCTACAGGCGAAGTACGATTGGGCGCTGAAGAGATCGTCAGGAACGAACCCTTGCCGATCAGTCCGCGGCGCATATCGAACTCCGGAGCGAGCTCCACACGGCGGAAGTTGCTTCCGTAGATGTTGGGGATTCCGTAGTGCTCGGCGAGTCGCTCATTCAGGAACGTGTAGTTGGCATCCAGAAGATCCGTCACCGGGCGGTCTTCCTGAATCACGCTACCGACGAACAGCTCAGTTTCTTTGCGCATGGCCTGGCGCAGGACATCGTCGAAATCCGGATACTCGGATGGCACCGGAGTCTGGCTTTGCAGGGCGCGCAGGCTGAGCCATTGGCCGGCGAAGTTCGAGACCAGTTGCTGCGAGCGCGGATCCTTGAGCATACGCTTGACCTGCTGTTCGAGAACGGCAGGATCGCGCAATTTATTCTGGCTGGCCACAGTAAGCAGCTCGTCGTCCGGGATGCTGCTCCACAGGAAGAACGACAGCCGCGAAGCCAACTCCAGATCGCTGATGCGATAGGTTTGGCCGGCCGCTAGAGTGGCCGGTTCCGCTTCACGGCGGAACACGAATTCGGGATCGGCCAGGATCCGGCGAAGCGCCATCTCAATGCCGCCGTCAAAGTCCTTGGCGTTGCGCCCGCGCTGGTAAAAACCCATCAGGATCTCGGTGTCCTGATCTTTCAGCGGCCGGCGGAATGCTTTCCGTGCGATGCTGTTGACGATCTGGCGCGCGCACGCTGTTTCTTGCGCCGGGCTGGCCGGCTTGCACACGAAGATCCTGCGGCGTGCCGATGTGTCGCTGGCGCCCTTGGCGTCGTACGGACCGTCGATCACTAGTTTGCCGATGTGGGGGAAGAAACGATACCCGGGGAGTCCGCCGGTTTCGATGGTGCTGCGCAGGAAGTGCTGGTTCAGGTCGGTTCCCGGAGCATAGTTGGTAGCCAGATACGTCGCCACCACTGTATGGCGTCCCGCTTTTGCAGGGAACTTGAAGTTCAGCGTGCCGTCGGCCCGCTCGCGATCGCGGTCCCAATCCCACACGTGCAGCCGCTCGCCGTCTAGAAGCAATTCCATCTTTTCGCCGGGGATCTCGCCGAACGGATTGGTGTTGCCCATGTTGCCTTTGCTGATGGGGCTGACCTTGATGGTGTATTCGCCATCGGCCGGGAACTCATGCTGCGCAAGCATTCCCCCGCGTGTGCCGAAGGGCATACCTTCCACGTGATAATCCTGATCGGTGTCCTCCGCGACGCGGTAGGTGGTCTGGACGGGCGTGCTGATGTCCCCGATCGCCAGACGGCTGATCTTGCCGGCGGCGGAAACGTAGCCTTCCAGCAGCGTGGGCGAGATACCCAGGGCGCCGGCGATATTGTCGAAGCCGCGGGTCGAATCGTCCGAAGGAAGGTACTTGCTGGGGTCAATCTGAATATCCAGCAGATCCCGGATCGCGTTGGCGTATTCGACGCGATTCATCCGGTGCAGCCCGGGAGGCGGAATGTGCGCCTTCGCGGTGCGATCCAGTTCGGTTTCGAGAAACACGATACCCGATTCGAAGACCTGCGGATTCGGCCGCGGCATCCCGGATGGTGGCATCATCCCGGCGCGGACCTTGCGAACGATCTTTTCCCAGGTTTCCGGGTCCTTTTCGACGTGGGCCGGATCGAGGTTATCGATGGTCAGGCGAAGAGCCGGTTCGAAGCCCCGAGCCTTCTGGGCAAGGCTGTGGCAGGTTACGCAATTCTGGGTGAGGAATGCCTTCTCGGCATCAGCCGTGGTGATCAACCCGCCCGCGGCCGGCTTGGGAGCCTGGCCCGATATCCCCAATACCCCCAATACGATAACCGCGCAGCCCATCAGGATTCGTGTTCGCATGTGTGCTTAACCTTTATTAATTACGCCGGAACTAAGACGTCTGACGTCGCCCAAAACTTCCCAAAAAGTGGCCAGGCGTTGCGTTTCTGCGTCCGACCTCAGTATATACCAACCTATTGAAAATGAGGATCAAGTCCACACTGTAAAGCCTTCCGTCGAACCAGTTCCCTCTCTGCACTCGGCGTGCCCGGCGGCGTGGAGGTTACAGATCAACGGATTACACCGTTATAGAGCGATGGACTGGGGGATTTCGCCAGAATCGTGCGCCAAAGAGCGCTACTCGCCAGATATCCCGCCAGGGATTAGTCTGTAGATGGAAGGAATTGGCAGCTGGCGCGTCAGATGCTCTAGAAGTAGCGTGCTAAGCAGAAGATTCGGTTCGGTATTGGCCTGCGCCACCACGATGTGGCTGGTCTGGGCGGTAGGGACGAGGGCTCAAGCGCCTGGGGAAACGGTGTCGCTGGCGATCGATCATCCAGAGATTCAATACGATACGCGCCCTATTGACGATCGAGTGACCCGTCTGGCCCGGGATTTGGCCAGCGGGAAAGCCAAGATTCAGCCGAGTTCCGACGGATATCTGCAGGGTCTCCTTGAGGCGCTGGATGTGAATCCGGACTCGCAAATGCTGGTCTTCTCCAAAACAAGTTTTCAGGCCGCCCGCATCGATCCGAAAAATCCGCGCGCTCTCTATTTCAACGACGATGTCCAGGTTGGGTTCGTCCGCGGTAGCAATCTGCTGGAGGTGGCCGCGCTCGATCCCAAACAAGGCGTAATTTTCTACAGCGTCGACATCGCTTCGAATCCTCCGCAGTTCGATCGTCGCGACGCGTGTCTGCAGTGCCACCTAAGTCCTGGGACTCTGGGTATTTCTGGCTTGCTGATCACTTCTTCTTATACCGACGCCTCGGGGATGCCGGCATTTCGCGGAGCGCAGCGCATCACCGATCACCGAACTCCCATCGAGGATCGTTGGGGCGGATGGTACGTCACCGGGACGCACGAGGGAATGCGCCATCTGGGCAATGCGGTGGGGCATGACTCAGCTCATCCCGAGTTGCTGGACATGCGCGAGAGCCAGGACCTGACGAGTCTATCGAAAAAGTTCGACGCGGCCGGCTACTTGAGTCCGCTAAGCGACATCGTGGCGCTGATGACGCTGGAGCATCAGACGCGCATGGTGAATCTTATGATCCGCACTGGATGGGAAGCTCGCATCGCGGATCCTGCCGCGAAGCCCCAGTTGGACAAGGATATCGAGTCGCTGGTTACCTATATGCTGTTCGCCGATGAAGCTTCTCTTCATGGGCAAGTGAAGGGAGTTTCGACCTTCACCAAAACCTTTCCAGAGCGCGGGCCGCGCGATAGCCAGGGACGTTCCTTGCGCGATTTCGATTTGCAGCGCCGGCTGTTTCGATATCCACTGAGCTACATGATCTACAGCGAGGCATTCGACGGCATGCCGGAATATGTCCGGGATAAAGTCTACCGGCGAGTCTTCGAAGTCCTTTCGGGAAGCGACCGAAGTGACAAGTTCAAACGCCTGTCGGCCGAAGACCGCCGCGCGGTACTCGAGATTTTGCGCGACACAAAGCCCGGGTTGCCGGCATATTTCAGGACCGACACTGCGGAGGCCGGACGCTAGTATGCTAGAGAATGCACAAAGGCTGCGCGGTATGGTTCACAGGACTTTCGGGCGCTGGTAAAAGCACGATATCCACACTCCTGCATCAGCGCTTGAGCGCTGCGGGGGCTAAGGTCGAACTGCTCGACGGGGACATCGTCCGCACTCATCTTTCAAAGGGTTTGGGGTTCAGCCGGGAAGACCGCGATGAGAACATCCGCCGCATAGGCTTCGTTTGCGAGTTGCTCTCGCGCAACGGCGTGATCGTGATTGCCGCTGTCATCTCGCCATACCGAGAAGCGCGTGACAGAGTCCGTGCAAGCATTCCCAACTTCGTTGAAATCTTCATGGAGTGTCCGATCGACGTGTTGGTAGAGCGCGATGTGAAGGGTCTGTATAAGAGAGCCCTCGCCGGCGAGATCGAGCATTTCACGGGAGTTTCCGATCCGTATGAATCCCCGGCAACCCCGGAGCTGACCATTCATTCTTCGCGGGAAACGCCGCAGCAGAGCGTGGACAAAGTGTGGCTTACACTCAAGAGCTTGGGCCTCATCGGTTATGAATGATCGACTATGATTGACCTGCACTCGCACACCACCGCATCGGATGGGACGTTTTCGCCGGCGCAGCTGGTGGAGGAAGCGCAACGCGTCGGACTGCGTACGCTCGGAATCACGGATCACGATACCTTCTCCGGATATGAAGAGGCGTTGCCAATGGCGCGCGCGGCTCGGCTGGCTCTAGTCCGCGGTATCGAGCTTTCGACCAAGCTGAATGGCCACTCCGTGCATTTGCTGGGATATTTCCTGAACGAACAGCATCCAGGTTTGGTCGAGTTCAAGAAATGGATCCGCGACTTACAGGAATCGCGCCGCGAGCGCAATATTCGTTTGGTCGAACGGCTGCAAGAACTCGGTCTCGATATCACCTTGGAGGAAGTCGCGGCGCGTGGAGGCGGCATGACAGGGCGGCCGCACTTCGCGCGATTGCTGGTGGAGAAGGGCTACGTCAGCAACATGCAGCAAGCCTTCGACGATTATCTGGATGAATCCGCCAAGGGATATGTCACCAGGCGGGAACCACAGTTCGCTGAAGCGGCGCAGCGCATAGGCCAGGCGGGTGGGATTGCATCTCTTGCCCATCCCATTCGCCTGCGCGAGGATGTGGCGAGCGTTCTTCCCAAGCTGCGTGCCGACGGGCTCACTGCGATCGAGGTCTACCATAGCGATCACAGCGCTGAGCAAACCAAGCTGTATCTGCACCTGGCCAATGAGCATAGGTTGCTCATCACCGGCGGTTCCGATTTTCATGGCGCGGCAAAACCGGAGATCTGCTTAGGCACGGGACGCGAGAATAACCTCCATGTGCCAGAAGATCTAGTCATGCGATTGCGCGATTCAGATGCTTGAAGACGCGGTTGGCGCCATTCGTTCGACGATGGAATCATAACGCTATAAACGTAAGCTTTCTCACAGGCTTACTCCCGTATATTTCTGTTCCTTCATCTTCCACATCCTGGAAATAGGTCGCGATTCTTCCCAAAAACCATAATCGTTGACTTATCTGTAATGTCATGTTTATAATCCGCAGACGGCATTTTGTTGGGCTATTACCTTTGGTTGGGGTCCAGTCCTGTTTCCAAGTAGAAAGAAGGATCATGAAATCATTCTTTATTTCTCTATGTATTTTTGTGTTCATGACTGTCGCGGCGCTCGCACAGAGCGACCGAGGTTCCATCACCGGAACAATCGCCGATCCTAGCGGTGCGGTGGTTGCGTCGGCGAAGATCGAAGCCAAGAACATCGATAACGGCTCCGTATACGAGGCCGGTAGTTCGACCACTGGAAACTACGTCATACCGCAGCTGCCTACCGGCAACTACGAGTTGACGGTCACAGTCACCGGGTTTAAGAAGTACGTCAAGCAGAACATCTTTCTGCCGGTGGCGCAGACAGTTCGCGTGGACGTGAAGTTGGATGTCGGCACCACTTCCGACACCGTCACCATCACCGAAGCGACGCCGTTGCTGAAAACCGAAAGCGGCGAACTGAGCCACAACGTGACCACGGACCGCATCAACAGCTTGCCGGTACTGCAGATCGGCACGGGCGCGGGTCTTCGCTCGCCGTACGCGATGACCAACCTGATCCCCGGCTCCAGCTACATCAATGACGTGTCGATCCGGATTAACGGAATGCCGTCCAACACCCAGTCGATCCGGATTGAAGGACAGGACGCGCAGTCGGGTATCTGGTCGGGAACGCAATCCTGGACGCAGCCCAGCGTGGACGCAATCCAGGAAGTCTCGATTCAGACCAGCAACTATGCCGCGGAATTCGGCCAGGCTGGCGGCGGTGTATTCAACACCACTATGAAGTCCGGCACCAACCAGTTTCACGGAAGCGGCTATGACTATCTGGCAAACGAAGCGTTTAACGCTGGAACGCCCAACACGGCCCGGCCCAACGATTCGACCCAGCACATCCGCAACCGGCTGCGCCGAACGGATTACGGTCTGACGGCTGGCGGCCCAATCTGGATTCCCAAAATCTACGACGGCCATGACAAGACCTTCTTCTTTTTCAATTTCGAACAGTTCCGTGAAACGCAATATACTTTCGCGGGCACCGCTGCCAGCATCAAGACTGTTCCGACGCTGGCGTATCGCCAGGGCGACTTCTCAGCGGCGCTGGGAACGGCCGTCATCGGCACGGACACGTTAGGCAACCAGCTTTTCAACAATCAGGTTTTCGACCCCTGCACCACACAAACAGTGAATGGATCTCGGATCCGCACGGCGTTCCCCGGCAACAAAGTTCCCCTGGGAGCCGCGTCCTGTTTGGGCGGCGCCTACCTGGATCCGGTGACTGCCAAGTTCCAGGCGCTGATGCCTCTCCCGACCAACACCACCAACGCGACCGGGTACCAGGATTTCACTTCTACCTACTCCAATGCGCGGAAGCAAACTGTTCCGTCGATCAAGCTGGATCACAGCCTGAGCGCAAAGTTGCACCTTTCGGGATATTGGGGCCGGACGTATGTTGAGAACCCGAACGCCGATGGGATGCCCTTCCCGATCACCAGTTCGAATGGAACCCTGGTGACTTCCTATACGACTCGTATCAATGCCGATTACACCTTGACGCCGACCCTGCTGCTGCACTTGGGCGTAGGGCTCTTGACCGCGGACGACGCGGAGCAGGGACCTGGAGCCCCGTTGGGAACTGCCTTTGACACTCTGAGCTATTTCGGTTTGAAGGGAACTGGGACGACTCAGGTTCTACCGACCGTAGGTGCGCCCGCTCCCGGATTCGCCGGTGGTCCCGCGACGGGCTTCGGCGGCCTGTATGGCGGATACAGCCCGCGCATTGGACCCTCGACGAATATCGACATCCATGAGTACAAGCCCACCAGCAATGCCAGTTTGACCTGGGTGAAGAGCAACCACACATACAAGTTCGGCGCCGATTTCAACACGGACGGCTACCTCAACAAGAGCAACACGTATGCCGCCCCATGGATCGGATTTGCTGCCAGCGGAACCACTGACCCGGCGACTGTCGGCCAGATTTTCACTCCCGGCACCAGCCCCGGATTCATCTATGCGAGCTTCCTGCTCGGTTTGGCCGATGACGGATTCACATCCGTGCCGGCCAACACTCGCCTGGGTAAGAAGGCTCTGGGTTTGTTCGCTCAGGACACCTGGAAAGTAACTCGCAAGCTGACCTTGGATTACGGTCTGCGTTGGGATTTCCAGACCTACCTGCGAGAGCACAACGGCTATCAGGGCTCGGTGAGTCTTAACACTCCGAATCCGATCGCCCCTGGCCACATGGGCGCTACGATCTTCGAGGGCTTTGGCCCCGGTCGCTGCCAGTGCGATTTCGCCAAGAACTATCCGCTGGCGTTCGGTCCGCGCATCGGTGTGGCCTATCAGATTACGCCGAAGACCGTGCTCCGCATGGGCGCAGGCGTCTCCTACACCAGGACGTCGGCGAACAACTTCCAGTCTTACGCGGTTGCTTCGAACACGCCGTATTCTCCGTCTCAGTTCGGCGACCCGGCGTACTTGACCCGCGATGGACTGCCTTACAAGGTCACTTTCCCGAACTTCGATCCGGGTCAGCTGCCGTATCAGGGCGTCCCCGCCGGTTCCTTGAACTACTTCGATCCGCAGGCAGGTCGTCCGGCGCGCACCGTGCAGTGGAGCTTCCTGATTCAACGGGAACTTCGCAGAGACCTGCTGTTCGAAATCGGGTATGTCGGCAACCGCGGCGCGTGGTTCCAGTCGACCTCGGCCATCAACGACAACGCGCTACAAGCCAGCGACTTGTTAAAGCTCGGAATCGACATCCACACGACTGCAGGCCAGAACCTGCTGAAGTCGCAGCTTCAGTCTCCGACGGCGGTGGCGGCGGGCTTCGGCAACGCACCGTATCCGTTGTTCCCCAGAACCCTGACCGTGATGCAGGCATTGGTGCCGTATCCGGAATACACCAGCATTCTTCACCTGTGGGGGCCGCTGGGCAGCACCAAGTATGACTCCATGCAGATGAACCTGACCAAGCGCTACTCGCATGGTCTGGACCTCAACGCCAATTTCACGTGGTCCAAGCAGTTCGTGAACGGCGTAGAGAGCGAAGGCGTATTCGGCAGCGCTACCGAGAACGACGTATTCAATCGCAACCAGAACTGGTATCTATCGAGCAACAACCAACCGTTCCTGCTGGTAGTCTCGGCCACCTACACGACGCCCAAGCTCAGGGGCGACGGCATGGCTATGCATGTCCTCTCGCAGATCACTCGCGACTGGTCCACCGCCACCGTGTTGCGGTACGGAAGCGGCTTGCCCATCACAACGCCTGCCTCGGTCAATCAACTGGCAGCTCTGCTGGGCTCGGGTCGTGGAACGCTTTACAACCGCATTCCTGGCCAGCCTCTCTACACGCAGGACATCAACTGCAAGTGCTTCAATCCGGCCTCGACCCTGGTGCTGAATCCGGGCGCATGGCAGGATCCGGGCGCGGGCAATTTCGGTACGGCAGCAGCCCGTTATAGCGATTACAGCGGAGCGCGCCGTCCCAGCGAGAATATCAACTTCGGGCGTATCTTCCGCCTGAACGAGAGCGGCCGTATGCAAATTCAGATCCGCGCCGAGTTCACCAACATGTTCAATCGCTGGACCTGGCCGAATCCCACCGGAACGCCGGGAACCCCGGTTACGCACGCGAATCCGGCTGATCCGAATAGTGCGATCACCGGCGGCTACGGGTTCATCAACCTGGTGGGCGGCGCGGGAGCCACTCCGCGATCCGGCCAGATGGTGGCACGGTTCACCTTCTAGGCAGCTCGCATACTCGGTACAAACTCGCCAGGATCCAGGGGTTGAAGCCCGGATTCTGGCGTTTTTGTTTTGAACCCGGAGATAGCGTCCTGCGCTCCGATGTATCGTGATTTGGAACCGGAAAAGTGAGCACCCCGTGTGCGCAGGACTACGAATCCAGCGTTAACCTTATTTGAATCAGCGTCGTAGCCAAGATCGCGCCGCCTCAACCCGGATCGCCAAAAGCTGTAGATTTAGGAAGGTTTGTACTAAATCTCATAGCGCTTGACTATTCCTTCTGGCAGACAATATACTACTCCGACGGTATCAGGCCGCTTCGCGGCTATGCCATTTGCTTTAGGGAGAGTATCTTTCTTAATGAGAACACTGTTTGTTTTCGTGTGCCTGTTCGTTCTGGCCTGCTCGATGTTCGCGCAGACTGGTGGCGGTACTTTAACCGGAGTGATTTCCGATCCGACCGGCGCAGTGGTACCCAACGCGTCCATCGAGGTCAAGAATTCAGAGACTGGCGCGGTCTTTCAAGGTGGAACCTCGGCAACGGGGAACTTTACCTTCCAACTTCCGCGCGGAACGTATGAGCTTTCGGTTACCGTTGCGGGTTTCAAGAAATACACCCGCCAGAACCTGGAACTCCCGGTAGCCACAACCGTGCGCTGGGACGTCAAGCTGGAAGTCGGTGCGACCTCCGAGGCAGTAACGGTGAGCGCCGAAACTCCCCTTCTTAAGACCGAGAGCGGCGACGTCAGCCACAACGTGACCAGCGATCAAGCGAATCAGCTTCCGGTACTGACCATCGGAAACGGCGCCGGATTCGGCGCGATCCGCAATCCGCTGGCGGTCACCAGCCTTCTTCCGGGCGTGCAGTACTCAGCCGATCTAAATCTGCGCGTGAACGGTTTGCCCAGCAACACCGAAACGATTCGCATTGAAGGCCAGGATGCCAGCAACGGTATCTGGCGCCAGCAGACGCAGATCGGCCAGCAAGGCATCGAGGCGGTGCAGGAAGTTGCTGTTCAGACCAGCAACTACGCCGCGGAATTCGGCCAGGCCGCGGGCGGATACTTCAACTTCACGATGAAGTCGGGCACCAACCAGTTCCACGGATCGGCCTACGACTACTACGTGAACGAGTTTCTGAACGCCGGCACGCCGTATACGGATGCGGGCACCACCGATAGCTTGAAATCCGGACAGCACGTGCGTAACCGGCAGCGCCGCAACGATTACGGGGGCACCATCGGCGGCCCGATTATCATCCCGAAAGTCTACGACGGCCACGACAAGACGTTTTTCTTCTTCAACTGGGAGCAGTTCCGCGAAACGCAAAGCACCAGCAATGGCCTGCAGACGGTTCCCACCCTGGCGTATCGAAATGGCGACTTCAGCACGGCTACTCCGGCCTGCATCGCATCCACGGCCGCAGCGGCCTGTCCGGGGGGTGTTGGCAGCGGACAGTTGGTGATCCAGAATGGAGTTGCCGCGAAGGATCAACTGGGCCGGACCATTCCTGTGAATGGCATTTATGATCCCTCCACCACGCGAACCCTGCAGGACGGCAGCCTGGCACGCGATCTGTTCGCCGGATCCAAGATTCCGCTGACCAGCATGGATAAAGTGGCTCTGGCGGTCCAGAACAAGATCCCGCTGCCGACGCAGCCGGCGAACATCCTGATCAACAACTACAACGTCCCGATCTACTCGAGCAGCAAGGTGACCAGCAACCCATCCATTAAGCTGGACCATTCCCTCAGCCCGACGATGAAGATTTCCGGATATTTCTCGCGGCAACTGACCTTCCAGCCGAATCACAACGGCCTGGATGAAGTGCTTACCAGCGTTGCTCCGACCGATAACAAGTCCACCACCGTTCGGATCAATTTCGATCAGACCATCTCTCCGACTTTGCTGTTGCACTTGGGCGCTGGGTATCTGTATACCTACAACCCGGGCCAACCGCCTCGTTTCGACCAGAGCACCCTCGGCCTCAGCGGGTTCTATAGCAACACGTTCCCGGGTTTCACGGGCTTGAGCAACACAACTCAGGGCGGCGTCGGCGCTTTCTTCCCAATCGGCGCCGGTACTTTCAACAACCAAGTCCAGTGGGACCAGAAGCCCACGGCCAACGCCAACCTGACGTGGGTCAAGAATAACCACAGCTTCAAGTTTGGCGGAGAGCTGGTGATCGACGGCATCATCAATCACACGGATGCCCGCGGCAACGGAATCTTCGCAGTCTCGGCGGATCAGACCCGCAATACCTGGGAGAACGGCCCTCCGGCAGGCGTGACCGGCCAGAGCGGATTTCCGTATGCGAGCTTCCTGCTAGGCCAGGCGAACAGCCTGACGACGGCCCCCATTGCACAGATGAAGCTGGGCAACCATGGAATCGGGCTGTACGCGCAGGACACCTGGAAGGCGACCCGTAAGCTCACTATCGATTACGGTATCCGCTACGACTTCCAGACCTATCTGAAAGAGCAGTACGGCCGCATGCAGGATGCGGACTTTACCACCATCAATGCGAAGGTGGGCTTCCCTGGAACGGTGAAGTACGAAGGGTTCGGACCGGGACGCTGCAATTGCAACATCTCCAACAACTACCCGTGGGCGATTGGCCCGCGTTTGGGAATTGCGTATCAGATCAACAGCAAGACAGTATTGCGCGGAGGCACCGCTATTAGCTACGGAACCACCTCTAATAACTCGCAACTGTCTTTGAGCATCGAAGACTTTTATACCTTTAACGCTCCCGGGTTCGGCGCAAACGCGCTGGGCGGCGGATTCCAGGGCGGTAATCCTTACGCGGCTGGAAACCCCTACGGCAATCCGACCCTGACCTGGCCCAACTTTGACCCCAACAAGTACCCCACGCGCAGCGTCTGCCCCGGAACAGTCAACGCAGATTGCTACCTGCCGCAGTCGCCGTTCATCTCAATTGATGAGGATGCGCGCCCGCCGCGTATTTTCCAGTACAGCATTGGAATCCAGCGCGAAGTAGTGCGTAACCTGGTTGTGGACGTCAGCTACGTGGGCAACCGCGGAGTCTGGTTTACCGCTCCGGCGCTCAATATCAACAACTACAACACGCTGCAGCTTACGGATCTGGCTCGCTTCGGGATCGATGCCACCAAGGCAACCGACCTGGCGCTGCTGACCACGCCGCTGGGCAGTTCAGCCACCCAGCAGTTCAATCCGACGCTGGTAGCCCGTGGGCTCGCCAAGTTGCCGTACAAGGGCTTCCCGATCACCCAGAACCTGGCGCAATCGCTAGTCGCGCGTCCGCAGTGGGGCAGTACGATTCCCCCGTTCCTCGGACCGCCGCTCGGCAAGACCTGGTACGACGCACTGCAGGTCAAAGTGACCAAGCGCTATTCACACGGATTGGACATGCAAGGGTCCTTCACCTACGGCAAGGAAGAAAGCCTCGGCGCGAATTCCGACACGGGTTACCTCGGTGTTCCCGCTACCACCAGAATCAACGATGTATTCAATCGCGACAGCAACAAGCAGCTTTCGCCCTTGAGCCAGCCGATCCGGTTGGTGATTTCCGGTACCTATACTACGCCGCGGATGAAGGGCGACAACTTCTCGATGAAGATCGTCTCCCAGACCCTGCGTGACTGGCAGATCGGCGCCGTAATGCAGTATCAGAGCGGCGCGCTGATCCAGACCCCGCAATCCAACAATGGATTGTACGCTCAGTTGAATCGCGGAGCCGGATTGTTCGGTGGCGCGGGCACCTACTTCAACTTCGCTCCGGGAAAGGGGCCATCGGATGCACTCCTGCTGGATCCGAACTGCCATTGCTTCGATGTCACTCAGCAGCTCGTGTTGAATCCCGCGGCCTGGACCGACGTAGCCGCCGGGCAGTGGTCGAACTCGGCTGGCTACTACAACAACTATCGCTGGCAGCGCCAGCCTTCCGAGAACATGAACTTCGGCCGGAACTTCCGCATGGGTCGCGAAGGCAAAATGAATCTGCAGATTCGCGCAGAGTTCCAGAATGTCTTTAACCGGCACTTTTACGGAGCCCCGAGCGCCACCAATCCGGCAGCCCTTACGACCAAGACCAACAACAACAACACGGCGTTGTCGGCAGGTTACGGCTTCGTCAACTTCGTCAACGGTGCAGGGTCCCGTCCCCGCACCGGCCTGATGGTCGCTCGCTTCACGTTCTGAGCGGCCGGACAGTCTAAAAGTACGCGCCAGGATCTGGGCTTCTCCCAGGTTCTGGCGCTTTTGCTTTAAAATGCAGAGACGACCAACATGCCGGCACCGACCATCGACTATCAGCCCTACGATGATGATTCGCAGTTGGCCCGCTATATCGATCGCTATCCCCTAAGCTTCAAGCGCACGCCGCTGACGCCCCTGATCCAGCGGCCTCTGACGCTGTCTGAGCGCACTGGACCCTCCGGAACTGACCTGTTCACCATTGGTCCCTTCGATCTTTCCAAGACAACTGAAACAGCCCCCCGTGCCACAGGACAACTGATTCAGATCAGCGGGCGGATCACCGATGAGGACGGCTCGCCGCTCGCGGGTGCGGCCATCGAGATCTGGCAGGCGAATTCCGCAGGCAAGTACATCCACGACATGGACCGGCACAATGCCCCGGTCGATCCCAACTTCACTGGTGAGGGCCGTCTGGTGACCGACGCCGAAGGCAAATTCCAGTTCTTTTCCATTAAGCCCGGCGCGTACCCGGTGCTCGAAACAGGCTGGTGGTGGAGGCCGCCTCATATCCACTTTTCGATTCTGGGCCGGAGCTGGATGGATCGCTTCGTCACCCAGATCTTCTTTCCAGGCGAGCCTTTGAACGAGACCGATCTGCTGCTCAACGCTGTACCGGATCGCGAAGTCCGCGACCGGCTCATCTTCGAATTTGAAGGGACGTCCATGGGAGAGGTGAATGCCATGGGCTTCCGCCGTGATTTCGTGATGCGCGGCCATCGCCGCACTCCGGAGATGGATTGATGGCGGTTTCACCGTACTGCACGATTGGCCCTTACTTCCCGGCATCGTTTGTCGATGGTTGCGAAGATCTGACGCACCATCGCGGGCTGGTTGCTCAGGGGACGCACATCACGCTCACTGGACGGATTCTGCAAGAAGGCGGAGTCCCGACACGCAATACGATTCTCGAGATCTGGCAAGCGGACGCGAATGGTGTCTTTCGGCATTCACTCGACCCCCGCTGCGGCGAGGCGGATCCAGGATTCACCGGCTGGGGCCGCGCGCGCACCGACGCCGAAGGATGGTACAAGATCCAAACGGTGCTGCCGGGGAGCTATGAGGGCCGCTGTCCGCACGCGAACCTGATGATTCTGGCGATCGGGCTCACGCGGCGCTTGGTGACGACAGTCTTCTTCGCTGACAAACCGGATGACGTTCGAGATCCGGTGTTGGATTGCGTGACTGACACCGCTGCACGCAGGCGGCTATTTGCCCGCCGTGAAAACTCCGGCGAGTATCGCTTCGATCTGATTCTGCGCGGCGAGAACGAAACGCCTTTTTTTCTGGACTAGAGCGGGCGAGGCATGCCTCGCCCCTACAGTTCGCGGTTCGGAAGGGTAGAACCACGAGCGACAGCGAGTGGCCGCGTTAGACCGCGGGCGACGTATGGCGAAGTTTTGTAGGGGTCGGGCATGCCCGACCCGCATTAAGGCAGGGCAAACACGTAGATCGCGTTGTGCACCGGGGTCTTCATCTCCGGAACCTCCGCCGCCAGTTCGGGCACCTTAAGATTGTCACCGGTCATGACGGCGATGTATTGCTTGCCATTGACCGCGTAGCTGATATTGCTGACCGAAACGTTTCCGCCCAGGATCGATTCCCACAGCTGCTTGCCTGTTGCGGCGTCGAACGCACGGAAGCGGCGGGACATGTCACCGTGGAAAACCAGATCTCCGGCCGTTGCGAGCATCGCCCCGTTGCCTGGAGCGCGACCGACGTCAAAGCGCAAAATCTCTCCGGTCGCTAGATTGATCTTCGCCAAGCCGGTGAGCGCCTTGGGATCTGAACCGGGCCGCGGCACAACCTTCCATCCTCCGCGACCGGCGGGACCGGCAGTGGTCAGCTCGCGGCAGTTATCGATGTACGACGTGTAAAGCGAATTCGTGGTTGGAGAGTAGGCCGTCGGCCAATAGCTGCGCGTATTCCAGTAGCAAATGGTGTGCGTCTCGCCGGGCGTCTTGAACACGTTGTTCCAATTGATGGACGTCTTGCCGGTCTTCACGTCGATACTGGAAATGACGTATTCGGGCGCGTCGTAGGGGAACGGGGTCGCCCACAAGAACTGTCCTGTGCCGCGATCCAGCGCGAAGACGCCACCGGCCTCGCCGATCGTGACGGCGATATCGCGCTCCTGCCCTTTCTGAACGTCGGGGTTGATCCACTTCACGAATTTCGGATCGGGATTGATGCGCGTTCTGACCAGCGTGCGCTCGTGGGTGAAATCGGAATCCCAATCGTCGCCGGGCAGATGCTGGTAGTACCAGGCCAGCTTGCCGGTATTTGGATCCAGCGCAATCGTTGAATTGCTGTAGAGATCGGATGGAGCGGTACGAGAAATCGCATCCGGGTTTCCATCGTGCCGAAGCGAGCGCTGATCGGGCATGGGGTTGGCGATGCCCCAGTACAGCATCTTGCGGGTCGGATCGTACGCGCCAGGCAGCCCCCAGGTGGACGCCAAGCGTTTGTCCACTGCTGCGCCTGCCCAGCTCTCATCGCCGGGTTCGCCAGGCGCGGGGGTGGTGTAAAACCTCCAGACCTCTTTGCCGGTGAGTGCGTCGTGGGCCGAAATATAGCAATTCGAGCGATTGCCGGCGCATGCGCCCCCGGAGATGATCTTGCCTTCTGCGATCAGCGGCCCGGACGTGTTCCCGCGCGAATCGACTTTGGTTTGCCAGCGCTGTTCTCCGGTGCGCGCGTCCAGGCCGACGACGAAACTATCCGGAGCAGTGTACGCAATGATGTCCTCATAAATTGCCAGCGACTTGGTGCGTGCCTGGGCGGCGATATTGGCCGGAACAGGACGCTTGTACTCCCACAGCACGTTCCCGTTGGTGGCATCCAGAGCTTGCACGACGGCTCCGGGATTCACGACGTACATCACGCCGTTGTGGACGATGGGAATGGTCTCAGTCTGCCCGGCTCCAATGCCCCGGGTCCACACCATGCGGAGTTGGCCCACGTTTTGTTTGGTGATCTGCTTGAGAGGGCTGAAGCGCTGGGCGTCGTAGGTGCGGCTGAACATCAGCCAGTCGTCAGGGCTCGGATTTTCGAGCATCTGTTGAGTGACTGAGACGTAGCGTTGAACTTGTGCGCTTAATATAACGGAGTATGCGAGGAAGTATAAAATGCGGAGCATCGTGAGCGATTATACTCGATCTGTGCCGATCCGAAGGACATCGCACACCGCCTAGTCTGGGGCGATATCATTGATACGTATGGCCAAATTCGTTATCGCACCGCACATGCGCCTGCAGGAATGGGTCGCTGAAGAGAAGGGCTATTTCGCTGCCGAAGGCCTGGATTATGAGTTCCGCGACGAGTTGATCTCTAAAGAAGGCAAGAAGCACGACCTGGGCGAGAAGGTCGGCGCGTATCAGACTTTCGAAAAGGGCCGCACCAGCGACATCAGCTGCGCCTGCCACTGGACCGTGAACGTCGCGGCGACCAACGGCCACGGCAAGCTGTACCGCGATGCGTACTCGGTTTCACCGGCTGGAATTTTCGTGCCGCCCGATTCGCCCATTCACACTCCAGCCGATCTGGCCGGCGTGCCGATTTCGGTAGGATTTCAATCAGGGAGCCACTATTCGACCATCCAGGCGCTGGAGCAATACCTGAAACCGGATCAGATCAACCTGTCCTTTTCCGAAGGCTTGCTGTTTCATCGAATGGAGCAGCTGATCGACCGGAAATCGCCGGCCGCGTCGTTATTCAGCGGTCCATATTACTTCGTCGAGCAGTTGGGATTCCGCAAGATCATCGACAGTACGTTCATGATCGCCACGCTGATTACCGGTGATCCTGCCGCGGATGACGTGCGAAAGTTTTTCCGTGCGCTTCGGCGTGCTCAGCGCGACATCGATCTGCGGCCCGATTTGTACACACACTATTACAAAAAGGAATTCCCCGCGCGCTTCCACGACCAGATGGATACGCGCCGCTGGGGACCGGGCGAGCGCATCGTATTCGAACCGTACACGCGCGAGGTATTCGAGGAATCCTTCCAGTGGATCGCCGAGCGTCCCATCTTCGCCGAGGGCGGTATGGGCGAGTGCAACTACGACCAAGCCACCGTATCAGTGCCAGCCGAGTAGCCTCGAGGCTCCCGTATGAAGATCGCGGTGCTTCCCGGCGACGGGATCGGTGGAGAAGTCACGGCGCAAGGTATTAAAGCGCTGAAGGCCTCTGTCGGAGATACGCATGCACTCGAACTGCACGAGGCTCCCATCGGCGGCGCGGGGTTCGATGCGTGTGGCGATTCGCTGCCCGCTGCGACACTCGATCTCACGCGACAGTGCGACGCGATTCTGCATGGAGCGTCCGGAGTGGCAGAAGACGAGCGTCGTCTTCCTCAGCAGGCTGCCGGCTTCGCTTTGCTGCGCTTGCGGAAGGCTCTGGGATTATTCGCCAATCTTCGCCCAGCGTTCATGTTCCCCGAGCTCCTGGGCTCATCGACTCTTAAGCCCGAGGTAGTGGACGGCCTGGACATGATGATTCTGCGCGAGCTGGCGGGCGATCTCTACTACGGAGAGCCTCGCGGGATCGAGACATGCGCCGACGGCGAGCGCGCCGGCTTCAACACCATGCGCTATTCCGAATCCGAAGTGGAGCGCATCGGACATTTCGCGTTCAAGCTGGCCCGGCAGCGCCGCAAGAAGGTTTGCTCTGTGGACAAGGCCAACGTGCTGGAGACCAGCGCGCTATGGAGACAAGTAATCATCCGCGTCGCGCGCGATTATCCTGACGTCGAACTTTCGCATCTGCTGATCGACGCGGCGGCCATGGTGCTGATACGCAATCCCAAACAGTTCGACGTGATCGTGACCGGCAACATGTTCGGCGATATTCTGTCCGACGAAGCTGGCATGCTGACGGGTTCTCTGGGAATGCTGCCGTCCGCTTCCTTGGGAGCAGCTAAGCGCGGGCTGTATGAGCCGGTGCATGGCAGCGCCCCGGATATCGCGGGGAAGGATATTGCGAATCCGTTGGCATCCATCCTGTCTGTCGCGATGATGTTGCGGTATTCTTTCGACCTGGAGGCGCAGGCATTGCGGATCGAACGGGCTGTGCGCGACGTGTTACGCCAGGGGTATCGCACTGCGGACATTTTCGAACCAGGCACACGCCGGGTAGGAACCGAAGAAATGGGCGACGCAGTGGCGGAAGCTCTTCGCAGGTCATGACTTCCGCGCAGCCGGGTCCCCAGTTCGCCAGCCGTATCGCTGCGCGGCTGGACCGGCTTCCGCTTTCGCGCACGCTGTGGCGCCTGGTTTTTCTGATCTCGCTGGGCGGCGCATTCGAGCTTTACGATATTTTCCTGAGCACCTACATCGCGCCGGGTCTGGTCGCCAGCGGGATGTT